>Ga0129333_10004245_pt1 | contig 13418 bp, 17 predicted proteins | sample CPB6_08_DNA_FD_94474 | JGI IMG/M metagenome (GOLD analysis project Ga0129333, IMG submission 94474) | Freshwater to marine salinity gradient microbial communities from Chesapeake Bay, USA - CPBay_Sum_0.6_0.8_DNA | ecosystem: Environmental > Aquatic > Marine > Coastal | place: USA: Chesapeake... | reverse complement strand
CGCGGCCACACTAAACTTTTGCGTGATATCGAGGATCATCGGACCGCTGAGGGCTATGGCTTACTCGATGTCTGGATGAGCCATGGCGACAAAGTAAGTCAACTGCCAGACGGCTTTAAGCTGATGGCGTCTACCGATTCCTGTCCGATTGCCGGCATGGCTGATGAGACACGGCATTTCTATGGCGTGCAGTTTCACCCCGAGGTTACCCACACCAAAAAGGGCGCAGAGATTCTGCGTCGCTTTGTTTTAGACATTTGCGCTGCGTCTGCTGACTGGAATATGCCCGATTATGTTCAGGAGGCAGTCAATTCGATTCGCACGCAAGTGGGAAAAGAGCAGGTCATCCTGGGGCTTTCCGGCGGTGTAGATTCCTCGGTTGCGGCGGCATTAATTCATAAAGCGATTGGAGATCAGCTGTCCTGTGTCTTCGTGGATCACGGCTTACTGAGGCTCAACGAAGCCGAACAGGTCATGCAAACCTTTGCAAAGCATATGGGCGTAAGGGTGATCCATGTCAATGCGCGTGAACGATTTTTAGCCGCTTTATCAGGGGTGTCTGATCCCGAGGAAAAACGAAAGATCATTGGTCGGGAATTCGTTCATATTTTTCAGGAAGAATCAGCCAAGCTTGCCAATGCCCGATGGCTTGCCCAGGGCACGATCTATCCGGACGTCATTGAGTCGGCTGGCGCCAAGACCAAGAAGGCAACCACCATAAAGTCACACCACAATGTTGGCGGACTGCCCGACACCTTACATCTCAAATTACTTGAGCCATTGCGGGAGCTCTTCAAGGACGAGGTCCGTCGGCTTGGCCTTGCGCTGGGGCTGCCGCCCGAAATGGTGGATCGGCATCCATTTCCCGGCCCGGGCCTTGGGGTACGAATACTCGGAGAAATCCATAGCGATTATGTATCGCTCCTACAGCGCGCTGATGAACTTTTTATTCGAACGCTGCGCGAGACGCAGGCGACTCCTGCGGATGCGATGGCGGGCCTCTGTAGTGACACGGATGTCGGTAAGTCTTGGTACGCGTTAACCAGTCAGGCTTTTGCAGTTTTTTTGCCGGTGAAGTCGGTCGGTGTGATGGGCGATGGCAGGACTTATGAGTGGGTAGTTGCATTGCGCGCGGTCGTTACGAGCGATTTTATGACCGCCCATTGGGCCCATCTGCCGCACGCGCTGTTGGCTGGGGTATCCAATCGCATCATTAACGAGGTCCGCGGCATTAATCGGGTCGTCTATGACATATCCGGAAAGCCACCGGCTACGATCGAGTGGGAGTAGGGCGCTTCACGATTACTTTTTGCGGTGATGATGCGAGTAAAATTGGTGGGCTCATCGTCGACATCCAAGGAGGGCTGCTATGTTCCCCGAATATCGAGATCTCATCACCAAGCTAAAGACTACCGATCACCACTTCACTCGACTATTCGATAAGCACAACTCCCTGGATCAGAAAATCAAGAATATGGAGAGTCATATCACCCCGGGCACCCATGAAGAGATCGAAGTGCTGAAGAAAGAAAAGCTGATGCTCAAAGATCAGCTGTACGCCATACTTAAAAAAGCGAGCATCTCCTAAACTCGGGCCGCCACCGCAAACCCTGCCTTATCTGGCAACGAGCCCCGAGGCGCGGCCTACACCATGACCGATAACGCCGATCTGCGCTTTATGGGCCTAGCCCTTCAGCAGGCAAGGCTTGCTGACGCGGCAGGCGAGGTGCCCGTTGGGGCTGTCGTAGTAAAAGATGGCTCTGTGATTGGTAGCGGCTTTAATCAGCCGATTCGGCTAAACGATCCGTCAGCCCACGCGGAAACGATGGCCCTGCGGGCAGCTGCGCAGCACCTGGGAAACTATCGGCTGACTGGCTGCGTCCTTTATGTCACGCTTGAGCCCTGTGCAATGTGCGCGGGCGCCATATTTCACTCCCGAATTTCAGAGGTGATTTATGGGGCTGCGGATCCTAAAACGGGTGTGGCACAAAGTGTGATCCATTTATTCGACGAGCATCGCTTAAATCATCATGCGTCTATCCGGGGCGGCGTGATGGCGGAGGCCTGCGGATCGTTGCTGCAGGCGTTTTTCGCGCGTCGGCGTGCGGTATTCAAGCCGCAGCCGGCCGAATAACGGCAGCGGTTCGCCTGCTTATGGCCCCGGACTATCACATTCGAATTTCAACCCAGGCTCAGACGCTGACGCTGCTGCGGCTTGCCCCTGAGTCCCTTGAGGGCGGCCTGCGCTGGGCTCCAGACGCCGCGGGCGCGGTCATGATGCAGACCCTGATCTCGAGCTCGAAAAATGGCACTGGCCAGCAGCAGGGCAGCTATCAGACCCCCCAGGGCCGACACCAGATTCGCGCAAAGATTGGTACAGGCGCGGCTTGGAATACCGTTTTCGTCGGCCGGCGTAAAACCGGCGAGATCTGGTGCCCTGAGCTTGCCGGCCAGTTTCCACAGCGCGACTGGATCCTAACGCGGATCCTGTGGCTATCGGGTCTAGAGCCGGGGAAAAATCGGTTCGGCGAGGTGGACACCATGCGCCGTTACATCTATTTGCACGGCAGTCCCGATACCGCTGTGATGGGCGAGCCGGAGTCAATTGGCTGCATCAGAATGAAAAACAGCGACATTGTGTCGCTGTTTGACTGGGTGCCGGTCGGAACAACCGTTGAAATTAGCTAGCGCCCAAATCGTTTTACTGAATTTTCGCTTTGGCTTTAAGTTGCTGCTGGAAGTCTTGAAGCTTTTTGCGTCTCATGGACTCTGTAAGCTGCTCCTTTACCTGATCGAACTCTGGCGGTTTGGCCGCGCGGGTGTCATCAAGACGAATCACATGCCAGCCAAATTGTGTTTGTACCGGTACCTCAGTGAATTTACCCTTTTCAAGGGCAACCATGGCCTTTGAAAACGGTTCGACAAAGGACTGAGCGTTGGCCCAATCCAGATCTCCGCCTTTGGCAGCAGATCCGGGATCCTTCGACTGTTTGGCCAACTCTTCAAATTTGGCACCCTTTTTCAAACGGTCGATGATTGATTTCGCTTCGTCTTCTTTTTCTACCAGGATGTGACGGGCCCGATACTCTTTTCCACCATCGCCCTTGATGAGCCGGTCGTATTCCGCTTTGACCTCAGCATCGCTCACACCACCTTTGGTCAGCTGATCCTGTACCAGCGCATTGATCAGCACCTGCTGACGCACGTTATCTAACTGAAATCGGACATCGGGCTTCGCCGATAGGCCGCGTCGCTCGGCTTCTTGGACTAGGATCTCGCGATCGACCAGCTCCTGGCGCACCAGCGCCTGCAATTGCGGGGTATCTTGTTGGCCCTGTTTGACCAGTTCGGCGACAAAGGCGTCTGCCCGGGCCCGCGGGATAGGCTTGCCATTGACGACCGCGATATTTTGCGCCGATGCGATTCCTGAGGCGCAGAGCAGGGCGAATCCGATGGCGGTTTTTTGCAACGATTTCATGAGGACTCCGAAGGGTCGCGCGCGTCAATAGAAAGGGCGTGGATGCGCGCGGGGATCCAGTCGCTGAGGGGATCATACACAAGCCGATGCCGCGCCAGCCTGCCCTTGCCAGCAAAGGCGCTAGAAACAAGCGTAACGTGGAAGTGGCCCCCTCCCGCTACTGCGCCGGCATGGCCGTGGTGCTTCGCGCTGTCGTCACGGACCACGATGGAATCGATGGGCAAGGCAGCACGCAGACGGGCCTCGATCTCCTGGGCGCTCGGGGCGAGGTGGCTCATCGGGGCTCCTGATCTTTGAGTGCATCAGGCAGCTCGGCAGTTGCGAAACGATTCATCCAAAGCGCCTGACCAATGATGAAGACCACCATGAGGCCTATGGTGCCAAAGAGCTTGAAATTCACCCACGCATCGGTGGTGAAGGCATGGGCGACCCAGAGATTCAGCCCGCCCAAGGCCGCAAAAAAGAGGCCCCATGCGGCATTCAATTTTGCCCAGGCATGCGTTGGCATGCTGATTTTTGCGCCCATGAGTTTTTGCATTAGTAAGATGCGCTTAAGGAGTTGTGGGCCAAGTAGAGCGATTGCAAATAGGCCATACAGCAGGGTGGGCTTCAGTTTGATGAACCGCTCATCCTGGAGCCAGATTGTGGCGCCGCCGAAGACCACGATCAGAATCAGGCTGACCCACTGCATGGTCTCGATTGCGTGACCTTTGAGTTTTAGTAGCCCCATCACAGCCAAGGTCGCAATGATTGCAACGGCGGTAGCCCAGTACAAATCGGAAAGCTTATAGACCACAAAAAACAAAATGATCGGAAGCCAGTCGGCAAGAAGTCTCATCGTGGTTCGAATTTTACCGAAGCAGAATTGACACAGTAACGTAGGCCAGTCGGCGCAGGCCCGTCATCAAAAACATGGCCCAGATGGGCATCACACTGACGGCAGACAATCTCGGTTCGAATCATGAAATGACTCGTATCTTTGACCTCTTTTATGCAATCCTGCGAAATGGCCTGCCAGTAGCTGGGCCAGCCACAGCCCGCATCAAATTTTGATTCCGAGTCAAAAAGCGGTTTGCCACAACAAACACATCGATAGGTGCCCTGCGCAAAGTGATCCCAGTAACGGCCAGTAAAAGGCGGCTCAGTAGCCTTTCGCCGTGTGACTTCATACTCCATTGGCGTAAGTGTTTTTCGATACTCTTCATCGGATTTCATTGACAACTCCTGGCATAGCTCGGGGTACGAAATTAGCTGGAACAGCTCACCGACAGATGTTCGGCCCAGTCGGGAGGTGGCGCTGCGTAGCGCTTTTGCTCGGGATGCTCTTCAAACGGGCTTCGTAGTAACTGGGCTACCGTATGCAGCGGCCGGGTATCATTGTGATCACGAACTGCGCTGATGACTTCCTCAGCAATCCAGTTTCGCAGTACGTACTTAGGATTTATCGCCCGCATCTGTTCCTGGCGCGCTTTTGCAGAGATGCCTTGTAGGCTTAGGCTCACGCCAACTGACTGCTGATAGCGGTCGAGCCACGGCCTACAGGCTGCACGGTCAGGTGCAAGATTAACGAATGCCCGCTCATCCTGATTCGACAGCGCACGAAATGCGAGCGTGTAATCCATTTTCTGCGACTGCAATAGAGAATAAAAATCATCTAGCAGTGGGCTCCACTGATCTTCAGGCAGCAACTGGAGACCTAGTTTCGTTTTCAGCAGGCCCTCCATTTCATTTGCGTAGCTCGATTTGAATTTCTCAAGTACTGCATTTAATGCGTCTACTGAATTGACCAAAGGATATAAAGCATTGGCCAGCCGGCTTAAATTCCAAAGCGAGACCTGCGGCTGCGACTGAAAACTGTAGCGGCCGTGATGATCGGAGTGGTTGCAGATGTGTCCAGCGTTAAAGTACTCCATAAAGCCAAAGGGGCCGTAATCCAGGGTGAGGCCGAGGATGGAGCAGTTATCGGTATTCATCACGCCGTGCATAAAGCCCACGCCCATCCATTGCGCAGTCATCTTGGCGGTGCGCTGGGCAACCTCATTTAACATATTCAGAGTCAGCTCAGCGGCGGGTATTGACGTGCCAGCCACCGGATCTCCGCAGCCCAAGAGCTCAGCACTATGACGAACAAGCCGCTCAAGCTGGTCGACGCGTTGTCGCGAGGAGAAGTATTCAAAGTGGCCAAACCGAACAAAACTTGGTGCCAGTCTGCAGACCACAGCTGCCGTCTCTACGGTCTCGCGTAGTACCGGCGAGGAAGCCGCTACTAACGAAAGTGCTCGGGTGGTCCGAATGCCCAGGGCATACATGGCTTCCGAACATAGATACTCCCGAATGGAGGAGCGCAGAACTGCACGGCCATCAGCGAATCGCGCGTAGGGGGTCTGGCCTGCGCCTTTGAGCTGAAGCTCCCAGCCACGAAGTGCGCCGAGGTTGAGCGCGCGGCCATCACCGAGTCGGGGGACAAAGACCCCGAATTGATGTCCGGCATAGACACTGGCATAGGGCTGAAGATGGTTGCCCACTGCGTTACCTGAAAGTAAGGCAAGCCACTCAGGGCTTCGCGTGAGTTCCTGCGCATTAAGACCCAGGAGTGCGGCCGCGTCTTCGGAGACCGTAAGGAAACGGCAGTCCTGAAGTGGCGATGGATCACAGGGCCGAATAAAGGGCTCCTGAAGATTGCCTTCAAGGCCGGCGAATCCCGGTGACCAGTCGGCTGACAGCCCAAGGTTAATCCTTGGCGCAGCGCCGGGCTCGGGGTGGGGCGTTAAAGGGGCAAGCGCGGGCAGGCTTGGCCGCAGGCTCTCGGGCGCATTCATGTCTGCGAAGTGTAAGTCTTGCTATCGTTGGCGTCATGCAATCCCCTAGCGCCTCTGGCTTTACGCCTTTTGTCGATCATTTGGGTGTCGAGCCCGTTCGGGCGGAGTCGGGCCATGCCGAAATCAAGCTGGTACTGAAATCCGAGCATCTCAACGGGCTTGGCGTAGCCCACGGCGGCGTAGTGATGACGCTACTGGATGTTGTGATGGCCATTGCGGCCCGCTCCGCAGACCCTGATCAGATGGGCATGGTGACTGTGGGCATGAACACGAGTTTTATGCGCCCCGCGAAGGGCGAGCTATATGCCTTCGGCTGGTGTGATCACTTCTCAACCACTATGGCGTTTTGTCATGGCGAACTGCGGGACCAGCAGGGTCGCCTGCTGGCCAGTGCAACGGGCACGTTTAAACGTATGCGAAGCTTTAATCGCAGGCGCGGCGGCAAGGCGGATTAAGCATCTGCTTTTCGGTCAAGGTTTATCGCGTCAGCTCAAAGTATTCGCGCAAGGTAGTCACCGCCTGCGCGGACGGTGACCAGGTGATCTCGCGGACTGCTGCCTTTCGTGGGTCCAGCTGAATCAGCGTCGAGGATCGTGTGTGGTAGTCATCGCCCGCAATTAGTGCCGCCGAGAGTCGCTTTTCCCAGTCAAATGAAACGCCGGTTTCAGGCAGCTCGTCGTCACCTGCAACTGCCTGTGAATGCATAACTGCATCAATAACCGCTGCATCCTCGGTTGCCAGCGCTGCCTGAAGACGGCGGGCCTTCGGCCAGGGTGTATTGAGTTCGGCATTCGATAGAACATGACTGCCTGCCTGAAGTGGCATGACTGTGCGGCTTCGTCCGCCAAGCCAGAGCGCTTGAATTGAGTCTGCGTGAATCCTGCCAAGGATTAAGTTGTAAGGTGATGCGTCGGGGACGGCAGTCAGCATCTGCTGTGCATAGGCCTCGGGATCACAAACGGATAACAGAAAAGCTTTCACCATCAGCCCACGGGAGCCAAAGGGCACTGGCGCAGTCCGAAGGGCTGGGTCTCGAACATTGGTAACGGCGGCAAAGCGGCCGCTGCGCGTTACACCCAGCCAGGTACCGCCGGCCTGAAGATCTTTTCCCGCAAGTAATCCCTCTTGCCACCAGTGCAGCGGCGCAGTGGGGCGGGCTGCGAATTCATCACGATTCGCCGCAATTAAAAGTCTTTGGTCACTACCAAGATGAATACCAATCAGGCACACAGATGAACTAGCTGGTTAAGGATTACGCGGCTACTGCTAGGCTATAGGGCAGCTGGCCTGCCTCTAGCGTCGGGCCATTGAGGCTTGCGATCGTCAGTCCACCGGCCTCCCAGGCCTCTATGGTGAGCTCGACTAGCAAAGCAATCTGCTGTTGCGCTGCGCCTTGAGCGTTAAAACATGGAGCCGCTGCAACAACGCGCCCACAGGGTTCTGCTGGATTTGCTCTCGACCAGATATCCTGCCCTGGCAAATCAGAAATTGGAACTCCAAGCTGCTGCACTCCGGCCGCCGCGAGATTGGCGCGATAGGTTCGGCGCTTGAGTTTTCCGAGGTACTGGCTGCGGGCAACCACTTCCTGGCCGGGGTAACAGCCTTTGGTGAAGCTCACACCCCGGATTAATTCGAAGTTCACCATCTGCGGCACAAAAATGTCCTGCGTTTTCTCCCCAACCCAGGCCTTGCCAGACTCAATCTCAGAAAAACTCCAGGCCGATTCCGGCAACTCCTGGGCGGCTGAAAAATCGGTGATGACCCGATTAATTACATTTGCTGGGCCGACAAACCAGCCGCGCTGGCCCATCACCGGGCATGCTGTATCCATCAATAGCCAGCAGACATTCGTGCCGCCCTCTTCGGCAGTTGTGCCGGATGTTGCTGAGATCGGATAGGCCTTGCCCTCAAATTCAGACGGCACAGTGTTCGCCAGCTCTCCTGCGGCCTCGCCCCAGAGACCGATGACGTGATAAGACGCCTCTGGAGAGGAGAACGACACCTGAGAGCGCAGTACAAACATTTTGAGCCGCTTGGTGATTCTCTCAAGACTTTCCGCCGGAATCAGATGGGCCCAAGACGATTCGCCTGAGCGCCATTGCAGCATGGTGGTGAGTAGCCGGCCTTTCGGCGAGCAGTAGCCAGTGCGCTGATGCTGGCCAGCGTTTGCCGACTCGATATCGTTGGTGAGCTGGCCTTGCAAAAATGCGCGGGCATCCCGGCCGTCAACCGTAAAGCCTGCAAAACTCGTTAGGCGGGCCCAGCGTTTGGTGTTGAGCAGCGAGGGTAGGGAATAGGTGTCCATCGCCTTAATATAGCGGTATGACAAGGCCTAAGTCGAAAACCTCAGGCAAGACCCGATCGGACGGCGGGCTGTTTCGGCTGCTGCGGGCGATCGCAGTCAGCTGCGCGCTGGTTATTCTTGCTGCGGCATCAGCGGCAGGCTGGTTTTTCTATCAAGCGGAGCAGCCGGTTTATGCGGCAGATAAGCCGCTGGACCTGGTGATCAATTACGGCACCCCCGCCCGGGGGATCGTGGCACTGCTGCAGTCCAATCGTTTAGACATTAACGAATACCTATTCCTCGGCTATGCGGCCTTCCGTGGAGTTGAGCGGCAGCTGATGGCTGGCGTGTATCAGATTGAGCCAGGCATCAGCCAAAGAAAACTAATTGAGCGGCTTTCTCGGCAGGATTCGGCCAGCACCGAGTTCAGGATCTTGGAGGGCTGGACTGTGGATCAGACCCTGGAGGCCCTTGGCCGACAATCTGAAATTCGCCTGGATTTGCCGCCTCAGGCACTTCGGCCTGAGGCGATTGCCGCAAGCCTAGGGCTCGAAGAAAAACATCCGGAGGGCTGGCTTTATCCTGATTTGTACGTCGTGCCCAAAGGCTCATCTGCAACTGAGCTGCTCCGGCGATCGGCAGCGATACAGCGAAAGGTGATTGCGCGAGAGTGGGAAAAGCGCGCCCAGGATTTGCCTTATCGCTCACCTTATGAGGCCTTAATTGTTGCCTCGATTATTGAAAAGGAAACCCAGCATTCAGGCGATCGTGAGAAGGTGGCGGCGGTCTTTGCCAATCGCATGCGAGTGGGCATGCCACTTCAGGCCGATCCCACAGTGATCTATGGGCTGGGGAAAGAGTTTGCTGGCGACATTACCCGTAAGCACCTTAAAAAAGATACGCCGTACAACACCTACACCCGCAAGACCCTGCCGCCGACACCAATCTCCAATCCGGGACCTCGGGCGATTCGTGCGGCAATGAACCCAGCCCAAAGCAAGGCTTTGTATTTTGTGGCGCGAGGCGATGGGAGCTCTGAGTTTTCCGAGACGCTAAAAGATCACAACCAGGCAGTTGATCGATTCATCAGGCGTATTGCTTCAGCCAGGGACTCGCGGTGAGCCAAACACCGAAACAACGCGGTAAGTTCATCGTGCTAGAGGGCATCGATGGGGCGGGCAAAAGCACCCATATTGACTTCATCGCCGCCACCATCCGTTCAGCTCACGGGGTTGAGGTAGCGATCACTCGAGAGCCGGGTGGAACCCCCTTGGCCGAAAAGATTCGGGAGCTCGTTTTACACCAGCCAATGGATGTCCAGACCGAGGCACTGCTGGTGGCTGCGGCCCGACGGGATCATATCCAGCAGCTCATCGGCCCAGCCCTTGAGCGGGGCGATTGGGTGCTCTGCGACCGATTTGTGGACTCAACCCGGGCCTATCAGGGCGGTGGCGGCGGGGTGAATCTGGCTTGGATTGATGGGATCAATCGCGAGGTCTGCGGACCCATGGAGCCCGATCGGGTGATCCTCTTCGATCTACCTGCTCTAGTTGCGGCAGCACGTCGGGGCGGGCGGGGCGGGCAGGGGGATCGCTTTGAGGTCCAAGAGGTGGCCTATTTCGAACGGGTGAGAGATGTGTACCTCACTCAGATGAGGCCGGGAGCCAGAGAGAAAACAGTCATTCTTAATGCAGAACTTGATGTTTCACAGATTCAAAAAGAACTGCATAAAATAATCATAAATTTATGATTAATAATGAATTTTTGATTTATAAGTCGTGGTGGAATTTGGCTTCCTCGGCTTTGGCTAGGCGGCCATCCGCTCTGATGCTGGTCGGTCCCAGCGGGGTCGGAAAGACAGGTTTCGGCCGGGAAATCGCTGCTGCAATGCTTTGCGAATCCCCTCTTCAGGGGGATCTATCGGCTTGTGGCGCCTGCCAGTCTTGCCAGTGGATGCGCGTTGCGCAGCATCCTGATTTTCGCTGGATTCAGCCCGATGCACTGGCAGCCGAGTCGGGAAATCTCGAGGAGTCAGTCGAGGATACGGGATCGGCGGAGCCTGCAGAGACTGGGGCAGGGGAGAAGAAGAAATCTCAAGAGATCCGGATTGAGCAGATTCGGAGTCTCTCGGGATTTGCCAATGTCGGGGCCCATCGCGGCGGCCTTCGGATCGTCCTGATTAATCCGGCGAACCGCATGAATTACGCTGCTGCGAATGCACTTTTGAAAACCCTCGAGGAGCCGACCGAAAATCTGATGTTTATATTGATTGCGGATGGGCTAAGGGGTATTGCGCCGACTATTCTTTCGCGCTGCCAAAGGTTAAGACTCCCCATTTCAGACGCTGAGGTTGGCCGTGTGCAACTGGAAAAAAATGAGTCCGTGCAGTGGCTGCTGCCTGCGTTAGCCGCAGAGCCAATTGACCCACTGCGGTGGGCAGAGCGCGCCGGGAAGTCATCGCCCGTCGATGTGCTGGAGTTGCTTCATCGGTGGATGAATGATGTTGCGCGGGTCAGGCTCGGCGTTACGCCCCGTCTCTTTGTCGAGTACCACCAGGCCTTGCAGGCCCACGCCGGGCGTCTTCGATCCCCGCAACGGTTTAGCTCTGTCATGGCTGACCTGCAACGACAGCGGGCGCTTGCGGAACACCCGCTAAATCCGCGGCTATTTTTTGAAACCATATTCGAGCGGCTTCAGCGCGCTTATGAATAGGGCGCCGCCATGACATTTGTTGATTCTCACTGCCATCTGAATTACCCGGGTCTTGTTGAGGACACGGCCTCGGTACTCGCTCGGATGCAAGCGGCTGGCGTGAAACAAGCGCTCAATATCTGCACAACCCTGGAAGAGGCCGATCAAGTACTGGCACTGGCCAGTGCCCACTCTTTTCTGTTTGCTTCGGTCGGGGTCCATCCCGATAACCAGGGCGTGCAAGAACCGCGTGTTGAGGATTTGATGGAAAGGGCCCAAAGCCCAAAAATTATCGCGATCGGAGAGACTGGTCTTGATTACTACCGCCGAGAGGGTGATGGAAAGACCGGTGACTTTGGGTGGCAACAGTCCCGATTTCGAACGCATATTCGAGCAGCGCGAATGGTCGGCAAGCCGATCATTGTGCACACACGAGAGGCTGCCTCTGACACACTGCGAATTCTCGGAGAGGAGGGCGCCTCTGCGGTAGGCGGTGTGATGCATTGCTTCACTGAGACCGTGGATGTTGCAAGGGCCGCAATTGAGATGGGATTTCTGATTTCTCTATCGGGAATCGTAACCTTTAAAAATGCAAAACAGGTCCAGCAGGTTGCAGTAGAGATTCCGCTGGAACACCTCATGATCGAGACTGATGCGCCCTTTCTTGCGCCGATGCCCCATCGAGGAAAGGTGAATGAGCCAGCCTATGTGGTCTACGTTGCGCAAAAGATTGCCGAGTTAAAGGGGCTTTCGGTTGAAACAGTCGCCAGGGTCACGGCAGAGAATTTTTCGCGGTTTAGTGCGGGAGCGCTGGGTGTTAGGAACTGAACGTAACCCCCTAACTGTCGATCAGGGCATCAATCGGGCCCACATCGCCTCGGGGCTTGCGCTGATGTGCCTGCTTTGCCTGCTTGCATCGCCTCCTGCCTGGCCAAGAGATGTACTTCAAAATTTTGTCTTGGCTGCCAAGGCTAACGATATGGCCTTTGTGCAGCGAATGCCGGAGCTAGGCCTTGATGACCGCAGCCGGGATGGCCTTCGCAATAACCTGCTCATGCTGGCACTCCGTGAGGGCGGGGAGGACCTAGCCCTTGCGCTGCTAGAGCAGGCTGCCTGGCAGCAGAAAGCGGTCTTGGAGCATCAGAATCAACTCGCCGAGACTCCGCTCATGATTTCTGCTGTTAAGGGGCTTGAGCGGGCGACCAAGCGACTGATTGAGCTCGGGGCCGAGGTCAACCGGCCGGGCTGGACTGCACTGCATTACGCAGCGACCTCCGGAAGCGTTGCCGTGATCAAGCTTTTGGGCGAGCACAGCGCCTACATCGATGCCGTTAGCCCGAACAGCACCACACCCTTAATGATGGCGGCCCGGTTCAACCACCGGCCAGCGGCCGCGGCCCTGATTGAGCTCGGCGCCGACCCCACGATTACAAATCAGGCGGGCCTTAGCGCCCGTGACTACGCTAAAGAGCAAAATAATAACGATCTCGTATTCTGGCTTGAGCTGGAGGAAATATCGTTTACGAACCGATATTTAAAGCGATTACCTCAAGTGCGGCCGGATGCGACTTTAAGGGATGTTGTTGAACAGGCTGGCGGCGAAGTGGTCACGGTCAGGCCTAGTCAAGCTGAGGGATTGAAGCCTGGCGAGTCTTACGTCGATCGACTCCCTGAGGTGCCGCCGGCCCAGGGGGTGGAAGTCTTGCCTGGGATTCGATAGCTGGGCGGCTCATGAAAGATGTGCTGATTTGCTCCCATTTCATATGTCGCATAATGTGTATTATGTAAACATTAAAAGACGCTCACACCCAATATCTCTACTGGCACAGAAAATGCTTTTTACGGTAGAGACAAACATGGTGACTAAAGATTTGACGACCCTCCCCGAAAAACATGCTGCGGCCCTGCTTAAGGCAGGCAAGGCCAGTAACCGAGGTGGATCCGAACGAACCGAGAGTGATACACATTTAAGAGAACGCAGCGGCGAAATTTACCGCCTATTAGGAAGACTTAGCCGCTAGAACCCCATGGCCGAAACCGAAAACCCCTCTGCTGTCACTGATCCGGCTGCCAGCCCGCCAGATAATGGCCTATCGGAGCCGGCAAGCCAGGTCGAAGGCATGGATGCAGCCTATCGGGCGAAGGT
>Ga0129333_10004244_pt1 | contig 13418 bp, 17 predicted proteins | sample CPB6_08_DNA_FD_94474 | JGI IMG/M metagenome (GOLD analysis project Ga0129333, IMG submission 94474) | Freshwater to marine salinity gradient microbial communities from Chesapeake Bay, USA - CPBay_Sum_0.6_0.8_DNA | ecosystem: Environmental > Aquatic > Marine > Coastal | place: USA: Chesapeake... | reverse complement strand
GTGTTCAATTTCAGCATCATCTAGGTAGATGCAGAGTCCGTTATCTAGTTTGATGTAGTGGTCACCAGTATCAACTATCTTTTTGCCTACTAGATAATCTTTGGTTTCGGGTGAGATTTTTTCGACTTGCATAGATTTGGGGTTTTGATGAGGAACTGCCAATCGAATCGAACGATTGTACAACCATTGCAGTTCGGGGGACTACTTACAAAACTGGTCTTGAAGTAGACCTACAACGTACCCTACTACTAGCAGAGTAACGAAGAGATAGATAACTTGTCTCATAAGGATAAATTTGCTTGTCTACAAATGCGTTCCCATTTAAGGTCACGTAATAACTGCTTAGAATCGCCACCAATTTCGTTGAGAATCTGCCTTACCCTATTATGGGTGGAGATGGTAACCTCAGTACGGCGGATGACTTGACCATTGGTCTTGGCGGTGAATAGGGGGGACTTCTTACGCGTTCTCATAGGATAAAGATTTTATAAGGATTTCAGTTATAGTGTCTTGTACTTCGAATTCATCTTGGTCATCGGTGTCAATACAATCCTTCACGTAACCAAGTTCGACTAGCTTATCCGTAATTCGAATAGCTATGTCGGTGATGTCATTTTCAGATAGCTTCTTCATAGGTAGGAGATTTTAAGATGATTGAATCGGATTCGAATTTTACTATTTCCCATCCCAAGTAAATTAGTTGGGAGGCAAGTTGCTGACCACTGAGGGTGGTTATGTCAATTGTCTGCATAACTGGGGGTTTGGTTTCGCCTTGCTGAGGCTCATCAGTACGGATAGCGTATCCGTAGACCTTGTCACTTACCGAGCAGATACCAGTGATAAATCGACTGGCTCGTTAACCCGACCAGTGCAGACCTTTCGGCTTTCTGCACCCAACACCCTAACTTCGACTAGCGAAGGTTTGGCGCGACCTTTAGTGAACACTGGGAGCAGGTACGATACCGCCAGTGTGCCTGATGTTTATTTGCTGAGGAGGGCATCCTCAAGTCCCATTCCCACTCTTCGTGGTGGCTCACAACGTTTTACAACGGAAGGCTCATATCGGGACTATCGCTATGCATTTATCGTGGTTTGGTGACTGGCTATCCATCGTAAGCACCTTGTCGGGTGGATGGGTAAGAGTGCGTTGCCCTAACACGTTGTAGCGAACATTTGAAAGAACTAATCAGCCTTCGAAGAATCGCTTACTCTCTACACCTCATCCGATATTTTCCCTTGCGGTGGTTTCATTATGTGGTTGCATTTAGACTATTGCACTCGGGCAGTCGCACCATTACTTCAGAGCGGTAGTAAGCAAAACCTCAAAGAACTGCGGACTCATTGTCGAATCCGAGGCAAACATACATCTGCAGGATAACTACTTCCAAATTTATTTTTCAAAAAGATGGTTATCCACACAAAAAAACCTTTGTAACGTGATGAAAATCAGAGCATAAAAAAGTTATCCACATTTCAAAAGTTTTTCACGAGGGGTGGGGAAAATCGGGTAAAAATGGGCAAAATGATCCCAAAATATTTAGCAAACGAATGCTAAAGAAATTAGTCGCGCACAATGAAAGCAAAATGCTAAAGAGATTAGCAATGGTGGGGGTTCGGGGGTATACTAAAGCCGTTTATTGACTAGGTAGTTACGTAGGTAAGAGAGATACTCCCGTCCAGTAGAAGAGATAGAGTAATACTTGCCTTCACGTATAAGCAAACCCAGTTGGACAAGATTGTTGAGAGTGTTCCAACTATTGCGAACATCCGGCACAACGACGTGGGGACGGAAGCCGTTAACGTATCCAGTCAGATGAGAGATAGAAGAACGACCAAGCCGACGAGAGGCATAGAGGTAACGCAACTGGGAGTCACTGAGGGGACGAACACCGATGCGACGAGAGGCACGATAGTTCGCCGCATCCCCCATTAGATAGTATTTTTCCGGCTTCATTGGTTGGGTATTTTTACTGGTGGTAGGTTCATAAGGATGGTTGAATTAAAGAGGGGGAGGGGTGGCTGTTGAATCTTTACACACACACGCAGATTTCCCCCACAACATATTCATTTTCAGTTTCTTATTCGCATTCTGCCGGATGGTTTCCCAGTCATACTTTTCCACAAGCATTCCGTTTCCCTCCTATCCGCACAATGTAAAGCATTGACATACAACTAGGTGTGTGTTATATTAGGGTTATTGGTAGTTATACTGCAGGGTGGGAAAATCGATTTTGGAAATGCCATTTACACCCCCACCCAATACGCGTTTCGCGGTTCGCAAACGGGTGCACACCCACCCAAAATAATGTATAACCCCCACTCCCTGCCCACACACAACTCATCTAAAATCCCAGATCCAAAACTCCCGTCTTTTTGCGCCTCACCATTCCCCTCAAATCTTATCACTGGCGTATCTATTCAAAGATAATAATAAGCCCGTAATCGGTCTGTAAATGGATACTCACAGCTGTGGAGAAATAGGTGCTTGCCGGTTCGGGGTTTTGTTTGTATGTTTGCTGGGCTACGTTATCCGGGTGCATGGAGATAGTATCAAGGGGGCCCCGTAGCTGTGCGAGGGATTAGGGCGAGGATTTAGTTAGGACAGGTCAACACGCGTAAACCGGCGGAAGACCCTCCGAAAGGCGATGCCACCAAATAGGATGGACGGCCTCAACACTCCGAGAGGGGGGAAAGGGGGGTGTGCTCAGAATCCTTGGCTCAGATTTAATTTCTTTGTCCTTTAATGTTTTTAATATTGCAAAATGGAAATGCTACTTAGAAAGGATGGTTCTAGATCCAGACGCGGTCTTTGGGATAATATCCGTAAGAATGCCGGTTCGGGGAAGAAGCCAACGAAGCAGATGCTTGAGCAAGAAAAAAAAATAAAACGCAATGCCTCTAAAAAAAGCAAAAAGTAAAAGCGAGCTCCAGTCAGCTATCTCTTCTAACATCCGTGAGTTAATGGCGGATAACAAGAAGAAGGGTAAGGCGAAGGGAGCAGGTGGTAAGGCCAGATCTAAAAAACAGATCTTGGCAATTGCTATATCAGCCGCTAAGAGTAAATGAGAAAACACACCAAGGTATACATAGACTTCTTTGGTTATGGGATGGATAGCTGGATGCCATGTGAAATATGTGGAGGTACTGCTGTCGATGTCCATCATATCGAAGCTCGGGGTATGGGTGGATCTAAGGAAGCCGATAGCATAGAGAACCTAATGGGGGTATGTAGATCCTGCCATATTGAGTATGGCGATAAGAAGGCACACAAGTCTATGCTAGTTGAGGTGCATAACAAGTTCCTTGAAAAGCATAGAAATTCACACCTGTAGAAAACTTTATTAGACAAGTTATCCACATTTGTTCTAATTTAGTATAGATGAAACCCATATACAAAATATTCGTAACCATCGAAAAAAGATTCCAAGACGAGGTGAAGACCGAGTCTGGGATTATTTTTTATAAGGAGACATCCTTTAGACCAGAAGAAAATTCTACAATTTTTGGTGATGTTGTTGGAGTACCAGACAAGTACGATCACTCCATGGGTACGGAAGATTTTAAGGCCAATGTTCAGGTTGGCGATAAGCTTTACTTTAATTTTTTGGTAACCATAGATGATGAGAACAGGGTAGAGATAGATGGGAAGGAATACTGGATGGTTGATTATTTTAATGCCATTGCTGTGGTTAGAGACGGTGTTATCCTTGCTGTTGGTGATCACATTCTTATTGAGCCGATAGAGGAGGAGATAGATAGCACATTGATCATACCAGACATGGTTAACAAGGAAGGTAATAAGGGTAAGGTGATTGCGAGCAATGACGAGCAGATACCTGTTGGATCTATTATAGAATATGAGGAAGTGGGTAAGTTTTGGAACGTAATAGAGGGGAAGAGACTGTACTGTATGTTTAATCAGAATATAATGTTTATCTATGAGTAACATGAAGCATATTCGTGAAATAGCCAACCGTCTACCTATTGTCTATGAACAGTGTGTATCTGGCGGTGAATGGGGTTATGATGAGAATGGCAATAAGGCTTTTATTCCAAACATCTATAATCACCCAGTCAATCATGTACGTAGGATGAGAAAAGCCTACGAGCAGCTTGGTATGGATGGTATTAGAAATTATCTAGATCATATCCATCAATTACAAATCAAGCGTAATGAAGCTGTCAAAGAAGACATCGCTAGTGGTAAGCTCACACCCCCGGGGCATAGTGCACCAGAGGGTGGTGGGTCTATTCCTACGGATCAAGGGTAAGACCTATTCGATCCATTTCAGTTATCCCGGTCAAATAAAGACTTGGGAAGAACTATCCCATGAAATAGATGTAAACTATTACGAATGCTAGACTGCGAAACACCTCTAGGTCAGCATTACATGCAGGAGCAGTACCGGGTACAAAAGGTACTGGAGGGTCGTGGTTATATTGTTATAAATACCTCCGGTAAAGATCACAATTCGGATGTGATTCTTGCAAAGGAGATTGAGGGGATAGTGACGATGGTAGGTCTGGCTGAGATCAAGAGTAGATCAATGGCTGGTGATAAACCACTTACCAGAAAATATCTTAGTGAGAATGGCGGTTATCTAATAACCGAACGGAAGCTAAAGTTCGGGGCCACTGCCTCGGCCATGTATAGCGTTCCGTTTTTTGTTGTGGTAAGCCTTATGGCTGAAGGGGTTATATTGGTATGGCAGATTACAAATAATAGGGGTATCTTTGTAGAGCCTTACGTTAAAAGGAAGACCGAGACACGGGCTACTGTTAACGGTGGGGTGGCATATAGGGATAATGCCTTCTTATCTATGGACTCAAAATTTTTGACAGTCATTGAGTAAGGGAGCAGCAGCCGAGGTATTGTTTGACTACCACATCATTGATCGTGGTATGATGACGGCCCGACCACTATATGACATTGGCTATGATAGGATAGTTGACTATAGGGGTAGATTGACTAGGGTACAGATCAAGATGACTGGGTTTAAACAGGATGGTAGCTGGTGGGTATCAACCAGTAAAAACAAGAAAAAAAGATACATTGATGAGTTTGATGTAATGGCGGTGTATATAAAGAATGAATGTATCTGGATGTTTATACCGATCAGTGATATAACTGGGTCTGCGATGAAGATAACAACAGATGGGAAGGCAAAGAAGTATATAAACAACTGGAGTATATTTTATGAAAAAGAGCAAAAAGATAAAACTTAATCTGTATCAGTGCGCAGTGCATTTGGTGATTACTGATGACATGAGTAAGACGTATGCTAAGATTCATAAGAAGTATAATGAGAATCAGGATCAGGATGGGAGTGTGGCAGAGGCGTGGTCTATTCACTTTGATATGAAGGACTACTATTTAATAGTAGATCTTAAACATGTATCAATAAATACAATAGCGCATGAGGTATATCATACCGTCCATACTATACTTGAGAATAGGGATATAATAGATGAAGAAAGTGGAGCTTGGCTGTGTGGCATGATTATGGATGAGGCATTTAAATTTTATTTAAAACAAAAAGAAAATGGCATTCACAGACAGGTTCGTAAAGCTGAAGATCATGTTGGAGGGACCATCGGGATCAGCGCTAATAACGCAGGTCTACATAAATCCAATGACAATTGACGCCTTTACGGAGGAGACAATAACATATGATTTGGAATATCAAAGCGGTGTTGAGCAGGACGCTGTCCGTGTATGGACTAAACATGATTTATATCTGGTGCTTATGAGTGTAGATGAATTTAAGGCTTTATTAAATAAGATATATTGAAGATACTATCTTGGATAAAATCTTTGGATGGTTGTTCTTACCATCGTGTATTCATGCCTAATAATCATTTAGATGCTGAGGTTAGAACCGTGTCTAATTTAAAAGAAGAAGATCTTGAGTGGTGTGATATATTGCACTATTCTAGGCATGTGATGATATCACCAGCTTTTATTTCTCAGCAGGCTAAGAAGTATAATGTAAAGGTGGTGGTAGATACTGATGACTGGTGGGAAGTCGGTAAAGATCATCCTAAATATAATTTATGGAAGAAGAGTGATGTTGGTTTGCAGATAAAGCAACACCTCATGTATGCTGACGCTGTTATTGCAACCTCTGATCGTCTGGCTTCTATTGTGCCAAACAAGAATGTATATGTGATTCCAAATGCATTAGCTTTTGGTGTCGGTCAGTTTAGAGAACACGAGCTGCCCAAGTCTGATAAGATTAGATTGGTATATGCTAGTTCTGCTATGAACTATGCTAATACTTTTTTAATAGCTAAGGCGATGAAGAAATTAGTGGACCTGCCAATAGAAATTGTAGTTGTAGGGTACCACGAAGGAGACGTGTATGATATTATTATTCAGAACCTTACTGCAAATAAACAGATTCAATATACAACAATTGAATGGACTGGGACCGAAAATTATATGGAAGGATATCAGGGAGATATTCTAATTGTACCTAGCAAGGCTACAGAGTTTAATTCGTATAAGAGTAATATCAAGGCATTGGAAGCGGCTGCATTAAATATACCTATTGTGGTTAGTAAGGCAGAGCCATATCTTGGTTTACAAGTAAATTATTTTTCTGGTGATAATGAATTCGTTTCTGAGATTACTAGATTAGTACAATCTGAAGAATATAGAAAGCATTCAGCAAAAAAGAATAGAGACTTCTGTTTAGAGAATTATAGTCTAGATAAGTGGTCTAAAGAGAGATTAAATATTTATCAAAAGATTTTAGATGATAGTAGACAGTGAGTATAGTAAGATGGAGTTTAATCCAATTGTCAAGAAATCCTTGACAGTTGCGTATCCTAAATTAAAGCAGATTGTAGGTGAACCAAACGACAAGATGCTTAGGTATGTCTTATTAATGTATGACATGCACAGCCCATTAAGGGAATATTACCCAGAGATTTTTAAAAGAAAACAGTTCGCCGCATCTATCGCTGGGTTTGATTTAGACAAGGATGACGTTACTGCTCTATTTGATTTTAAGATTAAAGATGGTGATGAAGAGGTTCCATATGAAGAGTTGCTAGATCTAATCATTAAATATCTAAAGTATCAGAATAACTATGTATGGTCTATGATTGTTGGTAATGAGCAGGCGTTCTATGAATTTAATAAAAGAGTAATGCTACCTGTGGATGGTAATAGAGATAAGGATATCCTTCAGGCTATTACTATTAAGACGCAGATCATGACCGCGCAGGATGAGATCGTGCAAAGACTGCAGAAGTATTTACGACAGTTAACTGGCGAAGATGATCAACTAGAGGAATCAATAACCAAACGTAAACGAATAAGACCAGAGGATATAGCCAATGTTCAATCCAATAGATAAGGGAAGTAAAGAGAATATACAAGGCTTGATATGCCACATCCCACCAGTTGGTTGTGTGTTAAATATACTAACCGGGAATGTGGAGGAGAGAGGTGTGTACGCTAGATCTCCAAAAAAGGAAGATCAGTATTTTGAATATGTGCCTCTACCAAAAGATTATGCAAAACTTAGGGCTAAAGAGATGCAAAGGCAGGAGGAGGACCACGAGTTCTTTGATCCAAAGCTTGAGCAGTTTAGACAACAGGAATGGGATAGAAGATTAAACGGTTACTGGTTTTACAATAACGGTATACCCACTTATATAACTGGACTTCATTATTTTTATTTGAACTACTGGCACCTTGATACAGGACTGCCTAAGTATAGAGACACGGATAGAAAGTATTTCTATTTTATGCAGTACTGTATAGAAGATCCTGAGTGTATGGGTATGGTAGAGATTACAAAGCGCCGTCAGGGTAAGACATTCCGTGGTGGTGTGTTCTTATATGAATACCCATCTAGAACTAATAATGCTAAGTCTGGTATCCAGTCTAAGACAGGTGCCGATGCTAAAGAGGTATTTAGAAAAGCTGTGATCCAGCCATTTAAAAAACTTCCTGACTTCTTTGTTCCCGTCTTTGATACATCTAAGGGTTTAACGCCAACATCTGAACTTAGATTTTATCAGACTACTGTAAAGGGTAAGAAGGCTAATATAATCAAGGATGAGAAGGAACTAGAGTCTGCGATCGACTGGAAGACATCGGAAGCTATATCATATGACGGACAGAAGCTGCATAGATATTTAGGTGACGAGGTTGGCAAAACAATGGAGGTTGATGTTTGGAATAGATGGCTGGTTACAAAATATTGTCATCTAGATGATGAGGGTAGAATTATTGGTAAGGCTTTGTTAACCACTACTGTAGAGGATATGGAACAGGGCGGTGCATCATTTAAAAAGATATGGGAGAACTCCGATCAGATAAAAAAGACTGGGAAGAGAACGGCATCTGGTCTTTATAGATATTTCTGTAGTGCTGCTGAGACTAGATATTATAATCAATATGGAGTGGCGGATAGGGACAGGGCTGAACAGGAGATTAGAGAGGAGAGAAAGTTATTAGCACATGACCCCCGAGCTCTCAGTGCGGTGATTAGAAAGGAACCTATCGAGTGGGAAGAGGCATTTAGGATCGATGGAAGCAAGTGTCTGTATAATCCAGAACTGCTGAACGAAAGAATGGATAGGCTTTCTTGGAAGGAAAATATAACAACAAGAGGTAACTTTGTGTGGATTAATGGCGATCGCGACACCCGGGTCATTTTTGAACCTTCAAAAAATGGCAGGTGGGAGGTCGCAAAGTTATTTGATAAGGATGAGGAAAGTAACAGGGTGACTAAATCTGGTGGGGTATTTAGCCCGGACAATGGTTTAGCTTTTGTTATGGGTGTTGACCCAGTAGACCATTCAACCACAGAAGATGGTAGGAGGTCTAACGGTGCTGGTATTGTACTTCAAAAATACAACGCCACTCGTGAGGGTGAGATTTATAATGATGCCTTTGTTGCAGCGTATGCATACCGGCCTGAGTCTGTCCAGATCTTTTATGAGGACATGATTAAGATGGCAGTATACTACGGGTGCCCTATACTTTTTGAGAACCAGAAGATAGGCATCATGCACTACTTCGCAGATCGGGGGTATCTACCTTTCCTCATGTGGCTACCAGATAGAAACCAACCCGGTATAGCTGCTAGCCCTAAGACGCATCAGCAGATTGCGGAGTTGACTGAGGATTATATTAATAGGAACCATGAACGTGTATACTTCAAGGATCTTATTAAGGACTGGTTAGAGTTTGATATATCAAAGACTACCAAGTTCGACATTGCGATGGCGGCAGGGTATGCGCTGATTGCAGATCAGGTGAAGGTAAATGTAAAAGGAATTGGTCAGGTACGAGAGGTGTCTGACTATTTTAGGAAGAATAAAATATAGAAATGAATAATCTTCAAAAGACTGACTTCCCTAGTCACTTATTAGACCCGAGAGAAAAGGGCAAAGATTGGGTTCTTCAGTATTGTAAGGCTGCATGGTACAGCTTTGAGAACGACAATCCACGCGAAATTTTCTACCATGCCAGATACAGATATGAGGTTATAAGCCAGTATGCTGTTGGTAATCAATCAATTAATAAGTATAAACCCTTAATGCAGGTAGACGAGGCGTCTAATGAAGATTGGTTAAATATTGACTGGTCCGTGATGCCAATTGTTCCTAAGTTCAGAAGAATTGCATTAGGAAAGTTAAACAAGATAGGATATAATATTGTAGCTACTCCGATTGACTCTTTGGCTAATGAAGAGGTTCAGGATTATTTTGCTGAGATGAAGGCAAAACTTCTTCTACGTGAAGAGGCTGCAAAGCTTGATCCATCATTATTAGAATCGCCAGCTCTTAAGCTAGAGGCTAACGAGGCTAAGGATATGGAAGAGCTTGAGATCCAGATGAACTATACCTTTAAACACCAGATGGCTATTGAGGCTGAGCAGGCTATTAAACTTGTGCTTGAGCAGAATAACATCGAGAAGAAAAGACAAGACATCCGTCAAGATCTTTTTGATTACGGTGTTGCTGGATATAAGGAATACATTGATAGCAATGGTGCTATTAAATTTAGAAAGATTAATCCTCGTAATATCATCATCAATAACTGTAAGCAAAGTGATTTCACTGATGCTGCTCATATTGGTGAGATCACCGAAATGACCATCGCTGATTTAAAACAATTAGCCGGTAATCAGTTTACAGAAGAGGAGTATCAGGATATTGCAAAGAAGCATATTGGATTTTTAGGTAATCCTAAAGAGTGGCCTTCTTCTTTATCTGTATATAATAAAGGTTATGATCGTTTCCGTATCCGCATTTTGGATATCGAGTTCTTTTCTGTTAATGAGATGGTATTTGAAAAGCGTATTGACCGCAGAGGTAATCAGGTTTATGCTCGTGGTAAGTATGATGATCGTAATAAGAGAAAAGATAAATATGAGCGTGTAGCTTATAAGGTTGTATATAAAGGCAAGTGGATTATTGGTACAGACTATATTTTTGATTATGGTCTTTGTACTAATATGAAGAGAGCTAAGTCTAGCTTAATGGATACATCATTAAGTTATCACTTGATCGCTCCAGAGTTCTTCGACATGAAGGCTTATGGTATTATGCAACACTTGATCCCAATGGCTGATGCTATTCAGATCGCTTGGTATCGTTTGCAGAATGCAATCAATCAGGCAAGACCTAAGGGTATTATGATTGAGATGGGCGCCTTAGAAGATATTCCATTAGGATCTGGTGGAAAGCGTTTGACACCAATGAAGGTATTAGATCTCTATAACAAAACTGGTACACTCGTATATCGCAAGAGTGATGCACAGGGAAGAATGACTAACTATAAGCCAATTGAAGAATTGGAAAATGGTTTGGGTCGTGATGTAATGAACTACTGGCAGATTATTCAAAACAATATCCAGTTGATCCGTGATGTAACTGGTATGAATGAAATGACAGATGGTTCTACTCCTGATCCAAGAACTCTTACTACTGTTGCTAAGCTTGCATATGAAGGAACTAATAATGCATTAACTTCTATTGTGCATGGCGAGAAACAGCTATTAGAAGCTTTGTCTAATGCTATCATCTTACGTTTGCAAGATGTTGTAGATACAAGTGAGGTCAAAGGATATGTAAGAGCATTGGGGTCTAACACCGTTAAGTTCTTTAAGGCTTCTCCAAATCTTGGTTTGTATGAGTTTGGTATTTTCTTAGAAGATAAGCCAACAGATGAAGAGAGAGCCATGTTACAACAACAAGTTGTAGCTGGTCAGGCTAATGGTATGTTAGATATTGAAGATGCTATCATCATTCAGAATACAGATAATCTAAAGGTTGCTCAACAGTTGCTTGCATATAAGATTAAGAAGCGTAAGCAAGAAGAAGAATCTAAGGCTATGCAGATGCAACAAATGAATGCTCAGGTACAACAACAGAGCGCCATGGTTGCAGAGCAAGCTAAGCAACAGACTATTCAAGTTGAAGGTCAGGTTAAGGGTCAGCTCATCCAAATGGAAAAAGAATATGATGCTAAGATTCTTGAGATGAAGTATCAATATGAATTGCAACTTGAGCAGCTGCGTCAGGGTGGTAAGATTGAAACCAAGAAGGAAGAGAATAAGGGCAAGAAGAGTGTAACAAAGATTAAGATGGGTCAGCCTGATGTAGAAGAAATAGAATCAATTACTGCTATGCCTATGACAGCTCCTGAAGAAGAGATGCCTGAGATGAATGAGCAGGAAATGCCTGAACAGGAAGCACCAGAGCAAGGAATGGCAGAACAAGAAGCACCAGAGGTTGAAGAAGCAGGAGAGTCAGAACAGGAGAATGCATAATTCACCCCTGATAATCCATTGTTATTCAAATGCTTTGGTAAAATTTTGCATAACCAAATAATACAAATATGAGTGAACAATTGAATTTCAACGAATTGTCTTTATCTGATGTATCTGTAAATGGTAAACCATTAGCGGAACCAGTTGCAGAAGTGGCACCAGAACAAGAAACAGAATCAACACCGGAGGAAGCTCCTGCACAAGAAGCTACTCCAGCTCCAGTTCAAGCTGAAGAGGAGAGTGTTAACATGTCAAGACAAGCTGCACCTAAATATGATTTCAAAGATGATTTCATAAAAGGCGCCGTTGAGTATTATGAGAAAACAGGTGACTTAACACCATACCTGCAGGCTAAGACTGTAGACTTTACTAAGATGGATGATGCGGCGATTATGAGACGTAGTCTCCGCGAACAGTATCCAGATGTTTCTGAGAAAGCGTTTGATCGTCTTTATCAGCAACAAGTGGTCGATAAGTTTAAGCTTGATGTTGAACAATGGGGTGAAGAGGATGCAGAACTTGGAAAAGAACTTCTGAGAACTGAAGCTCAAAAACTCCGTAATCAATACATCGATTGGCAGAAGGGTTTTGTGGCTCCGGAACCACAAGCTGACCCAGATGCTGAAGAGCAGGAAAGAGCGACAATGGAAGCAATTGCACAGTTTGAAAAGGCTGTAAAAGAAAACTCAATTACAAAGTCAATTCTTGATTCTAAGAGAGTTACGATCAAGAGTGGCGATGACGAGTTTAATTATGAGCTTCCAGAAGCGAATGCTATGGTGGATATGACACTTGATAATAACAAGTTCTTTCAGCAGTTCTCCGCCGGTGAAGGCCAATTAGACTATAACAAATGGTATAAGACCGTTGCGTATAGTCAGAATCCTGAGCAATTTGAACGTGCCTTGATTAACTTTGGCAAGACACTTGGTAGGTCTGAAGTGACGAAAGAAATAAAGAACCCATCCACTGCTCCTGTGGGTGATGTTCCTACAGAAAGTTCGGGGGACTTTACAACAGGTCTACTCCAAGCTTTCGCAAATAGGGGCATATCAAAATAAACTTAACTAAAAAAAATAATCTATTATGGCAGGTGTTTTAGGAAACATTAACAAGAGTTATGTTTCATCTATAAACTTCCTCGATCAGCGTGAGATCCTGAACAAAGTTCTGGATATCACTAACGAGGAGATGTCTTTCTTAGACATCATGGAATTGACAAATCGTTCTACTCCGACTTCAGTTCCTGTTTACAATCATTTCGTTAACGAAGAGCTTTATGTACTTGGAACTGTTAGCGCCGTAACTGGTTCTGGCGTAACTGGTACAACTTCTGCTCCTCCTTCTGTAACTGCTACAATCGACGCTACTGCTTTTGCTTATGTAAACGTAGGTGAGTTGGTTATGTTCCCTGATGGGAAAGTAGGTTACATTACTGGTAAGGCTGCTACTACTAACATCGTTATCAAGTCTGTAGATGGTGCTACATTGACTTTGGCTAGCGGTGACAAGATCTCTTTCTTCTCTAATGCTGCTGGTGAAGGTTCTCTTTCTCCTGATGCTAAGAAGTGGGGAGTAACTAAGTACGACAACCAAGTGCAAATCTTCAAAGGAAAGTTC
>Ga0129333_10004243_pt1 | contig 13421 bp, 19 predicted proteins | sample CPB6_08_DNA_FD_94474 | JGI IMG/M metagenome (GOLD analysis project Ga0129333, IMG submission 94474) | Freshwater to marine salinity gradient microbial communities from Chesapeake Bay, USA - CPBay_Sum_0.6_0.8_DNA | ecosystem: Environmental > Aquatic > Marine > Coastal | place: USA: Chesapeake... | reverse complement strand
CGGATGAGCTCATCTGCCCCTGCTCGCCAGGCCTGACAATGGCGCCATGCCGTCCACCACGCTGGCCACAGCCCTGTACCTCATCGAATTGGCGGCCACACTGGCCTTCGCCCTGTCGGGCGTCATCGAGGCCGCTCGACGCCGGCTCGATGCCGTGGGCGTGGTGGTGGTGGCCGGCCTGGCGGCGTTCGGTGGGGGAACCTTGCGCGATGTGCTGCTGGATCGGCGTCCTTTCTTCTGGGTCACGCACACCGAACTGTTGTGGGGTGTCTTGATTCTGGGCATCGTGGCGATGCTGGTCATGCGGCGTCGCCATCTGGAGCCCACCGAGCGCGCGATGCAGTGGCCCGACGCCGTGGGCATGGGACTGTTCTCGGCCAGCGGCACCCAGATGAGCCTGGCCATGGGCCAGCCCCCACTCGTGGCGGTGGTCTTGGGCATGGTCACGGCTGTGTTCGGCGGTGTGTTGCGCGATATCGTGTGCAACGACATTCCCAAGGTGTTTCGCGACCATCGTCCCTACGCGCTGTTCGCCTTCGCCGGTGGTTGGGTGCTCATCGCGCTTGACCATGCCGGCGCGCCCCAATGGCTCGGTCTGGTGGTGGCCGCTTCGGTGGCCACGTCGCTGCGCCTGCTGGCCATGTGGCAGGATTGGAAGATTCCTTCGGTACCGCGATGAACCAACACCCAGTCGAGCCCACACCGGCGCACCGCCCATCGTCTTCTACGCTGCAGATCGACTTCGTATCCGACGTGGCCTGCCCGTGGTGTGCCGTGGGCCTCAACGCCCTGGAGCTGGCCATCGAGCGGGTCAAGGGCGAGGTGAGCGTAAAGCTGCAATTCCAGCCCTTTGAGCTCAACCCGCAGATGGGCCCCGAGGGCGAGGACAGCGCCGAGCACCTCAAGCGCAAGTACGGCATGGGTGATTCGCAGTTGGCCGCCGCGCGAGAGAACCTGCGCCGCCGGGGCCAGGAGGTGGGTTTCACCTTCGGGCAGCGCCCGCGCATTTGGAACACCTTCGATGCCCATCGCCTGATCCACTGGGCGGGCTTGCAGGGGCGCCAACAGGCCATGAAGCGTGCCCTGCTGCAGGCCTACCAGGCCGATGACCGCAACCCGGGCGAGCGGGCCGTGCTGCTCGACTGCGCCCGGCAGTGCGGCTTGGATGAGCAGGCTGCAGCGCGCGTGATCGACAGCGGCGCCTATGCCGATGAGGTTCGTCAGGCCCAGGCACATTGGCGTGAGGCAGGCATCAACTCGGTGCCCTCCATCATCATCAACCAGCGCCATCTCATCCAAGGTGGACAGCCGGTAGAGGTCTTCGAGCAGGCGTTGCGGCAGTTGGCGGGAACAAACGCCGACTAGCCCAGGCGCTACAAAGCCCTAGCGCTGCAGGTCGGCGCCGAATGTCGAATCATTCGGCTCATCTGATCGTCATTCGATAGGAGTCCTGATCATGAGCATCAAGGGAGTTCCGCGCGGGCTGCGCACCGCGCTGGCGGGTCTGATGCTGTCGCTTCTGGGCGGCTGCGCCATCACGCCGCAGAAGGTGACCGTTCCGGTGGCCTCATCGGTTGACCTGCCCAGGTTCATGGGGCCCTGGTACGTCATCGGCGTGATCCCAACCTTTCTGGAAAGGGACATCTACAACGCCATCGAGTCCTATGAGCTGGCCGCCGACGGCACGATCAGCACCACCTTCACCTTCAACAAGGGTGCCTTCGACGGTCCGGCCAAGCGGATGCAGCCCCGGGGTTTCGTCATCCAGGGCAGCGGCAACGCGGTCTGGGGCATGCAGTTCGTGTGGCCGATCAAGGCCGAGTTTGTGATCGCACACCTCGACCCCGACTACAGCGAGACCATCATCGCGCGCAGCGCGCGCGACTATGTGTGGATCATGGCCCGAACGCCAACGATCAGCGATGCACGCTATGCCGCCCTCGTGGCCCGGGTGAAGGCCATGGGCTACGACACCGGCAAGTTGGTGAAGGTTCCGCAGCGCCCTGCGCCCCAGCCGGTTGGTGGGGCCAGTGGGACCGTCCGATAGCGGACGGTCCATCAGGCATCAGTAACGGTTACGGCCGCTGTCGCCGCCATAGCCACCACTGCGCGGTGCGCGGGCTTCCATCGGGCGCGCGATGTTCACGACCAGGTCACGGCCCCCCATGTTTTGGCCGTTCATTCCACGGATCGCCGCTTCGGCTTCCTGGCCGTTGGACATTTCGACAAAGCCGAAGCCTTTGGATCGACCGGTGTCGCGCTCCATCATGACCTTGGCCGATTGGACCTGACCGAAGGCAGAGAACTGTTGTTGCAGATCGTCGTCACGGACCGAGTAGGAGAGATTGCCGACGTAGAGTTTGTTGCTCATGGGGAGCCTTTCAGAAATAGCGTCCTGCCAGATTGAGGGCGCGAGTGGTAAAGATGGTTGGAGGTTGGTCAGCGCTTGCGCTTGAACGCAGGCGCGCCCGCAGCCCGTGGCTGCCGGTTCTCGATGTGCCGAAACATGATGCGGCCCTTGGTCAGGTCGTAGGGTGACATTTCCAGCGTGACGTTGTCGCCCGCCAAGATGCGAATCCGGTGTTTTCGCATCTTGCCGCCGGTGTACGCAATCAACTGGTGACCGTTCTCAAGCGTCACGCGGTACCGCGTATCGGGCAGCATTTCATCCACCTTGCCGTTCATTTCGATCAGTTCTTCTTTGGCCATCAGGCCTCCTGGGTTGTGAACTCCCGCGCAACAGCTGCGGGGTGTTCGTGCGCATCGGCCCGAAGTCACGCTGTCAGCCAGTTGGCTGAGCATGGCCACGCGCAGCCGTGTCAAGGGCTGCAAGAAACGCGGGAGTGGAGCTTGCCTAGGGAGAAGTCAGACCACTGAAAAAACCACGGGGCGTGGTGAGCAGTGGAGGTGGGCGGTGTTGGGGTACCGCTGCCTAGATCAAACTTGACGGCAGCCAGGGAAAGCGAAATAGCTGCTGCCCGACAAATGTACGGCAATCCAGGGTTTTGCACAACACACGGACACGCACTGGCGCGCTGGGATGCACCGCCTGGACGGCGGCGTGGGCTCGGGTCAGGGGAACTGCTCGTGAAGCAAGGCCTCAAACCGGCTCACCAAGGCCACGGTGGCCCAACCTTCTGTCATCCAGTGTTGGGCCAGCAAGCGGGCATCCAGCCGAACCATGTTCAGGCGAGGCTCCGGCACCGCCCTGGCTTGCAGGAAGTACAGCCCCGTGACCAGGGCCAGATCGTGTGTACTGCCGGAGCTGAAGTGACTGGCCAGTTGCCAAGCTGCCGACGCAATGTCGTCAAGGGGGACCAGGCGCTGCAGCACCTGGTCATGTGCCAGGCGGATCGCTTGTGAGGTGTTCGGTGGCCCATGGGGCTGCGCGTGGTTCTCCACCGCCGCCATGAAGCGTTCCAGGCTCATTCCCTGGGCGAACTGATTCCAATAGTCGTACATCTTGTGACCATCGTCCCGCACTCAATAGTTTAGCGATTACAAACCCCTTCGTACAGGTTTCGTCAAGGGTGTGTCCCAGGCGGTGGCTTCCTGCGTAACATGCAGGCGTGACCCACCCTATGCCAGCCCCCAAGCGTTTCGACACGCTCACCCTCTCGGCCGCGACGCTTGAGAATCTTCTTCGCTTGGGTTACCTGGAGATGACGGCGATTCAGGCCGCCAGCCTGCCGCCTGCGCTGCAAGGCCGCGACCTGATCGCCCAGGCCAAGACCGGCAGCGGCAAGACCGCCGCCTTTGCCTTGGCTCTCTTGGCGCGTTTGGACCTGAGGCGCTTTGAGGTACAGGCCCTGGTGCTGTGCCCCACGCGGGAGCTGGCCGATCAGGTCACCACCGAGGTGCGCCGCTTGGCGCGTTCTGAGGACAACGTCAAGGTGGTGACCCTATCGGGTGGTGTTCCGCTTCGGGGCCAGACCAGCAGCCTGGAACGCGGCGCGCATGTGGTCGTGGGCACGCCCGGGCGCGTGCTCGACCACCTCGAGCGGGGGCACCTGCAGCTGTCTTCATTGGCCACGCTGGTGCTGGACGAAGCCGACCGCATGCTGGACATGGGGTTCTTCGACGACATTGCCAAAGTGGTGCGCCAATGCCCGGCCGCTCGCCAAACGTTGCTGTTCTCAGCCACCTACCCCCAGGGCATTGCCCAGCTGGCCGCGCAGTTCTTGCGTGAACCCGTCACGGTGAAGGTTCAGGCCCAGCACACTGAGCAACAGATCGACCAGCGTTGGTATGAGGTCAGCGAGGACCAGCGCCTGCCCACGGTGGCACGCTTGTTGGAGCACTTTCGCCCGGCGCGCACGCTGGCCTTCTGCAACACCAAGGCGCGCTGCCGCGATTTGGCCGGTCTGCTGCAGGCGCAGGGCTACAGCGCACTGGCGCTGCATGGCGATCTTGAGCAGCGCGACCGTGACCAGGTGCTGGTGAGCTTTGTCAACCGCAGCTGCTCGGTGCTCGTGGCCACCGACGTGGCCGCGCGCGGGCTGGATGTGGCCGGGCTGGAAGCAGTGGTCAACGTGGACATCTCACCGGATGCGCAGGCCCATGTGCACCGGATCGGCCGTACCGGTCGGGCGGGCGAAACCGGGCTGGCACTGAGCCTGGCCTCGCTCGACGAAATGGGCTCGGTCGGCCGCATCGAAGAGCTGCAGGCAAGACCTTCGGCCTGGCATGCGCTGAGCGACCTCACACCGGCCCCCGGCGGGCGTTTGCTGCCGGCCATGGCCACCGTTCACATCCAGGCCGGGCGCAAGGACAAGATCCGCGCAGGCGACGTGCTGGGTGCGCTGACGGCCGACCTGGGCTACACACGCGAACAGGTGGGCAAGATCGACATCAATGAGTTCGCCACCTATGTTGCCGTGGATCGAAAGATCGCGCACGAGGCTGCGGCGCGGCTGAACGGGGGGCGCATCAAGGGCCGTACGGTCAAGGCGCGGCTCTTGAAGCATGAGACCTGACTTCGCCGCTATCCGTCCATTCACCCCGGGTGAAGGCCTTCCCGGTGAAGCGGTGCAGTGGGAGAGTGCTGCAGGGCGGCTGTCCATGCGGGTGTCGGGTGCAGGCGCGCCGCTGCTGCTGATTCACAGCATCAACGCCGCCCCGTCATGTGCCGAGGTGGCGCCTTTGCATCGGCACTATGAACAAAGCCGATGCGTGTTTTCGCTCGAGCTGCCGGGTTTCGGTGCCTCAGAACGCAGTGACCGCGCTTACACGCCCCGCTTGATGACCGATGCGATTCACGCGGCGGTGCAGGAGATCCAGCGCCGCTGCGGCCCGGCGCCCATCGACGTGCTGGCCTTGTCCCTATCTTGTGAATTCCTGGCGCGGGCGGCCTCCGAGCAACCCGACCGCTACCGAAGCGTGGCGCTGGTGAGTCCCACGGGGTTCAACGGAAGGGGTACACGGCGAGGCCCACCGGGCAGCACGATGTCGATTCCTTGGCTGCTGCGTCTGTTGCGGGGGTCTGCGCTGTGGCCGATGCTGTTTCGCGCGCTGACACGCCCCGGCGTGATTCGATTCTTCCTTCGCAAGACCTTCGGCTCGCCGCAGATCAGCCAGTGGCTGCATGAGCAGGCGGTGCAAACGGCAGGTGTGGCTGGCGCGGCCCATGCCCCGCTGTACTTCCTGACCGGTTCGCTGTTCAGCCGCGACATCCACACGCTGTATGACGCGTTGCAATGTCCGGTGTGGATGTGCCATGGTGTTCGGGGGGACTTCACCGACTACCGCCAGAAGTCACGCCTGCAGGGTGCCGCCAATTGGCACTTCAGTGTGATGCCCACCGGCGCCTTGCCGCAATTTGAAGTGCCTGAATCGTTCTTTGGCGAATACGATCGGTTTTTGTCGAGTACCTTGTAGAGGGCGCCATGTTAAGCCGCACCACCCCAATCCTTCGCAGCTTCGACGAAGCCAAGGCACGCGAGTTCTATCTCGGCTTCCTGGGGTTCGAGGTGGTGTTCGAACACCGCTTTCACGACGGTGCGCCGCTGTACATGGGTATCCGCCGGGGCGACTGTCACCTGCACCTTTCCGAGCATCATGGCGACGCCACGCCGGGCTCTTCCATGCGTATCCAGGTCGCGGATGTCGACGCGCTTTGCGCCGAATTGCGCTCTCGCGACTACGCCAATGCCAGGCCTCAGGTGCAGGACACGCCCTGGGACACGCGTGACTTCACGGTATCGGACCCCTTCGGGAACCGGCTGACCTTCACCAGCGCCATCAGCACCTGAAGGTGCTGCCTTGCGGATCAGCGCCGCGCCCAGTTGATGGCGTATTGCGTCAACACGATGACCAGCACCATGTCGCCCCAGGTGGTGTAGTACAGCCAGGTGTCTTTCGAGAAGTTCAGCGCCACCGCCAGGTTCACGCTGGCCATGGTGGCACCGATGCCGGCCATGGCCACGGCCAAGCGTCTGAGGTTCAGGTCGCGGTAGGCCAGGTAGGTGGCCATGCGCCGGGCCATCACGCGCCCGCCGAACAAGGCGTCCACCGCAAACACGGTGGCGCCGATGCCGCCCATCACCGTGGCCTTGAGCTGCACCGCGAACTCGCTTTCGAAGTACCAGGAAAAGCCGGCCGAGATCAGCATCATGATCACGCCGAACAGGGCCAGGCCGCCCAGCAGGTCAATCGGCTTGGGTGCGAAACGGTTGATCAGCCACTGCAGGGGCACCAGGCTCAGGCCCACGGCGGCTGTCACCAGCGCCGCGGTGCGCAGGTCAGTGGTCTTGCCCAGCACGAAAAACAGAATGCCCAGGGCGATGTCGCAGGCGATCGACGGCCCGTTGCGCTTCCAGGCGCCACCATCGAAGGCGGGCTGAGCGGCGCTGCCAGAAATCGAGCCCGTCTGGCGGCTGTTCATCAGGGCTTGCATCCGCGTCAGGTAGCCATGCGGATTGTCATGCGATTGCCAGAGCGTTTGTCCGTTGCGCACCACCTTCAGACCGATTGACCACCAGGTGCGCGGCCCGGCAATGATCTGCACCGGACCACCGGCCGAACCAATCTCGACCGCTTGAAGCCGGTAAGCTTCGTTCATGAAGTCCAGCCGGTCCACCACGGGTACCCCGGTTGCATCGCCGGCGGGATACACCACCAGGCGCGATGCGGTGAAGCCGTACTCCAGCGCCACGGTTACGGTGTGCCCGTCGATCACGGGCTTGAATCGGTAGGTCCAGATGTTCACGAACGGCCTCTGTGCTTGAGGCCGACATTTTGAGGGATACAGGGGGGAGCCTCAGGCCTCACGCCCTGCTGCGCAGTGCCTGAGCCAATCCCAAAGCGATAGCGGCCCCGATGATCTGGGCGCCGACAAAGCCTGGCGCGCTGATGGGCGCGATGCCGGCAAAGCTGTCGCTGAACATGCGGCCCAGCACGGCTGCGGGGTTGGCAAATGAGGTTGAAGCGGTGAACCAGTAGGCTGCACCGATGTAGGCCGCCACCAGGGAAGAGGCCTTGCCGGCCGGTGCCAGCAGGATGGTGAGCAGCAGGCCAGCCGTGGCCACCGCTTCGGCGATCCACTGGCCCGTTCCCATTCGCAACTTGGTCGACGTCTGCACGATCGACAGGTCGAACATGGCATGGGCGAGCCAGGCCCCAAGCACGGCTCCGATCAACTGCATCGCCACATAAGGGGCCAGGTCGCGCCTGGGCAATTCGCCTCGGAACGCCATGACCGCACTCACCACCGGGTTGAAGTGAGCACCACTGATCGGCCCGAACACCTCGATCAGCACATACAAGGCCCCGACGGTGGCGGCCGTGTTGGCCAGCAAGGCGATGGCCACGTTCCCATCGCTCAGGCGTTCGGCCATGATGCCTGAGCCAATGACCACCGTCAGCAACAGCATCGTGCCCAAGCCTTCGGCCAGGAGCTTGCGTGAAGTGGCCGTGGTCATGAGCGACCGATCCTCGCGAGTGCAGCAGACAGCTCGTCCCGGCTCATCGCAGCCAAAGGCAGTTGGAGCAACTGCAACATCCGAAAGCCAACTGCTTGGCGGGTCAGTTCAAAGGCGCGTCGCTTGCCCTCGTCACCACCCTGTGCATTCGATGGGTCGGGGTAGCCCCAGTGCACCTTGACCGGCTGCCCCGAGCCACCAAAGAAGACGGGGCACTGTTCGGCAGCAGCGCTGTCACACACCGTGATCACGATGGAAAGGGGCGGCGAGTCAGGGGTGGTGAACTCGTCCCAACTTTTGCTGCGCACGCCGGATGTGTCGACGTCAGCCGCTTGAAGCACGTCAAGTGCAAATGGGTTGATGCGTCCACTGGGCGCACTGCCCGCGCTGTGGGCGCGAACATCCTTGCCCAGGTCCTTTGCCAGATGGTTGAGCATGCTTTCGGAAAGAACGCTGCGCGCCGAGTTGTGGGTGCACAGGATCAGGATATGAGTGGTCATCACTTTGTTCCGATGTCGCGGATTTCGCGCTTGATGGCCAGGAGGTCCAAACTGGCCAATGGCAAGGACAGGAGGAGTTGAATTCGGCGATGCAGGGTGACAAAGGCATCCAGGAATGCCTTTTGAATCTCAGCCTCTGAGCCTTGGACCGCCGCCGGGTCTGGCATACCCCAGTGGGCGGTCATCGGCTGCCCAGGCCATACGGGGCAGACCTCGCCCGCTGCTTGATCGCAAACGGTAAACACGAAGTGGAGCGAGGGGGCGTCAGGACGTGCGAACTCCTCCCAACTTTTGCTTCTGTAACCCTGGGTCGGTAGGCGGTGGTCGGCAAGGGTATGCAATGCCCACGCATTCACTTCCCCGCGGGGCTGGCTGCCGGCTGAGAACGCGTGGAAGCCCTTCGCGCGGCCCAGCTCATTCATGAGTGCCTCGGCCAGGATGGAGCGGGCGGAGTTGCCCGTGCAAACGAACAGGACGTTGTACCTTGATTCAGACATGCACACCTCAGCAGCAGGAGGACGAAGGACCTGCCTTCACGGCGATCTCGATGGGCTTACCGCGTGGCGATGGCGCGCAACATGCGGATGCGGCGCTGGAGCGCAGTGCGACGGTCACAGTCGGTGCGCAGCACACGGGTGAGGGGTCGGCGCTGCCGGCCTGGCTGAACACCGGAATGTTCGCCAGCGTGTGGAAATGCTCCCACGCAATTCCTTGTGGGTCGGTGATCCAGTGCTTTTCGCTCTTGGCGTAGCAGCAGGTGGTCTCGCCCTCATCGAGCAAGGCCATGTCGGCCTCCTGAGCGGCCGCTTTCATTTCATCCAGTTCCTCGGCGTTGTCAGCCTGGAAGCCAAGGTGGTCAAGGCCCGGTTTGCTGCCACGGGTCGAGATCGCAAAGTTCACCCGCGGGTCTTCAAGCATCCACTTGGCGTAATCGCTCTCCACTCGCGATGGCTGCGCGGAAAACAGGCGTGAATAGAAAGCAATGCTCGCTTGCAGGTCTTGCACATGGAGGTGCACATGGAATCGCTTCATGGCGGTGATCTTCAGCAGTGGCAGGACGTGGACGTGATGTCGAGACAGGCCTCAGCGCCTTGGCAGCAGTTCTCAGTCAGGTAGGCCAGCACCCCGTTCATCCGCTTGAATTCGACGCGGTAAATCAGGTTGCGTCCGCTGCGTTCCTGGCTGATCAGGCCGGCGCTCATGAGTTCCTTGAGGTGAAACGAGAGCGTGGCGTTTGGCACGCCGAGGTATTCACTCATTTGCCCAGGCGTGGCGCCCTGCGTGCCAGCCACGACCAGTGAACGAAACACCTGCAGGCGGTTGGCCTGTGCCAGGGCGGCGAGTGCCTTTACAACTTCGTTATCTTCCATGGTTCTATTATTATGGAAATAATATGAACAGTTGATGACAGTCCACATCCCCACTCGGTTCAGTTCAAACGACTGGCCGGGGGGCTGCCCGGGGCGGGGCCAATTCAAACCGCATCAGCCAGAAGCCTTCCCTGGGGTGAGTGAAGCGATGCGCCCCAAGCCGTTCGTAGAACCCAGGGCCATCGGTGCCCAAGAACACTTCACTTTCCCCCAGGCGGCTCGCATCATCCAGCAGCGTGCTCACCAAGACTGAGCCGATGCCTTGGCCTCGCCACTTCGGCGCCACCACCAGCCCGGCAAGCCAAGGCCGCCCCACGCGCGGATTGGGGTCATCGTAGTCGATCAGGTTGACCACGCCGACGAGCTCGCCAGCGGAAACCGCCACGCGGCACAGTGGCATTGAAGCGGCCGACGTGACCTGCGCCAAACGTTGCGCCAAGGTGTCGGGGCTAGCCTCTGGCACATCGGCCCAGAACTCGGCGTGGATCATCGACGCGGCTGTGGGCAGCAAGTGTGGCACGTCATGCAGGTGGAAGATGTTCACGGCGGTAGGTGAGTTTGATTCACCCAGCGGACTCTGATCTGCGGAGAGTGCTGTGTCGATAAAGACCAATCAATGCGCCTGCATCCTGCGCAGTGAAAGATCAGAGAGTTTCTGAACGGCCGCGCCCACCATCCAACAGGCCATGATGGCAAATGCCGTGACGCCCAATGCGGCAGCAGGGCCCTGAAGATCGAGTTTTTCCCAAAGCCCACTGATGGCGATGATGACCGCAAAGTGGCTCACGAAAGTGCTGTACGAAATATCGCTGAGGTATCGGATGGCCTTGGCGAAATTGGCGCGCGGGCTGGCCCATTCGATGTGAGAGAGCCCATAGAGGGCCATCGCGGTTGCCAGCGCCAAGAGTGGGCGTGGGCGAGGGTCAGCGACCCAGTCCAACAAAAGGAGTGCAACCGTGATCCATAGCCACTTTCCCGCAGCGGGGTGGTCGCGCGCCCAAATCACCAGCGCACCGAGCCCGTAGGCTGAGAGGTAGTAGATCGCCCAGATGTCAAGGATGCTGGCCTTACTGAAGATGTGTACCGAGGTCACTGTTGCACCAGCCACCAGAACGGGGGCATAGGTTTGTGCCAAGGGAACCTTGGCCCGCCTGGATATCTGAGTCAGCAAAACGAATGAGGCAAACAGCTGCAGGTCGATGGCCAGGTACCAAACCCCCGCGGATATGGCCTCTATGCCCAGAACATCCTGTAGGAAAAATAGATGCGCCAAGAACACGCCAGCTGAGGGCAAGGGAGAAAGCCAATCTTCATGGGCCAACTCATGCCCGATCCACCATGTGGCTGCCATCACGAGCAGGAGTGAGAGTGCCAGTTGAGGCGCCAAACGCAAGTAGCGCCGCCAGATCAGAGGCGCAAATCGTGGCCCCACTTGCTTGTCAAGAGATTGCGCCGCCAAGAAACCGCCGACCACCAGGAAGGGCTGAACCGCCAAACGACCGTCTTCATGCAGCAGCTCAACGATGCTGGGCCACGCTTCGGCCAGCCAATCTGTCATCGGCGCGTATATGCAGAAGTGATGCAGGACGATGACCTGGGAAGCCAGAGCCTTGATGCTGTCGATGACCGCGGACCGATTCATTGAATGTATTGTCATCCTGACCTGCCCCCCTGACCTGCCCCCGCCAGCCACTCGTACGTAACAGCTTGATCGTCGTGTTTCCTATGGCTATTCGTGCGCCGCGACTCCGTTGAAGTGGCTGGGTGGCATCCGCGGGTCCCATGCGCTCAGTTGACGATGCCGCGCTCGCGTAGGGCGGCTATTTGCGCTTCCGTCAGCCCGATTTCCCGCAGCACCTCGCCGGTGTCCTGCCCGAGCGTGGGAGCGTTGCGACGATGACTGCCCGGCGTGGCCGAGAGCTTGGGGACGATGCCGGGCAAGGTCAAGGAGGATCCATCGTCCAGCTGCACATCCAGCAGCATTTCCCGGGCACGGTAGTGCGGATCCGATGCAATGTCGGCCACCGAGTAGATGCGGCCTGCCGGCACCGAAACGCTGTCGAGTGCCGCTAGGGCGTCGTTAACGCTGCGTTGCGCTGTCCAGGCGCTGATCACCTCATCGATCTCTGCAACACGCGCCACGCGGCCTGCGTTGTCCGCGAGGCTGGGGTCGTTGGCGAGGTCCTCGCGGCCGATCAAGATCATCAGCCGGCGGAAGATGCTGTCGCCGTTGCCGGCAATCAAGGCGTAGGCACCGTCTTGGCAGCGGTAGGCGTTGCTGGGGGCGATGCCCGGCAATGCACTACCGGCTGCGCCGCGCACCGCGCCGAACGCGCTGTACTCGGGTAGCAGGCTCTCCATGCAGTTGAAGACTGCCTCGTACAACGCCACGTCGATGATTTGGCCGCGCCCGCTGGCGTGTCGATGCTGCAGCGCCAGCAGGATGCCGATGACGCCGTGAAGCGCGGCCAGGGTGTCACCGATGCTCACGCCCACTCTCACCGGTACGCGGCCGGGCTCGGCGGTGAGGTGGCGCAGCCCGCCCATCGCCTCGGCTACGACGCCGAAGCCCGGCCGATTACGGTAGGGCCCTGTCTGGCCGTAGCCGCTGATGCGCAGCACGATCAGCTTCGGGTTGGCGGCCAGCAGCTCATCGGGCCCGAGGTTCCAGCCTTCCATCGCGCCGGGGCGGAAGTTCTCGACAAGAACATCGGCCTCGAGGGCCAGCTTGCGGACCACGTCCTGGCCTTCAGGCGTTCTCAGGTCCAGCGCCAGTGAACGCTTGTTGCTGGATTGCACCTGCCACCACACCGAAGTTCCGTTCTTCAGCAGACGCCACTTGCGCAAAGGATCGCCCGTGCCGGGGGGTTCGATCTTTATGACCTCTGCGCCGAAGTCGGCCAGCGTCTTCGCGGCGAACGGGCCAGCGATCAGCTGGCCGAGCTCCAGCACTTTCAGGCCTGCCAGAGCGGCGGGCGTTGGGGTGGCACTGTCGTCGGCGGTGGATTCGGAACGCATGGTGCCATTGTCTGGCCGCCAGGCTCGAGTGACTATTTCAATTTGGTGCGGCCAGACTTAGCAGTCTGCGAAGTCGGGAGAAGGAAATCCCTTAGAGCAACCACGGTCGCGTCCGCATCCGGCCGGATCGCCACCTGGAGTTGGCGTACCGCCCAAGCGTCTGCCAGCGGGCGCCACTGCAACTTCATCGCGCGAGCAATGGGCAGAGCCGCACCCTTGGGCAGCGCTGCAATGCCCAGGCCCGAGGCCACCATGTGACCGACGGCGTCGAAACTGCGGAGGCTTGTTTTTGAAAACGCAGATTTTTTGTCATCCGCGTGCTGCTCACTGCCCGAATGCTGGCTGGACTGCTTCATCGAACAGCCCCGCAGCGCAGCCAAGTTGGAGCAGCTTGGCCGTCGTGCCGATCACGCCGAACCCCCAAGTAAATAACCGCTGCCCTCTTGCGAGGACAACGGTTTTCGTTTGGTGGCCAAGGGCGGAATCGAACCACCGACACGCGGATTTTCAATCCGCTGCTCTACCAACTGAGCTACTTGGCCGAAGCCTTGCAGTATAGCGCAAGCCGCCCACCGGGGGCTTTGCTCAGGCGCTTCAGTGCTGCGACCGCTTGG
>Ga0129333_10004242_pt1 | contig 13424 bp, 11 predicted proteins | sample CPB6_08_DNA_FD_94474 | JGI IMG/M metagenome (GOLD analysis project Ga0129333, IMG submission 94474) | Freshwater to marine salinity gradient microbial communities from Chesapeake Bay, USA - CPBay_Sum_0.6_0.8_DNA | ecosystem: Environmental > Aquatic > Marine > Coastal | place: USA: Chesapeake... | reverse complement strand
TTTCTCAATCCGAACAATTGAATCCAAAATAACATCATTAACAACCCGATAATTGGGAATCAGGTTCCAATATACAACCAAATCATCTCCATTAATTTCAGTGAAAACACCAATTCTCGAAAATAGATATGGGAGAGTCTTCTCATAATTCGAAATCATAAAAACATGAGCTTCTGGTTCATTAAAAGACCTCAAATACTCATATATTTTTTCATCAGATGAACACAAAATGCTTTCAATCCCCAAATTACCAACCGGAGGACATTCCAATTTCATCGTAACAGGTAAATAATCTCCTACTTTAATTTCTGGGGTCGGCTTTTCAATGAATTTTTTAAGTTCTTCATTCCAAACAATCAATGACTTGCTCTCGACGACTTTAACATCGCGTCCACTTTCAGTATAAATCTTATACATTTCTTTTCCTGGGTCATGACGAGTAATCGCAGTTATTTCACCCCAACTAACATGACCATCATCATCAGTCGTCGAAATATACGCACCATCCTTTAATTTCAACAACTCTTGTTCTTTCTCAGGCAAATGTTCGATTTCATTCTTATTTTCATCCAAATGCTTATCAATCCATTCACCAATCTGAATATATTTCATTTCTCCGTTTTCCAAAATCACAACAGTTGTATCATAACTTACTGATTTAATCGCTGTATCAATTACACCAACGCGCCCACCCATCTGATGAAAAAATACTTCGTGTGGGTCCAATCCATTGAAAAAGTTATTTACGATGAATCCCCTACTAATCGCGCCATAATCATCCTTTGAAAAATGGGGCAACGTCCGCTTATCATAACCGAACGCAACTCGCCTATCAATAATAGATGTCTGTCCCAAGAATCCACGCGTCTGACAAATAGCACTCAACACATCACCCTTCGCTCCCGAACTGTTCGTAATATACATTCCGTTCTTTCGGTCAATCGTCTTTTTCAAATATTTTTCAAAATCATACTTCGCCCCATCCAACTGCTCCTTTATATCCTGTTCCAAACTGATATGAATAAATTTCTCATCCAAATCTGGATTATAGATACCAACATTCGCCTCCTTTATAATTGTATTAACATTCTGAATGCGCGTTTCAATGAACTCCTTGATTTTCTTGTTATCATCAGCAGTCGGAATACAATCTCCCATACCAATAGTAAAGCAATGCTCTGATAGCCATTTGTTCAACATCCTCTGGTTGTTATCCAAGAAATTGCGAACAGCCTCTGGACCAAATGAATCAAAAATCATGTGAATAAGAGTCTTTCCAATAATAGTTTTATCAAGTATTCCCTGCTTGAAAACTCCGTTCTCTATGATAACCTTATTATGGTCGACTGGGTCCATATCATAGCTCTTGTTCTCCTTTGTGAATGAAATGTCCGGCAAGAACATCGAGTAAATATCCTGACCCCGCCAGTTTCCATCCTTATCGGGATGAGGCATATTCCCCGTAAATTGTGGATTTGTCATCGTCAAATTAAAGGCGTTTTTCTTTGTGATTTTGACGTGGGGATGCGTAATCAAGAACGCGGCAACCATAGTATCAAAATTTACTTGAATAATCGGCTCTGACTTCGCTGGGCTAATAATTTGCGTTGGGACTGCTGTAAGTTTCTCCAACTCATATGCGGTCTGAATATTCTGGGGGATATGCGTGTTCATCTCATCTCCATCAAAATCCGCATTATAAGGCGCAGTGCAATACACATTCAAACGAAATGTCTTTCCAGGCATTACCTTGACTTTATGGGCCATCATACTCATTCTGTGAAGAGACGGCTGTCTGTTAAACTGGCCCCAGTCTCCATCCATCAAATGTCTTTCAATAACATCTCCATCCTCCAATACGACACTATTTCTATCAATATACTTCAAATAAATATGCTCCGGATGCGCGATTCCATTCTCATCGTAATTCATTTTTGTTATTTGCTTCGCCCCCGGATGGACAAGAGGCCCATTCCGAACCAACCTATACAACTTCTCCTTATTATACTTCGTCACAATCTCGGGAACGGTCAGATTCATCGCAATTTTCATAGGGACACCGTATTCATCGATACTGATGCTTGGGTCCACACCTACGACAGTTCTTCCAGAAAAATCCACACGTTTTCCCATAATATTGGACCTAATTCGACCTTCCTTACCTTTCAGCCTCTGACGAATCATTTTGAGTGGTTGGCCACTTCGACGGCTACTTACTGGAATATTCTTAATTTCATTATCAACCATAGTCGCAACGTGATACTGAATCATATTATGGACTAAATTAATCTGACGCGCCGAACTCTCTTTCTCAACATCGCCATCCTTTTTCAAAGCCTTCTCCAATTCTTTTTTAAGAAGAATAACATTCTTCACAATTTCGGCGATTTTTGATGTCAAGTCATCCTCCGCTCTCTGATTGTTGTCCTGACGAACTGATGGACGAACCGCAGGGGGCGCAACGGGGACAACAGTGCATATCATCCACTCTGGGCGAGAATCAACAATGTCGAACCCGAGCAATTCAGCATCTTCATTCGTAATCTTCTTGAAAATATTGAGGACATGCTCAACTGGAAGCATGAACTTCAATTTCTTTTCATTCGCATCCTTGAAAGCGTCGGAGGAATACTCGGCGTCAATCTGGATGATGTTGTCGTTCTTGTATTTGTCTCCCATAACTTTTCTGTATATGGTTGGTTGAACCGCATTACAACCTCCGTTATAAATACATTTCTTGCTTGACTGCTTTGTGCATAAATCGGCGACATACTTGAAAGCATTCGCCCCATTCTTTTTCTTTAATTCTTTCATAATAATTGGGTTCGACTTGTCAATCAATAAATTCGCGCATCGAATACATACACATCGAAGCAATTTGATAATTGTGTCCATATGCTGTATCCAATATACGGGGAGGGGGAGTTCGATGTGTCCGAAATAGCCGGGGCATATCGTATGGTCATAGTCGTCGGTGGGGCAAATACGCCCTCTTTCTAAGACTCCCATCCTCGGATCGAAGAGACCATTTTCTTTCGGCTCGTTTCCATCATATGTCTCCGGAATGGTGACATGACAAACCGAAGCCTTTTTCAGAGCGTCTGGATTTAATAATCCAAATTTGACCTCTGTAATATTCGCAATGTTGCTAACGTCTGATAATTCTTGAAGTAGTTTAGACATATTTAATAAAGAGATTTATAATATACTGTTATATTTCTTTTAAATTGGTTTTTTTTAAATCAATTTTTTGGGATTCTTCGGGGTCATCGGAGTCGTTATTTTCGTTTGATTTAGTTTATTCCTAAATAAAAATAAAATATTATTAATAAATGACTGATTCCGAAAATAATAATTTGCCAAAGAAAAGATTTTTCTCCGAAATATTTTCAAATTTAGGCGAAATAAAAAAACCGAAAAAAGAAAATACTTCCTATGAATTAAACATTATGAATGAAGATAATGAAATACCTAAGAAGAAAAAAAGTGCGGATTCCAAGCAATCTAAAACCCTTTCTAAAATATCCAAAAAAGATACTTCTGAGGTTGAACCAATAGATAATAGTTTTATAATTAGCAAAAAGAAAGTTTCTGCTAAGACACTAAAAACTCTGGATATTTCTGCGAAAGAATACGAAATCATGACAGAGACTGAGTTCAATTATTGGAAAAAACTATCAAAAGATGAAAGACAAGAGCTAAAAAAATTAGAGCAGGAATTGAATGAATATGAGTTCTCCGATATTCCGGAGAGGTTTCGTATTCTTAAATTCAATATTCCACTGGCCACTAAAAGAAACATCATGCAACGTTTCACTCAGTTCGAACTAATGGAAACTTCGGACCCAGAGTATTTCAAGCTCAATCGTTGGATGGAAGGAATTCTCAAAATTCCATTCGGTAATTACATTAATCTTCCCGTTTCAATAAATGACCCCTCTGATAAAATCAATTATTTCATTTCGGATGTTCGTTCTAAAATGGACGCAAGTATATTCGGACACGTTGAAGCAAAAGATAAAATTATGCAAGTCGTCTGTCAGTGGATATCGAACCCCCAATCATCCGGAAACATAATCGCCCTTCAAGGACCCCCTGGAATTGGTAAAACTTCTCTTATCCGAAATGGAATTTCAAAGGCTCTCGGGCGCCCTTTCCACATGATAGCCCTCGGAGGAGCAACTGACGCAACATTTCTTGAAGGACATAATTATACTTATGAGGGCGCAAACTGGGGGCGAATCGTTAGTATAATTATGGATTCCAAGATAATGAACCCGATTATATTCTTTGATGAACTCGACAAAGTCAGTGGGACAAAACACGGCGAAGAAATAATTGGGGTTCTTACTCATTTGACTGACCAGACGCAAAATTCATCTTTTCAGGACAAGTATTTTTCTGGTATTGACTTAGACCTATCAAGATGCCTATTTATTTTTTCTTATAATGATGAGAGCCTATTGAATCCAATATTAAAAGATCGCCTCGTTAAAATAAACCTTTCAGGATTTTCTACAACTGAAAAAATAAATATTTCTAAAAATTACATAATAAAAGAACTTAATCAAAATATTGGGTTCGATGATAGCGCAATAGTATTCAGTCATGAATCGATTAAGGAGATAATTGAAACATACACCGATGAACAAGGCGTCCGCGAATTAAGACGCTGTATTGAAACTATACTTCTTAAACTAAATATGCGCCGTTTTACGGAGGAAGTTCGGTTTCCAATCCATATTAATTCAGATATTATAAAAGAATATCTCAAAAAGCAAAATTCGGATGAATTCTTGTCTAAAATGCTCTATCTCTAAAATGAATCATCAGGAAAATTCTTGTTATTACCTCTCTGTTCTCCAATATTTGTCTGCTGATTGAGAGTTGTGCAAACCTGACCAGTCGATGTAGAATAATCTGAACGACAATTTGGACTCGCGCGGTTCTTCGCAAAAACGAACATACTATCCTTCGGAATTTGGGAGTAAATCATCTCATTCGCAAGAGGTAAAGGAGTTCCCTGAGGAACAAATAAGAAATCACTATCAATGAGTTTATTATTTGCTGGTTCCGCCTTCCAACCATTATATGGATTCGCCTTTAATCTCAATCCGTCATAATTTCCATAAACACCGTTTCCCATTTCATAAGAAACAGGCGCAGGGGTATTTACACTTAATAAATAAGTATTGTTTCCTAAATAAGATGCCTGTTGTTTATCGAGCTTATCAATGCGGTCAAAAGGGTTCGTCGGGGTTTTACCTGCGGGGCCTCTGTAATAATCTGGGAATATACGATTCATTATAATATACTTAGATAAAAAATATATCTATTCCTCTTTTTTATTTCCAAATATCCAGCGTATAATTCCATAGAGTATCATTTTTCCATCTAATCTAAAATGATTAAAACGCTGTAATATATATTTTTCATTTTTTTCATCATTAACTATTTTAGTTTCGTCTAAATTATTTTTAATTTTCAATACTTCTCCGGAATCAATTTCATACTCATTCAAAAAAGAATCTTCCATTTTATATTTCATATCTCTGAATGGAAATTTATTTAGTTTATGGCTGTAAATGCGATTTAGAGGGATTCCATTATTTTTAGAAAGATAAAAGTCATTTAGGGGGCCACCGTATTTTATTAATAATGATAATAGCTCAGTTCTTTCTTCTGTGCAACAATCAATTTCAACTATTTTATTTGGGTTTCTTCTTAAATTATCATCTTTTGTATAAACTGGAAAATAATCAATTGTATCACTCGGAAAATTAACAATGTAATCAATATTGTTTTTACGATAGATAATTTCAATCAGACAATTTTTAATAATTTGTTTTTTCAAAAAAGTAAGAGATATAGATGATGAATATTTCATCTTGTCATTTAGATGACTAATTGAATCAGTATGTTCAACTACTTCGTCGTCATAAATAAAATAAATATTTTTGATTGAAACATCTTTTGATATATTTTTATTCTGAAAATATCTTAATTCAAAAAACATATTAAATAAAAATGTGAAGATTCTATTTAGTATAGCGACCATTATTTTATTATATATAAAATCTTTTAATCTATTTAGTAAAAATAAAATCTATATTATCATATAAATGAGCAGTTGCGCAAACATTGTTAATCGCCTTCAAAGCGATGTCTGTCTTCTTAAAGAAAACTGGAGCTATATTGAACTAATGGCGGCGATTCTTAAAATTGACCAAGCTATTTTTCTTCAATCTCCCCTTTTAATTTATCTTGTTCCAGCTACCCCAAATGGAATCGGAGTTCCTCTCACAATCGAAGCATCTTCTCCTTCTGCTCTTACTACAACTACATATTCAGGATTAATTGTATTGGATCCATATGCGAGTGATAACTGTGTTGTATTTACAACTGAAACCCTTATTAATTTTGGACAAAGAACTTCAACTGGTTTTTTTGAAATGACCGATACTCTTCCAATTGTTGTTATTGATGCTAATCCAAGCATTCTTTCAACTCTTTCATATAGCGATGTCGTTGCTGCTCTTCAATCGTGCGCCGGTTCAAATGATAATCACACTGTTAGCTGTGAGGCCTTTGAAGCATTAAACATTTTTCTTAAAAAGAATTTTGGAATTAAGAATCTTACTCCTTCTGTTGCGGCATGCTTTTATGATTATTTTAATCAGAATTCAAATAAAATAGTTGCGCCAATTGTTGAAAAAGAAGAACCAGTTGTTTATCTCCCAGTCGATGGATTATCCACTGTTAATGAGGCTTCAAAAGTAAAGACCGAAGTCAGCGTTGTTTTACAAACTCCAACACCGATTACAACTGATATTACTTCAACCATAGAAGAACCAACAAAAGAAAGAACGTTTATCCCGAATTTAATTGATAGATCTTTGGAAAATGCTTATCCATTTGAGCCATTCGAACCATTTGACCCATCATTACCACGTGAAATTGTCGTATCTGATAGGTCAATTAAAGTTGAAAAAGTTGAAGAACCAGTTATTGTTCGCCACATTGAGGATAGCGCTACTACGACTACAAGTTCAAGCACTGAAAGTAGCAGTAATGATGCGATTGAGGCTAAATTAAGAGCTCTTCTCGAAGCAACTGAGACATCCGAGGTTTCAAGAACAGAGTAAGTAATTACTATTTTATAAATTATATTTTTGTATTATAAAAATATAATGGAGTCATGTATAACAAATAGATTAAATAGTTTATGTGTATTATATTGTAATTTAGAAAAAAAAGTTAATGAGTATTTATCCAAAAATGAAGTTGATTCAACTATAAAAGAAGAAATAGAAAAAATAAAAGGAGAACTTAGCGAAATTAAAAAAGAAAATAATTCATTAATAAAAGGAGAATTAGAAATAGTAAATGGAGAACTTAAAATAATTAAAAATAATAATAATTCTACAATAAAAGAAGAGTTAGATTCAATAAAAAATACAATTAATTCATTAACACACGAATTACAAAATAAAAAAAATATAAATTTAGATTCTCCTAATTATCTTGAATATACATTATTATACGCAGATTTTGAAAATTGTGGGATATGTATGTATTGTCCAAGTGAGCCATATGAACCAGATAATGATATATCAAGTGGTCCCATTATCGATAACGATATATATACGAATTTAAAAAATATTTTAAATAATTAAAATATAAATAATATTATGACATCAAGTGAAATATGTGGAGTAGTAAATGCTCTAACTCGAACAGTATCTGATTTACAAATAAATTCTCAAAATTTTAGTAAAGAATTATGTATTTTCAATACTGACTTTTATAAAAATAGGAGACTCATTCTATTTAGTTTCCTAACTTACGATTATACAACTAAAGATTGTGTTAAAATAACATGCGATGAATTGGATATTATGCGTGAATTCTTGCTAACATATATTGAAAAATTTCAATGCACTGGTAATATTGGAACTGTTTTTATTTCATATACTTGTAATAGATTGAGGTTCTGTTTTTGCTATTATGAACGCGCATCTAAGACATCGGAAACCTGCGACACTCTTAAACTGATAGAAGAAGAAATAAATACTGTTTTTGATGGGTCCATTTTTAAGCTTCTTCAACCGTTCTTCAACAATATTCCTCCGAACACTCCAATATCAAATATTAAAAATCTTCACCTTTACTTTAAAGAAGGATGTTATTATTTGAAGTGTAATGTAAATGGTTTATTGAATTATTGTGAATTGGAGAAAACGGTTCTAAACTGGAATTCAAGTAATTGTATCCCAATCAATGGAATGAATAATAATTTTATTAGTGGTAGCTATTATGATACAAATATATATCCCAATGGATGCAACCATCCAGCGGAACCTGCCGAACCAGCAGAACCTTTTGCACCTTTTGAACCATTTTCACCATCTGAACCATATGGCCCTATTACAAAAACAAAAGAGCAAAGGCGTGTCCTCGAAGATATTGAGAACACTGACTATTTCAATATAGTTAATAAGAAACTTGATAAGAAAGAATTGAGTAAAAATACTTTATCCGGAGTTGAATCTGCTGAAAAACATGAAGGAAATATTAGGGCGGCGATTAGTCGAATCCTCGAAATTAGTTCAACCGATGAATTAACCAGTTTGTAAAAATAACTTAAAGACATTTTTATATATAGAATAATAATGGAACACCACAAATTACATACACCTTGGGTATTATGGTTTCATTCGTTGGATGACACGAATTGGACAAAAGATACATACACAAAAGTCGCAGAAATGAATTCAGTTGAGGAATTTCTTGGGGTATATCAGGACTTCGATACATTTGGGAAAGGAATGTTCTTTTTAATGAGGAAAGACATTTTCCCCCAGTGGGAAGACGAGAGCAATATTAAAGGGGGCTATTGGTCTTATAAAATTGGAAAATCCGTTGCGGAGAAGGCGTGGTTCGAGTTGTCTTGCGCTTGTATTGGGGAATGTCTCACCAAAAAACCGGAAGACATGTTCAATATTAACGGAATCAGTTATAGCCCAAAAATAAATAATGTTATTATTAAAATATTGAACCGCCACAGCGAAATAAATAATCCGATTGTGTTGAATGATAAAATCGAAAATTTACATCCGAGCACGTCGCAATTTAAATCGCATATTGAAAATAAGGATGAGTTCGTAAGTAGTTAGGAATCATTTTTCGTAATTTTTTCATTCAGCAATTTCTGTTTTTCTTCTACTGAATATTGAACAATATTAATATAATTATCTTGTAATATTTTTACAATATAAGAATACGTATCATTCAATTGTGAGTCATTTTTCGCTCCCGCAATCAGGATTTTTCCTGTTCCGAAAACGGCTATTGAAATACGGCGACAATCCCCATCACCTTCACCCCTCTTCTTTTTTGCGGAAAATTTACACTTTTTGGAACAGGCGCAAACCCCATTTTTCACGAGCTGGTTCGTGTTCCACATGAAATATATTTTCACACCTTGATAAACGCGGGGGTCATAACTGCTAAATAGCTGATATATTGCGCGGTCGCGGATAAGGATATCATACAACTTGTGATTATCAATGAAGAAACCGACGAAGAAATTACTATTAATCATAACAATATCATAATTGAGAACATCTGCACTGGAACGGTCGGTTTCCGTTTCAAAAATTTCTGGAAATTTCTTCATTTCCGCGATTAATAGGCGGACTGCGTCGAGTCCATCATCATCATTTTTGGAACCAGTGCATGTTATACGCCCGTTCGTAAAAATCATAAGATTAATACATTTTTTCTCGCGAATTTGGACTGATATACAAATCGAATTATAGAAATTATTATTCAGTTTGCTGTTTTTGACTAATATCTTATCATCGGCATCTTCGGTTTCAACTTTTGTGTAATTAATCGATTTTATTGGAAAATCTGGGGTTCCGACTTTTTCCTCTAATTTTCGACACATTAATTTCATATTGTATCTGACATTTATATAGCAACACGCAGTCTTGACTGATATATTCAGAGAATGGGCTTCTGGTATATCGACTGGATTGTTCTTTTTGCGCAGTAATATACGCATCATCATTTCTTCGTGTTGATTAATTTTATCAACAAACTCTGGGAGTGGGAATTTGAATTTAGAAGTCATTGTTATTATCATTTATAATATTGGAACGTTTTTAAATCACTTTTTTTCGTAAAAATGATTTAAAAGATTTAGAAGGAATAGTTATATACGATGTCCGAATATATTATGGAGTGTAAAACTGTCCAAACTGGAGTTTTTAAAACGCTGGTCGAGGCTTTAAAGGATATCCTGACCGATATCAATATTGAATTTCACAAGGGGAATAGTGAGTCTCCGAATGATGATGAAAAGGGATACATTAAGATTGTGGCGCTGGATAGCACTGTGAATATTATGGTCCATTTGAAGTTGGAGGGGGCGCGATTTGAGTCTTATTATTGTAAGAGGCGGATGTTAGTTGGAGTCAGCATGATGTATTTTCACAAGCTGATTAAGACGATTTCTAACAGTAATGATTGTTTAACATTATATATCGCCGAGAATGATGAGAATAAGCTCGGAATTAAGATTGAGAACAGTGAGAAGAATAGCGTAACGAATTATAAGCTGAACCTGATGGATATTAAATATGACGACATTAATATTCCTCCACAGAAATTTGATAATATTATTAGTATGCCCAGTGACGATTTCCAGAAAATTTGTAAGGATATGAATAATTTGGCGGAGATTATTGAGATTAAAAATGTGGGGAACAAGTTGATTTTTGCGTGTAGCGGGGATTTTGCGGATCAGGAGACGGTTTGTAGTGAGCACAGTGGGCTCAAATTTGATAAAATGAATGATTCACACGAGGTTATTCAGGGGTATTATAATTTGAGACAGCTCGTTCTTTTTACGAAATGTACGCATTTGAGCAATAGCGTAGAGATGTTCATCAAGAACGATTTCCCACTTATTATTCAATACAAGGTTGGGAGCCTCGGATGCTTGAAGTTAATTTTGGCGCCGAAAGTTAAGTAATTTGCGGTTAGTTTTTAATTTTATAATTCATTGAGCGCGAACACTCAATAATCACCGAATATTGATTGGTTCTCCAAATTCTGAAATCGCTCGTTGATTGATTTCTGGATTGTTTTTGAAGAACTCAACAATGAACATTGATATTTCCTTGTTAAAAATATGGCTTGTACTACGACGTTTCCCCTGATAATACCGAATCTTGCGCAATGTTTGAACGAAAACGTCTTTTCCAACGTATTTTCCAAACTTGAAAATCAAATTCACAAGTGGTTCTATTTTGTCGATTTCTATCGAAGAAATATATTGAACAAGTGAATTGATTCGTTCAGAATATTCATTTCGTATATTTTTTCGATTGACTTGAAAAAGAGGCTTCAAAACAAAAAAATACAGACGAGGATTGTAAGTACATGAGAGTGATTCATACAATTTCAGAATCAAAATCATGAGTATCCTTGAATGTAACTTTGGTGTTGTATAAGAAAACATTCCAGGTAGGATGTCTTCAATACGTTCTTTATCAGATTGTGAAACTTGAAAAAATTGTTCAATTCCTTGAATTGAAAAGGTTTCAAATAAAATTTTGAAAACATCGAATATCAATTCCGAATACTTCGCGCATTCCGGCTGGACCCGTCGAACCGTATGACTAGAATTTTCACATTTTATGCGAAAATGTGAAAATTTTGGTTGTTGAGATTGATAAGCTTGATTTTTTTCTTTCCAAGCTTGAACCGGTTCGGGTTGAACTGTTTCAACATTGATTGAAACCAGTTCTCCATTAGAGGTTTGAACTGTTAGATTACATCCAAGAATAGAACCTTCTTGGCTTGTAATTAAATCAATAATAGATTGAATTGCTTTTGACATTTTTCTTCTTTTTAGTTCCTAAAAATAACTGTTTATTTTCTTTCAATTTTTTCGCGAATTTGTATTCGCGCATTTCGCCCGTATATTTCCTATTTTACAGTTATCCGCGATTATTTTTTCAGAAAACGACAATACTCCGAACTCTTTTTTACACATACGGTCGGGATTGTTCGTCTCCGGAAAACAGCTCGTCGTATTTTTGAATAATTGCTTCCCATCGTAATAATTCCCATCACATACCCCCCTCTGATATCCATCCGGACATCCACTATATTGAATATTTTTATATCCCAAAGTCATATAATTAGACGTATTTTCTCGTAAGTTCTTGTTCTGACAGACAACATTCATATCACTACCTACGGGGACGCACTTTGTGGATGCTGACCCCAATTTAACTCCGGCCTGATATCCATTCTCACAATATGCGCGAAAATCATTTTGCGGACAGTTTGCCCCATCTATTTTTCGAACGCCAAAATTATTACCGAAATTCTCTTTACACATTAGGTCATAGGAAATAAGGTCATCTTTGGGATACCCCAAGCACTTTGTTGATTGATACGGATGATAATATATACTTCCTTTAACATTATGAATTGTTTTCTGTTTTGGATATCTATTTAAGAGCGTGGTAAGTTGCTGGGCGGTCATACATTTTTTACCAAAATACGGGTGCATATAACCGAACTCGTTATTTCCAAACCTATTTTTGAACTGACATATTCCGAGTTCCTTATTTACAACATTGGATTTCACGCGATTCCCATCGATATCTCCGCGACTTAAATTAAATCCCTCATTTGTCCGATTTGGTTGTTGTGTTCTTCTATTTGGTGGTTGTGTTCTTCTATTTGGCCGACAATTTCTGGCGTTTTCACGCGCAATTTGAGCATTTACTTGGTCTTTATATTGCGCAACAGCATTCTCTTTACAATTTTCTAATCTTTCCGCTGGTATTACGCAAACGCCATTGGACATTTGTGTTCCGAATATTCCATCTCTTTCACATGTTCCAGTCGGAATACCTGCTGTTGCGCTTCCTGTTTGCGCTACTCTATTACTCGCGGGTTGAGTTGATAACGGAAGACTCCCAACTGAAAACATTTCGACCTGATTTATATTAATAAACCCAATTACTAAAACGACACCGCATACAAAAAACATCCCACCAATTCCCCAGAATGCGATATCGCTGTAATCTTCTACTGATACTTTGCCGATTAAAAGTAGAAGTAGAATACATACTGAAAATATCATGATAATAATCCCAGAGTATATTCCGGGAAGATTTCTATCTAAATACGTTGAACCATCGCTTTTTCTTTTTCGAACCGTGGAAAGTATAATTATAATGATGGATAATATTATATTAAAAACTGCGACTATTAAAAGTATATTATTAATCATTATTATTATAATATAAAAATAAATTAGCAATTAATAATATAATGGCTGGTGGATTAATGCAACTCGTTGCTTATGGATCACAAGACTTATATTTAACAGGAAA
>Ga0129333_10004241_pt1 | contig 13429 bp, 9 predicted proteins | sample CPB6_08_DNA_FD_94474 | JGI IMG/M metagenome (GOLD analysis project Ga0129333, IMG submission 94474) | Freshwater to marine salinity gradient microbial communities from Chesapeake Bay, USA - CPBay_Sum_0.6_0.8_DNA | ecosystem: Environmental > Aquatic > Marine > Coastal | place: USA: Chesapeake Bay... | reverse complement strand
TTGATTAAGATCAAGTTCTTTTTGTAACGATTTATCTGCAATAATTCATTGTGAGACAGTGTTCCAGATCCTGCAATGATAAATTGCTGCTCAGGAAAAACACTCAATACGGATGGTATAGCCTCTAAAAGAAGATCTAATCCCTTATAATAGGAAATACGTCCAAAGAAAAGTACATAATGCGATAAAGTGGTGGTAGTGGTTTTAAACGTAGAATATGAAATATAGGGCCTCAACTGAATAGTATGTTTAACTACTCGTCTTTTATTGAATGCTCTATCAAATTGTTCGGTAGCATGATTAGAGTAAAAGAAATAATTTGTAGTGTACTGCCGATAAATGAATTCAAATATTTTTCGTTTAGAAGACATTTCTCCGGTATGCATCACTGGATCATGAATCGTGACCGACAACGTACGAGGCTTTAAAAATGGAAGAAAGAATGATAGCCGTGCTGAAATAGAATCAAAATGAATATAATCAGGGTTTTGTTTTGCAATGAACTTAAATACGTCAATTGAAAAACGCATTGATCTAAAAGAAAATATTCTATTTGATTGAAAATGTGCTACGTAAACTTTGGCAATGAACTTCAAATAGGGTTGCAATTGGTTGTAAACGAGAGCATAGTTATTTGGAGTTAACTCAGAAAACGAAGCAATCTTTTTTGTGATAGAAAAGTCGCTAATGGTACTAACCCTAGAATCAGGTGTCACCTCAATCATCAATTCGATCTGTACAACTGAAGAAAGCGGTTCTAGGATTTCAAGCGCGCTGTCTAAATAATAAGGCTGTGTATAATAGAGCAATTTGGGCTTCAAGCAAACACCTTTATGAAATACGGAGAAATAAACAAAATCAAAACCATCCAAAAGATGGAAAATGAGAGTGTCAAACTAAAAGTAGTTGTCAATCCTTCAAAAGCAAAAAATGCACCTAGCAAGAACAAATTAGACTGAACTATATGCGATTGAGTAATAAACCTCTTTTTGTATAGATACATATCTTGTAGCAAATGAAAAACAATAAAAGAAATGAATATTCCGTAACTCACCCACGATGCATCCTTCAGGTGAAGTAATCCCCATAAGGCAATGAATAGGTACACTATGAGACTTAAAATATTTAGCCACATATCCAGTCGCTCTTTCCCTAGTGCAATCAACATATTTGCCTGCAAAAGAACAGTGGGAAATACCAACATGGTTAGAAACATTTCATTGCATCCCTTAACTGCGTCTTCGTGAATACTTCCAAAAACATATGGAATAACCCAGGGTGAAATTGTCCTTGCTAGGCTATAAGCAAATACACCATAAATGAGATATATCCAATAGATTTTCGTAAAATACTGGTGTGCTGCTGTTTTATTTGTCTTCACTTTTTCAATTAATAAAGGAAAAACAGATCCAGATAATATGACTGGTATTATTTCTGCAATTGAAAATACCTTATACGATATCTCATACGCTGGAACGTAACTCAGTCCCAGGTACTTAGAAATGAGAAAATTACCAATAGACCAGTATAAAACAGATATTGAACCGATGATAATAAAGAAACGATTTCTATAAATAGCTGCTGCGATATTATTTTTGTTGATAAGTAGTCCAAAAAATAATCGATTCCATTGAAGTTCTTTTAAAGGGCCGGTTACAATATGTACGAACATGGTTACCAATCTTAGTAAAACAAGTAAAAGGATTAGTCCAATTAAATCCATCTTCCACCATAGGTTTATTAAACCAATTAATAATTTTACAGAAGACTCCCCCATTGAGATTATGAAAGTGGTACGCTGTTGATATGCAGCTATATTATACGACTTTGATACATAAATCAAGCTGTCAAAAAGGATATTTAATCCTAATACAAAGGATAAAGTGGTTAATTCTGCTGAGCTATAAAAGAAATAAACAAAGAAGACATTGAGTGAGTAAAAAAAAACACCACTCATTAATTGAATTGATGTAAAAAGAGGTGTGAGACTTTCATTTGTATTTTGTTTCATCTCACGTATATACCATTGTTGTAACCCAAGATTTGAAAAAGATATTAATACACTATACATCGTGTTGGCTAATATATAAAAAGAGAAATCACTTTTATTATATTGACGCGCAACAAGTATAAAGAATACACTGGCTACTGTACTTTGAATTATACTGTTCAAAATGCCCCAGAACGAGTTACCAATGAGCTTACTGTAAAGTATTTTCTTAAACACGCTATTTTGCAATAAACTGAGATGTTCTAAACTGCAAGGAAATTAATCCGATAATCACCAAGATCTTTATACGGATATCTCCTAAAGAGTACACTGTTTGAAATGAAATTAGCCACGATACTAAAGCAGCTAAAAAATAGAGAGAAACGTTATCTGAGTTCCGATATATAGTTTGAACAGCATTTAATATGGGTGTAAGAAAATAAATAGAAAATAGTAGCATACCCATAATACCAAATTCTACAAGTACTTTTAAATAGCCACTTTCGGGATGGTCATAATAAGTAATATCATTATCGTTCATCCAGAATTGATGCGGGTAATGCTGTGAAACATAATTCGCATAATTTCCAATTCCAATCCCAAAAATGGGATGATCTAAAAACGTTTGCCATGCTTCTTTCCATATCTGTATTCTAAAATCAAAAGACTCATCAACTGAAGCCCGATTAAGAAGTGGTATGTATTCCTGATATTCCACTACAAGAAAGATAACCGGGATAGCTATCAAAATAAATACCCACTTAATTTTCAAATCTGAAAATAATAATATCAGGAATAGTCCAGCAGTAAACCCTCCCAATGCAGCTCTTCCACCCGTAAATAAAATTGCAACAAAACCAGTGATTGCTATCAATAAGATCCAAAATGTAGAGTACGACTTTTTGATATACTTACCAGAAAACATCATAAGAATGCACATGGATAAAAACTGGGCATATTTTTGTGGATCCTGAAAAAATGAAGGGTACCTATTTGATAAGCCCCCATCTACATTGATATTTGGCGATTTTGCAAATGAGAAAGAAGGGCCTATTAAAAATTGAAATCCTAAAAATAATAATGAGAATAAAAATATTCCAGTAATCCCTCCAATCATCCATTTCATAAATGAGTCTGATGCATGTAATTCATTCATTAAAAAGATTGCAAAAAGGATTGAAGTAAAAAATTGAATAGTAGCTGAGATTGTATATCGATTAATATCATCAGAGAGCGCTATACCAGTGAACATGGTTCCAAAAAGTAAAAATGCAAAGAGAGAATAATTAGAAAATAAGTTTTTAAACCGTTCAGGTCTCTCGTGTAAGAATATAAAAAAAACAAGTGTCAGAAGGTCGAATACAGAAATTGTTAATACACTGGGCAAGAGATCAATACCCAAAAACGGATAGCATATAAATATAAATTTAAGATACAGACGGTTCTGACTGGTTCGGGTTGTGAGCACCAGTATTCCATATATGAGCAATGCCAATACAGCAATGATCATATTGATTTTTGCTATCATTTAATTCGTATTGAACCATACCCCAGTCATTCTACATATAGATTCTTCCATCGATGAATCATCCAACACTTCAAATCGAGGAATCTCATATGGGCGTACCAGCGACTGATGATCAATATAATTGGTATGGGTGGTGAAAGCCATTTTATACCCTGCACGTTTGAGCATATTGATTTCACGAATTCCGTAAGAACCATTTGGATATGCAAATAGCTGAATAGGTTTATCCAATTGTCGCTCAAGAATTAAACGCGATTGAACCAATTCGTTCAAAACCTCCTGGTCTGTGCACATCGGCAAAATGGGATGCGATACTGTGTGTGACTGGAAATTGATATAAGGCGAGGAGTTAAAATATCGAACTGCTTCACTTGTCATAGCCTGGCGCTCAGACAAGACATAAGAAACTTTTCTAAGGTAATGAAGTCGCAAATGATTTGGAATCCCTTTTAATTCTTCAACAGATAGAGAAGGAAACATTTTTTTGTTTGCCGAACGAGCTATCGTCCACCAAAATGAGTTTCCACGAATCATCGGATCCGTTGCCAAAAATATGGTTACTGGAATACGATAACGAATTGCAGTTTGAATAACATTCTGCTCATTGAATTTCCATCCATCGTCTACCGTTATAACTACAGTATTTCGGGGGAGATTTTTTTTATTACTATATATCGCATAAAGTTCGGATGTACTTATGGCACGTAAATTATTTTTCAAAATCCACTTTATACAACCTTCAAACACCTTCAATGAGGGGTTGTGAAAATAAATTGACAAAATACAGGAACCACTGTTTAATCGATTCAAAACAGCATTCACCTTACCACTTTTTATCAGCCATGCTGCATAGGCTTTTGCGGTTACATCCCGCACCAGTTTTACTGCGCTCATACCGTTCTCATATATTCGGTTGGCAATGACATCATTTCACGATTGGAAGACGAAACAGATTGATTACTCAGAATTTCAAGTTGATAAGCATCCACTTCGGCCGTCATATTATAACCAAGTGAGGGAATTGATAGTATTATGCGATTATTTCGAATATTCCGAACTACCCCCTCTTTATCCATTAGTGGCCCCCGAAGTATTCTGACCATTTCGTTTACACAAACCGGGCGTCGTTCTATTCGAATATCTGTATGCTCATCGAGAAAGATTTTTATATGTTCGATTTCTTCATTCCTGATTTGAGCAGGCTTAGATAACCAATACACTATCGTCACTATATCAGTAGTTACTTTTTTTACATCTGTTAGTTTATCTTCTGGAACTCGAACAAACACATAGGATGGAAACACAGGCTCAAATACTAACTTTTTACGATCAGACCATTGTCTCATTCGTTTGTTGAGTGGACAGTAGTTTTCAATTTTTCTTTTACTCAATAATTGTGAAACTTTTTTCTCACACCGTGAACGGGTATACAAAACATACCAGTTTTTTTTCTCAGTTACGTGTTCCATATCTTTTTTTTAAATAAGGCTTCGCCTCGTTCAATTACATTGAACCACTTTAAAGTCAAGTCAAGAAAACTGATCAATCCTTTTTACCATAATAACGGCCGTATTCTGCCGTATATCCATACCCATAACCCAAATCACTTTTGCCAAAACCGCGATTTTTTACACTATTGAAAACGATCATTGGAGATACAAGTGGGTTTATTGAATTATGCTGATCTATCTGTCTAATGACTGCTTTAGGTGTGTAGGAATGACGAACTGCATAAACTGTAACACCACAAAAATTTGATAATTGATATGCATCTGTGACCAATCCCACAGGCGGTGAGTCAATTATGAGTACATCAAAATTATCATCCAGGTATTCCATCAACATGGATAGACGTTCTGTCTCAAGAAGTCCAGAAGGATCATCCTTTATTGTTCCCGAGGGTATAAACATTAATTCAGTATACCCATCTATCGGATAAATTATCTCCTTTGCTCTAATTTCACCCGAAAGATAATCGGACACCCCCGGCTTACTTTGAGATGAAAATATTTTCTCAAGCGAAGAATTATGCAAATCAAAATCGATCAGCGCTGTTCTCTTTCCTGATAGTGAAAAGCTAATGGCTAAATTGGTTGAAACAAAGCTCTTTCCCTCTCCACTGATACTGGAGGTAACTAAAATCTTTTTTTTACCCGAATTCACTAAATGATCTTGAAGTGCGTATCGAATTCTCCTAAATTCCTCTGCAACTAAGCTGCGTTTACCAGTTTCTATTGCAAGAGGTCGTGTTTTTTTATGAAAGCTTATTTCACCTATGATCGGAACAATAGTTAGGTCTTCTAAGTCCTTTCGATACAGTATAACACTGGATAAAAGTTCTCGAGCCCCTATTACTCCAATTGGCAAACCAAATGAAAGCATAAACGCTAATCCAAAAACAAAAAGTGGCTTTGGACTCACAGGTCCCGGTTCTGATTGGGCCAAATTGACAACACGACTATCAGGCAATTTGGATATATAGGAAAGTTCACTTTCCTCTCTTTTTTGTAATAAAAAAGCATAAATGCCGCTTTTAATATTTTGATCCCGACTGATCTCCAATAATTCGCGCTCTTTTGCTGGAAGAGTTTGTAATAATTTGGTGTAATCTGTATTTACAGTTGATAGATTATCCCGGGTGGTGACCAATGACTTACGCTGTTCTCCAATACTGGAGCGAATGTTTTGTCGGATTTTTGTTATTTGTTCATCCATTGCCATCATTAAAGGATTCCCCTCGCCTACAGTTTTTCTTAGTTTTTCTCGCTCCACCTCGGCATTATTGAGATTCGTGAGCATCTGCGTCATTACTGGATCTGATGGATCCACAATCATATGCATTCCCGCCCTGGCTTCTCCAGATAAGAGGTCGCTTTCGAGTTGATCGATTACTGATAATCGCAAATTCACCTCACTCAATCTCCGATCGTTCTCGCTTACATTTTGTAAAAACAATTGACCTTGCTTACCAATATCAATTGCTCCTCGGGATGATCGATAATCCTGAATCCGCTTTTCAATTGTAGTAAGCTGCATCTCCACATCATTTAGACGTTGCTCGATGAATTGAAGGGTGCTTCGAGCTAAGGCATTTTTTTCATCCAGCGATGCAAGGTGATATGCAGCAATGATTTCATTTAAAACATGTGCTGCCTGGTGTGGATGTATGTCTCGGTACTTTAACTCCAAGACACTGGAAAGTTTGTTGGAAGAAGTGATCTTTAGAGCAGCAATAATTTCACTCGTTTTGGATTGAACCGAATGCAAATCAAGAATATAATTACTCGCTGCTTTATTTATATCTGTTTTTTTGTTAGTGGGAATAAGCTTTATTATTCCGTTTTGCGAACGAAACCATTGATTTAAACGTATGGGATATTTTTCATCTATGATAATTAATGAATCAGGATGGCCCCTATACTGGATGCGCATTGGAATTTGCGTTTCTTTCAGACTGATAGGATCCAATGCAACTACCCGAAAGGGAGCATATCCATCCATTACAGTTTTTATCCATCCCTTTTTTATCGAGAGGGTTGCGTAGAGTCCCATTTTTTTAACCACAGACTCAATAACCGGACGTGAGCGAATTACCTCGATCTCATTTTCAATTATTTTTTTAGAACCCAATAAATTAAGCGACTCCAGTAATCGAGAGTCATCATTTCCTTTTTTCTCATCTTTGATGATCAACGACGCAGTTGCCTGATATTTTTTTGGGACTAGCTTGATATACGCATATGCCAATGCAAACAACACAATCGAAAGTGCTAAAATGACGTGCCAGTAGGGTCGATACTTTTGAATGAGCATCAAAGCCATTGGCTCTCTCAAAGCGGTTGTTTCTGATTTTTGCATTTCTACTGATAATTAAAAAACACGATCCAATACAATGATGATTACAGATAAACCTGAAAGAAGTGCAGGTAAAAGCTGGCGACCTCTACTTACACTTGCTAGTTTGTTTTTATTTGGCTCTACATATACTATATCGTTGGGCATGAGGTAGTAATAATCACTGTTGAGCAGGCGACTGGAATTGAGGTCTATGTGTTTAAGTATAGTCTGGCCAGATTGCTCTCGCAAAACCATCACATTATCTTTTTTTCCATACACAGTGATATCTCCTGCCATTCCCAGTGCTTTAAGAATTGAAATTTTGCCATTGGGTACATTGATAACTGTAGGACGAGCAACTTCTCCAATTACAGTCACTTCGTAATTAAGGTGACGTATGCTCACCAGAGGATCAACCAGTAACTTTTTCTCTGTAATCAGAGAAGTTAACTGCTCTTTTAAAGCTGTTTTTGTTAGTCCCTCCGCCTGAACACTCCCCAACACCGGCAAATGGATCTGGCCTTGCTCATCCACCAAGTATCCGCTTTGCTGGGTTGAGGTAATGTGAGTAAGGGTATTGGAATTGGGACCACCATTCGTGGTATTAAAAATAAACGATGCTTCAGGGTTGAGACTAGTAATGGTTATTCCTAAAACATCACTTTTATCAATCGCAGGATCGGCATGCTGACGAACCTCATATGCACTATCAACCACTCTTTTTAGATAGCCTACCTGCTTGGTATTAACACAGGATAAAGCCGTTAAAACATAATAAAAAATAAAAATCGTGAGTAACACTTTGTTGGTTGATTGCATAATGTTCTTTAAGGGAAGACAAAACTATAGCTGAGAAAGAGGTAAGAAACTGATCAATAAAGGCAAATCGATTGATAGTGGTCAGACTAACAATAAATTCAATCCTTTGGCACTACAAATGATTTTTTGTATTTTGATGCATAAAATTCTACGTATGGAAGTTTCACTTACAATAAAATTTTTATCCGCCTTATTGCCTTTAATATTGGGCACATTAGTCGTTTTTATGGAGAAAAAATATTCTCAATGGAAACACAGCGCCAGAGGAGTTTCACCATCTTATTTTACTGCTATTGCTTTAATATTTGCACTTTTCTCAAGTCTCATATTCTCAGAAGTGTGGAATAAGATCACCGTAACGAATGCCTTGATGACTAAACAGGCCAATTCGCTTCGCGCATTACTTCGCATGACTGAGCCACTTGGTCCAGACTCTATTCGTGTTGCAACTGCAGTTAAAAACTATATCCAAAAAATAAAAGAACAAGAAGTAAATGATGAAATGTTAGACGAAGCGGGTTTCTCCACTTATAAAGTCACAACTTTTTCCAATAAGACTTATCAAGAATTCTATAAAATAGCTGCAGATACTGAATTATTCAAAGGAAATGCTGTAATGCAGAAAGCTTTTTATGATGAGCTAGAACAAGTTCGAGAAGCCTGGTTCGAACGGAGAGAATTGAGAAAACAACACATCCCAGGAACTAAAATTGTCGTTTTATTCTTATTTGGATTTTTAACGCAAATAGGAATTGCTTTCTCGCATATCGGAAATAATAATGCAACACGGGCTACAGTTATGTTATTCAGTGTGGCTTTTGCCGCGGCAATTGTGTTGCTGGCCTACATTGATAATCCGCATATGACGTCCTACCTCATCAATGATGGAGTACTCAATGATGTAAAATAATTGGTAGGGTTATAGCTTAATAAACCGGGAGGTCTTGTATCCACCGTTCACATCAACTTGAACGATTGTATACATTCCCTTGGGCTGTTGAGTCAACGCAACCTTATTGACACCCAATTGCAAATTGCCTTTCTGCGCTATTCTTCCCTGTGCATCTACGATTCGATAATGGGAAGAAACTGCATCAGAATGCAAGTAGAGCAGATCAGTTACAGGGTTCGGCCAAATTTTCAATTCAGAAACACCGGATTTTATTTCTACCTGTTTCACAGATGAAAAATTAGGTTGGCCATTGAGTTCCTCTTGACGTATCCTGAAATACGCTGATCCACTGATCACCTTACCCATAGTAAATGAATAGTGAGATTCACCCTCAGTTCTTCCTCGTCCAGGAACATATCCTAGGTCTTCCCAGCTGGAACCGTCTGCACTGTACTCAACAAAAAATCCTTTATGAGAATTTTCGTTGACCAATTTCCAAGAGAATTGAATTTGATTGTGTGTTGATAAGCTCTTCACTTGAAAATCGATCCATCGCATAGGCAGGATACAAATTTCATTAATGATGAAGCTGGCGACAGGCGAAGTGAATGAACCTTCCCTTACAGAAATAAAGAATTCGCGATAAGACAAATTGGGAGGAGTAGCGCGATTGATGTACATCAATGCATCCAATAACATCTCAGCTTGGGCGGTTGTAAGAACACCTCCACCAGTTTTAGAAAATCTCAAATAATTTTCTCCGAGTACTACTGATTTTTGGACAGTAAAACTGACGCCATTTAAAGTAAATGTTTGAGAGCTGGAACCAGTAAAATTTAATTTAATGGAATCAGAAGAAGGATTATTAGACCCATTAGGAAAAAGGCTTTCCAGGCTACCATTCAGAATGGTGGCAGGATCATAAGAAATAATGATTTCATTAATGGTGTTTGAAGATCCAGTCAAACTTTGAGAAGCAGAACCACTGGTTATGGGTCGCACTGCAGTTCCACATGAACTGGAAGTAAAATTATTTCCAGGTGTCGCAGGGTTCAAATCCAATGAAGGTGTGCTTACAGTAGTAACCGTACCTCCCCAAGCTGGACCGGTACTGAAATCCAACATAAAATATGCTCCGTTTGCTGCATCGGCGCCAACCATGATATCTAAAATGCTTACTTCATCGTATTTCACCATAACACGATGAGGATCTGCAGTGGCAACCGTACTATTTGTTGTAAGCGTGGATCGAAACTTAGTTAATCCTGATGCCGTGTTGTAAGACGCAGCTACTTTCGTAGCAGGGTTTGCACTAAGCGTATAGGTAAAAAATCCGCCAAATTCATTATACTGATTTGAATTAGATCCCCCATTTCCATCAATATCGTACGTATTGAGTACTACATTTTTTAAAATAACAGGAGTTCCCTTGTGCGTAGAATTATTATAACTGTTTCCCAAAATGAACTCAAATCGGAAACGAACGTTACCTCCGCCATTACCAAACGATAACATCGGCGAAAAGAATCGATCCTGATTATTAGTCAACCCACTACCAGTAGCCGATGAATAGTCAAATGGAATGGTATTGTTTGGAGCACCACCAGGTAATTCGAAAACTCCATTGGTCACACTAACGGTACGAACAATACAATCGATTCGTTGTCCCCCAACAGTGATGACATCGGTATATAAAGTAACATTTCCCGCTGCACTGCCATTAGTGCCCACTTTGTGGAACTTATTAGCTGCGAGAAAACCAACTATACCAGAATTGACATTGAAAACTGCCTGTGCCTGCAGAGAGGAACTTCCCAATAGGAGAAGCAGATAAGAGGCACTGGAGAGCAAAAAAGCTCTTAAAGTACTGGTTTTCATGGAGTTGGATTATGAGTACTGTAAGCAGGGCTTGCAGACTACACAGTATTAACGTTTGCTTTGCACTGGTTATTGCAAAATGCAAAGAGAACAATAAAAAAAAATTGAATCTTCTGTGACGAAAAATCGGAGGCCTACGGCGTAAATCTACGCGATTAGTCTTTTGAAAGGAAAACCTCTCTTCCTTTCATAATGGTTCTCAGCACTTTCACATTTTTGATTTGCTCTGGAGCTATTGTAAATATGTCCTCATTCAATACAGTAACATCAGCTTGGTATCCTTCTCTGATAATTCCTGTTTTACCATCCATCAAAGTTGCACGCGCATTAGAGACCGTATAGGCTCGAACTGCTTCTTCTACCGTTAACTTCTCTTCCGGAAACCATCCGCCTGGATTTTTGCCATCTCCAGTTATGCGAGTTGTTGATGCATAAATTCCATAGAGAGGATCTATGGGCGCAACTGGCCAATCTGAACCAAACGTTATCTGAACACCTTTATTCAACATGCTTCTAAATGCATAGGTTCCTTTAAGTCGCGCACTGTCCAATCGTTTAGCAGCCCAAATTCCATCATCGTATAAATGATAGGGATGCATGGATGCAATAACACCCTGTCGTGCAAAATTTTCAATCGTCAACGGATTGACATGCTGCGCATGTTCAACGCGCGACCTTCGGTCGCGCGGACCATTCAACTTCTCTGCCTCAGCATAAACAGCAAGTATAAAATCATTGGCTCGATCACCAATAGCATGAACCGCCAAGTGCAACCCGGCTTTATCTGCTCCTAAAACCCATTTGCGCAATAAGCTGGTATCGGTAATAAATAGCCCGCTTGTACTAGGATCATCCAAATAGGGCTGATGAAACCATGCGGTGGTGGATCCCAGCGATCCATCTACATACCCTTTCAATCCTCCCCACTTCAACAAATCATCTCCCCGCCCATTTTTCTGCACAAAACTATCCAACCGCTCCCATGTTGCTAACGGCACGAACGAATACATGCGCAAGATCATTCGGTCCGTTCCGGAAGCTCTACGGTATGTTTCCAAATCCAACCATCCACCATAAGAACTCATGTCATTCACTTGCGTTACGCCACGCATTACAGCATGACGAGCTGCGGCATCAAAATATTCGTCCAGTTGTTTTTCAGTTGGATCAGGAACAGCTTTCAAAATCAAATTCATTGCAGCATCTTTAAAAATGCCAGTCGGCTCCCCTTTGGTATTTTTCTCTATTACTCCGCCCTCAGGTGAACGGGTTGACGAGTTCACCCCGGCAAGTGCCATTGCCTTGCTGTTGGCAAATGCCATATGCCCATCATAGCGAGAAATAAATAAGGGATGGTCGCCTGTAACTGAATCGACCCATTCGTGACTGGGTAGTTCCCCTCCCCAATTTTCATGATCCCATCCCCCTTCCATAACCCAGGTCTGATCGGGTTTCGTGCGACAAAATTCTGCTATTCGTGAAATAAACTCTTGCTTGGTCATCGCATCTTTCAACTTAACACTGGACAATCCATATCCAGCAGAAAGAAAATGCGTATGATTATCAGTAAACCCAGGCAACATCAATTTACCTCCCAGATCAACTGTTTGTCCGGCAGCAAGATTGCTTGCATCATCTCCTACGTATACAATCATCCCATTTTTTACTGCCAGCACAGAGGCAGCAGGGCGACTACTATCGCCGGTCCAGATTTTTGCATTGACATAAACAATATCGGCCTGCTGCTTGCACGATACAATAAATACTAATGCTGCAAATAAAAATAGGATGCGCATAAAGAATAGTTTGAAATGCAAAAATATCAAGGTCGGTTGAAATAGCCGTGAATCATTTTCGTGAGCTCACGTGTTAATGTCCAAGCCTCATTCTCGGCTGTCCATCGCTGATCCTGATTGTTTTTTGTAAAAATGCCCAAAATATAGGGATGTGGTGCATTCACAAAAAGTAGTTCACTTCTGCTTGCATTCACGGCTCCGTTTTTGGATGCGACAAAAACTGTTGGAGGAAGAGACGACAAAGCTTCCTCATCCCAATACTGCCTTCCCATGATTCGCAGCATTCTGTCCGATGCAACAGCGCTAATCACTTCACCCTTAACAAAGGATTCCATAAGACGCCCCATTTCCATGGGCGTAGTCTGTCCCCAACCAAAAACTGATCGGTTGGCTTCGCGACCGGGAGTGCGACTGTTCACGCGTGTATTAACATATCCCATGCTATCCATTAACTGATTGATCCGAGTTCCTGTTCCTGCCAATGATTGCAACCAAAGACTGGCATTGTTATCCGAAATCGTCATCATTAACATGATCAACTTACTCAACTCAATGGGTGAACCAGGTTTTAAATACGGTGCAATATCCTCCGCTGGTGGATCATAATACAAGGTGTCTCGTGCATATAAATGCATATGATAGTCCAACTCCTTTCGCTCAATCTTGTCCATGATCCCAATAAGAATAGG
>Ga0129333_10004239_pt1 | contig 13433 bp, 14 predicted proteins | sample CPB6_08_DNA_FD_94474 | JGI IMG/M metagenome (GOLD analysis project Ga0129333, IMG submission 94474) | Freshwater to marine salinity gradient microbial communities from Chesapeake Bay, USA - CPBay_Sum_0.6_0.8_DNA | ecosystem: Environmental > Aquatic > Marine > Coastal | place: USA: Chesapeake... | reverse complement strand
CACAAGTCGCAGGGGTCGGAGTTCCCCGCCATCGTCGTGCCACTCCTGCGCCAGCACAGCATCCTGCTCGCGCGCAATCTGCTCTACACCGGGGTGACGCGAGGTCGCCGCCAGGTCATCCTGGTCGGCGACCCCTCGGCCTACGCCATGGCGGTGCGCAATGTCTCCGACGCTCGCCGGGTGACCAGCCTATTGACGCGCCTGAAGGCCGACACCTGAGCGGACCTAGCAGGACCGTAGCTGCTCGCGGAACGCAGCCAGCGCCACCGTAGGCGTCGCCTTGCCCGCGCCCCAGCCGCACTCGAAACTGAACGCCCCGGGGTAGCCGCCCTCGCGCAGGACGCGAAGGAACGGACGGAAGTCATCGCCCGCCGTGCCGGGAGGGGTGCGTCTCTCGCGCTCGGCGACATGGCAATGCACGACCCGGGAGAGGGCGCGAGTCAGTGCCGAGGGACTCTCCGACATCCGCATCATGTGGTAGAGGTCGCAAGTCAGCCGCATGCCCTCGCCGGCAGCCGTCACGATGCCAAGCGACTCGTCCATGGTCACACCGAGGTTCGTCTCGCGCTCGTTGAGGTTCTCGATGGCGAGCGCGATGCCCTGGTCCGCGGCCATCGGCAACAGTCCGGCGAGCAGTTTCGCGAACTGCTCGCGGGCCCGGCCAATCTCGAATCCATCAGGGCAACGCCGGGCCTTGCCGGAGCCGATTGTGATGATGCGCACGCCCGCCTGGGCGGCGCGAGGGAAGGCAATCGCCCCCCAGCGAAGGAAAAAGGCGTGGTCCGCATCGGGTCCGACCATCTTGCGCTCGGCGTGGTAGAAGCCGTTCATCATGCGGCACGACGGTTCCAGCCGGCGCAGCCGACCAAGGCGCTGGGCGAAGGCGGCGTCGTCCCGATCCGGCACGAGGTCGGCGGAGACGGAGAGCTCAAGGTGTCCATACCCGGCGTGGGCAAAAGCCGCAGCCTGCCCCTGGTCCATCGCACCGACGGAGAGGGCGGCGAAGCGCTCGCGCTCCGACGAGCATCCGGCCAACCAAGGGACAGCCGCTGCGGCGGCACTGAGGCGCAGGAAGTCGGCGCGACGCATGGGATTTGAACAGGCGCGAATCGGACGGGTTCCGCTCACCCGCGACCAATCATCGTGCCCCGGGTGACACCGAGCTGGTTGAGCACCTTGAGCTCCTGCCAAAGCTCGCTGCCACTCAGCCTGCCGGCGAGGAGGTCGCGGTAGCGCTCGAGCGTACGGGTGACCGTGGCGGCGTCCTCGTCCACGAACTCCACGCGGAAACGCCCGACGCCGAGTTTCAGCAGCTCGTGGGCGAACTCCGCACCTGTCTGGGCGCGGGCGTTGAAGAGCGTGTTGCGGCAGCCGGCGTCCGCCTTGAGGATGTGGGCGGCGCCGACGCGGTCACGCAGGGCCACGCGGTGCTTCTCACAGGGCCGTCCGCAATCACGGTAATCCTTCCCGGAGGAGAGGAACGCGCAGAAGACGCAATGCTCCATATGGAACATCGGCATATGCTGGTGCAGGGTGACCTCGAACCAGTCAGCCGGTGCGCCGCGCAGCAGACCCGCGAGCTGTTCGGCATTCAGATCATAGGAGGCGGTAACGCCCTCCAACCCGTGATGCCGGACCAGCCACTCGGCGGAGAGCGGGTTGGCCACGTTCAGGGAGAAGTCGCCGCGGCGACGACGTCCAGCGAAAGCCCGGAGATGCTCATGATTGCGAACGAGGAATCCGTCGGCACCCGACTCGAGCAGATGCTTCACAATCCAGTCCTCGCCTTGCTTGTGAACGCGCGGGCCGACTGCCCAGACCTCGACGCGCGGACCACCCGCGGCCTCGGCGGCACGCGCCTGCGCGACCGCTTCCTTCAGCCGCTTGGGATCCTCGAGCTCCACATAGACCGCGGGCGGACCGAAGGCCAACGCCGGCGCGAGCTGCGCGAGCTCGCGCACCACGGGGATGATCGCGGCGTCGCGGCGAGCCTTGTTCGCGACGGGCTCGGCGACCTGCGTGGCCTCGCGAGCATAAGGCAACAGTTTCCAAGCCGGCGGTGACGCCCAGAGGGCCTCGAGCCGGGCGGCGAGATCACGGCGCAGGCGATTCAGCTCGGATGACGGCACCAGCAGGGCGCCCTCGAGGTGGGCTGAGACCGCCGCAAGTTCGAAAGGGGTCTCGCCGAGGCGACCGAGCTGGTCACGCAGGATCTCGGCATCCAGCGGGCGCTTCTCGGCGGCGACACAGGGCATCTCGGAATCGGCCGAGACCACGCGCCCCTCGTCGTCGGCGAAGGCAACGCGGAGTGGCTGCCCGACCGCGCCATGCACCTCGGCGCGGATGGGTCGACGATGGTTGGGCTTCGGTCGGTTCCAGGTCTGCTCCAGCTGCTTGTCGAGCTCGGGATCCTTGGTCTTCCAGAGAATCTGTCCGGGTTGCACGCGCGACCAGTCGATGTTCTCACGACCGAAGCGCAGGGTGGAGAGTCCGCTGGGCGCTGGATCCACCGAATGGATGAACCCACCCTCCTCGCGTTCGGCTGGCTTGCCATCGTCGAAGACCACGCCGTCGCCTGCCTTGAGCGGCGCCTCGAGCCGCAAACGCAGCCGCGGGGGCTCGATGGAGACTACGGTGCCGAGTCTCACGCCACGCTTCTTGCCGAAGCGCGCGTGCACGAGGCGCTGGTTGTCGATGCCACGGAGCCAACCCGTGTGCAGGCCCCGCGAGAATGTCATCTGCAAGGCGTAATCCTCCTCGCGCCGCACCTCGGCGGCGGCACGATCGGCGTCACCGCCCGAGAGCAGGGCTTGCCAGGCGACGTCCACCGCACGGCGGTAGGCGCGGGTGATGGCGGCCACGTAACCGGGGGATTTCAGCCGCCCCTCGATCTTGAGGGACTTAATCCCAGCGCGCACCAGGTCGGGGATGGCCTCGATGCCAGCGAGGTCCTGCGGGGAGAGCAGGTAGGCGCGGTCACCGAGATCCTTGCGAATGCCGTCGACGAGGAGTTCGTAGGGTAGACGGCAGGCTTGGGCGCACTCGCCGCGGTTGGCGGAGCGGCCGCCGAGCGACTCGCTGGTGAGACATTGGCCGGAATAGGCGACGCAGAGCGCGCCGTGGACGAAGACCTCGAGGTCGATCGGCTGGCCGGTGGCGCGCTGCTCGGCCTGGAGCTTCTGCATCTCGGGCAACGAGACCTCGCGGCCAAGCACGGCAAGGTCGGCGCCGAGCTCGCGGGCGAAGCCGGTGCCCGCGGCACTGGTCACTGTCATCTGCGTCGAGGCGTGAATGGGGAAGTCGGGCGAGATTCGACGGATGAGCCGGCAGACACCGACGTCCTGCACAATTGCGGCGTCAACCCCCGCGGCCACGATCGCGCGCAGGACCTGGGCGGCCTCGCCCAGCTCGTCGGCGAAAATAAGGGTGTTGAAGGTGACGTAACCGCGGGCCCCCCGCCGATGGAGGAAGGCCATGAGCTCGGGAAGGTCCTCGGTGGTGAAGTTTCGGGCGCGGACCCGGGCGTTGAAGCGTCCGATGCCGAAGAAGACGGCATCCGCCCCGTTCTCCACCGCGGCGCGAACGCAGTCCCAATCCCCCGCCGGGGCTAGGACCTCCGGCTTGCGGAGTGGATAGAGGGACTCAGGGGCGACGGCGGGCACCTGCCAAGGGGTATGGGCGGGACGCGAAAAAACAATGTCCGATAGTGTCCGACACACCCCGATTTGCGAAGCCGGGACAAAGCCGTACACTGAGCGTTGTCCTTTCCACCTTCCCCTTTGCGCCTTTTACCTTATCAAATCCGCCATGGCCGCCGACAAACTCGAGGAAATCTTCCGCATGCAGGAAACCCTGAACAAGCGCATCGGGGTAGAGACCGCAGGCATGAACGAAGAGGACAAGATCAAGTGGACGCTGAACTACCTACGCGCGATGCAGCAGGAGATGGCCGAGCTCACCGACTCCGTGCCCTGGAAGTGGTGGGCCAAGTACCAGAAATTCGACGAACAGAACGCGCGCGTCGAGGTCATCGACCTCTTCCACTTCCTGATCTCCATCGCCCAGGTCTTGGGGATGTCCGCGGACGACGTCTACCAGGCCTACCTGAAGAAGAACGCCGTCAACCACCAGCGCCAAGACTCCGGTTACGTCAAGAAGGACGCTGACGACTCCCGTCACATCTGACCCCGCCATGCGCGCCCAACACCGCTCCAGAGCCGGCTTCACGCTGATCGAACTGCTCGTTGTCATCGCGGTCATCGCCATTCTCGCGACCGCAATGCTGCCGATGGTGAGCTCAGCCATGAACAGCCAGCGCCGCGGCAAGGCCGCCGGTGAGATTGCCGCCCTGATGGCGGGTTGCGAGCGCTACCGCAAGCTGTACGGGGATTTCCCCTGCGCGCGCGCAGGCACGAGCACTTCGGCCTACACCTCGGATCAGCCGAACTACCGCCGCGACTTCTTCCTCCAGCTCACCGGACAGCAGCGACTCACCTCGACGCCGCTCGCCGCTGGCGGCATCGCCGTCACCCTGACCACTGTCACGACCGCCCGTCCGATTGTCTCGGTGGAGACGGTCACCGCTGGGCAGAGCAGCAAGGGCGGCCTTACCCCGACCGACCTCACCCTCTGCGACGAGTTTATCGACCCGTGGGGTAATGCCTACGACTACCGCTACCGGGTGCTGAACGCCGCCACTGCCAACACCACGACCGCGCCCTACATCACCTGGCTCTCCCCGGACTGCCTGATTGTCAGCTGCGGTGCCAACTTCATCGAGAGCAAGGTTGCCACCATCCCCCACGTGCCGGCCCCGGCTGAGTACTGGGATCTCAACGCGACGCTGCAGATGCCGGTCCGTGGTACCATCACCACGACCTACTACGAGGACTTGGCCACCGGAACGACCCCCTATTTCCGAGCCGACAACGTCACGAGCTGGTCAGGACGGTGAGCCCGCCGGGCACATCGCGCGCGCGAGCGCCGCGGCGACCAACCAGGCCAGAGCCGCCGTCGCCAGCGTGTGCGAGAGGAAGTGCTCGCCGCGCGCCATCTGGTAGAGCCCCATCCATCCTCCGACGAGCAGAGCGGTGAGCAGACCGAGGCGACGGGCGCGGGGTTCCGGCCAAGCGAAGGCCAGGCAGAGCAACCCGAATCCGCCGCTCGCGTGACCAGCCGGGAAGGCGTTGCTGGGGTGCCCCGGCGGCTTGGCGTCGAAGAGCAAGAAATGCTCCCAGCGACCGCCGTACATGAGCAGACCGCGCGGCGTCGCCATGCCAGTGACATCCCTCAGCTGCGTGCAGAGGACAGTCGTCAAGGCCATGCCCGCCAAGATGTAGGCGGCCCGGCGACGACCCATCCATGCGGGCGCAGCCGCCGGGAAGGCCATCGCCCAGATCAGCCAAAGCGCGAGGAGGTAAAGCAGGACCTTGGGTCCCGTGTAGGCGACCTGATGCGGCCAACCGGCATCCTTGGGCACGAGCCATCCAGAGCCGTTCCAAAAGAGGGACTGAACCGCTAGGTCGATAGCCTCGGCACCTGTCTCACGTAAGCCGAAGAGAAGCACGACCGCGGCGAGGACCGACGCGGGGAACACCAGCGACGGGCGGTCAGCGGGCGGCGGGGTTGGCGAGTCCGCCATGGTTAAAGAGCCAGTCGGCTCCCTGGTAGTAGGCCTTGGTCTCGTCGTCGATCGCCTCCGAGCCGGGTGAGGCCGGATCAAGGGGTTCAAGCTGGCCAGTGGCTAGGTCGACCTTGAACCGGCTGGTTGCGCGGACGGGCTTGAGCACGGTGAGCTGATTGTCGCGAATCATCCCGACCTTCTGGTAGTTGCTGATGAAGATTCGCGGGCGATAGCTCGGACGAAGCACATCGGTCCCGAGGAAGCGCGAGTCATAGCTGATATTGAGGAGTCCGAGCAGCGTCGGCGCGAGGTCGAGCTGAGCCACCAAGGTGTCGACACGACGAGGCTCGATGTTGCCGGGCGACCAGATGAAGAGGGGGATCTCATACTTGCGCACCTCGAGCTCCTGCTTGCCGGCCACGGAGGCACAATGGTCGGCGACGATGACAAAGATAGTGTCCTTGAACCAAGGCTTGCTCCGCGCCGCCTCGAGGAAGGCGCCGATGGCATGGTCGGTGTAGGCGACACCGCCAGCGCGACCGGTCAGCTTCGGGTCAATCCTCCCCGCCGGCCACGTGTAGGGGCGGTGGTTCGACGTCGACATGATGAAGTGATGGAAGGGCTTGCCGGCGGCATGGGCGCGATCCGCCTCTTCCATCGACCAAGCAAAGGCGTCCTCGTCGCAGGCACCCCAGGCATTCGCAAAGGTGGGCTTCACGCCTGCGCGTAGCTTCACGGGCTGGTCGACCACACGGTAGCCATTGGCCGAGAAGAAATAGTTCATATTGTCGAAGAATCCATCGCCGCCGTAGATGAAGGCCGTGTCGTATCCCTGTGCCGCGAGCACCGAGCCGAGGGTACAGAGATTCTCGCAGCCCTTGCGCCGCAGGATGGACTGCCCTGGGATGGGCGGCACCGACAGTGTCAACGCCTCCATGCCGCGCACCGTGCGCGTGCCGCTCGCGTAGCAGCGACGGAACCAGAGCGACTCGCCGGCGATGCGATCTAGGTTAGGAGTGAGTCCCTTCGCGGCGTGGGGCGGCTCGCCATAGCAGCCAAGGTACTTGGCGCTCAGACTCTCAACCGTGATTTGGATGACGTTGAGTCGGCGGGGCGGACCGATGGCCTCGATGCGGCGGAGAATGCCGTCGCCGGGCCCGGCCAATCCCGGCTCGCCCTGTGCAACGAGGGTCGACCGGAGCGCATCGACCGGCTTGGACAACGAGGGGTAAAAACGGGTCCACTCGAGCTCGTTGGCCCAGAAGGCCGCGAGGAAGGCGTACTCACCGTTCTTGCCCAATTCCGTGTCGTAACTGTTGGCCCACTCCGGCTGGAGATCGCCCATGTGTCGCAGACCAGCGGTCAGTCGCTCGGCCACCGAGGTGTGATGTCCGACCAACACCTTGTGATCGGCACGCCCAACACCGTAGGCGAGGAGAAGTGCGGCGAAGAAAGCTGCGATGAGCACGGCGGGCGCACGCCAGGCAGGCGCACGATCTTCCTCCGCACGCGTCCAGGCCTGCCAGAGGCCGAGCGATCGCCAGAGCAGCACGATGCCAAAGACAGCCGCGGTGATGCCGGCGAGGATGAGCGGCATCGGGTAGGACTCGACGATGTTCTGAACCACTTCGACGGTATAGACGAGGTAGTCCACCGCGATGAAGTTGAAGCGGACGGAGAACTCTTCCCAGAAGAGAATCTCTGACACTTTCCAGAAAACGAACAACCAGACACCGAGAGACCACGTCACGACAAGGACCCCGCGCCGCCACCCGACGGACGGGACAGCGCCAAGGAGGCCGGAGAGGCATGCGAACGGAATCGCCAGCCAAGAGGCCATGAGGATGTCAAAGCCCAGACCGTTCAGAAATGCCGCGAAGGTCGCCAGACCCCAGGAGACGGAGTCCGCGCTGGCGAAGAGCAACCCAACACGCAGCAACGTACAGAGCCCGATATACGTGAGGGCGAGCAGGACCGTCCCGCCCTGGCGACAGCTGACCATCCGACGTAGGCGTTCAAGCATGGGAATGGTCGGACAGTTTGGCTCTGGCCGAGAGTCGGCAAGTGGATTCAGCCGCCGCGAACTGGCGGCACCGGATCGTCACCCTGACCGCCCCAAGGATGGCAGCGACAGATGCGGCGGCAGGCCAGCCAGCCACCGCGGCACAAACCGTGGCGCACCAAGGCCTCGTCGGCATAGGCCGAGCAAGTGGGGTGGAATCGGCAACCCGAACCAGGCAGGAGGGCGTGCAGGGCGGGCGAGAGCCAACGACGGTAGGCGCGAATCGCGGCGCGCAGTAGGCTGACCGGCCAGGAGCGGATACCCTCAGCCATCGGTGCGCGGACGCGTGGCCTTGGCCTTGGCGGCACCGCTGCGGAGTGCCTCGACCAGCGCAGCCAGGCTGCGACTCAGCACAGACCGACGCACGACCACCGCGACATCCCAGCCCGAAGGGAAAAGTTCCGGACAGGCGCGGAAGGCCTCGCGCATCAGGCGCTTCGCCCGGTTACGGTCAACCGCTAGCGGCAGGTGCTTCTTGGCGGCGACGATGCCAAGACGGGCGGGCTGACTGGCGACCCCCGTCGGACCTGCGTTCAAGACAAAGGGCCCGCAGTCAACGCGGGCCCCGTGGGCTCGGAGTCTGCCGAAGTCCTCCTGGCGGCGCAGTCGACGCTCGCGGGGGAGGCGCATGCGGGACTCAGACCTTGGTCAGCTGCTTGCGACCGGTCCGGCGACGGTTCTGCAGGACCTTGCGGCCGCCGCGGGTCTTGGAGCGGGCACGGAAGCCACACTTGCGGGCGCGGGCGATACGGGAGGGGCGATAGGTGGGTTGCATGACCGTTACTGGAGTGAAGGGGACGAGACAAGGCGGGGAGGGGGGCAGTGTCAAGCGTCCCCGCCGCGCTTCCCGGCTTGGCACGACGCCCCCCGGGGGGCAGGATGGGCTGGACATGGCCGATCCCGCAAACAACGGCAAGCGCCCCGGCCCGCTCAAGGCGTTCGACAACCCTGAGTTCATGCACTCGACCTTCGCGCGGAGCATCCGCGTCCAGGCCGAGATGCAGGAACCCTACGTGCGCTTCAAGCGCCACGGCATCCGCAACACCTTCGTGATGTTCGGCTCGGCCCGCACCCTGCCCCGCGATGTCGCCACCGCCCGGCTCGAGCAGGCCAAGGCCGATTCCTCGGGCACGGCCGAGGCGCGCGCGGAGCGTATCCGCCTCGCCGAGTCCGCGCTGCGCGGCTCCACCCATTACGAGGCCTGCCGCCGCCTCTCCGCTGAGCTCACGCGCTGGTCGCTCACCCTCCCCGAGTGGCAGCGTTTCTACATCTGCTCCGGCGGTGGCCCCGGCATCATGGAGGCGGCCAACCGCGGCGCGCACGAGGCGGGCGGCAAGTCGGTCGGCCTCGGCATCTCGCTACCCTTCGAGCAGACACACAACCCGTACATCCCCGAGGACCTCGACCTCGAGTTCCACTACTTCTTCATCCGCAAGTACTGGTTCCTCTACCTTGCCAAGGCGATGATCGTCTTCCCTGGCGGCTTCGGCACGTTCGACGAGCTCTTCGAGATGCTCACGCTCGTGCAGACGCGCAAGACGCGGAAGCACATTCCGATCCTGCTCTTCGGGTCCGACTACTGGAAGAAGGTGGTCGACCTCGAGGTGATGCACGAGTGGGGCATGGTCTCGCCCGAGGACCGCGCGCTCTACCGGCATGTCGACTCAGTCGAGGAGGCGCGCGACTTCCTCATCGCCGACATGACCAAGCACTACCTCACGCCCGACGGCGGTCGACGTGGCTGACACCGTGCGCATCGGCTGGACCACCCTGCCCTCCCGCGACGAGGCCGACCGGCTCGCCGCCGGAGCGGTCGAGGCCGGCCTGGCTGCCTGCGCCCAGGTCGAGGGCCCCGTCCGCTCCCACCACACCTGGGAAGGTGAGATTCGCGTGGAAGAGGAATGGCGCGTCACCCTGAAGCACGCGGCAAGCCGGGGCGAGGACCTGCAGGCCTGGATTCTCTCGCGCCACCCCTACGCCGTGCCGCAGTGGGTCGCGGTCGAGGCCATCGCCGTCGCACCCGCCTACCGTGCCTGGGTGCTCGGCACGCGCTGAATCTCTCCATGGACAACCCCCTCATCGCCTCGATTCTCTACGCCGTGCTGGGCGCAGCGGTGCTCACGATGTGGATCGCCGACCTCCGTCGTCCCGCCGACGGCCGGGAGCGTTTCTGGCCAGGAGCCACCCGGTGCGGCTGGCTGCCCGTGCTGCTCGCCACCGGCGGCGTGGTCGTCCTGACAGTCATCGAGACCTTGGTCGAGGATCAGTTGGGTCTCCGCCAGCAGCAGACCGTCATCGCCGACCACTTCCTGCTGGCGATGCTTGGCGCCTCGATTGTCGAGGAGATGACCTTCCGCGGCTTCGCCGCGCCCGCCGACCTCGCAGGATGGAAGCTCATCGCCGTCGCCTTGGTCGGATCCTTGGCCTTCGCCGCCTTCCATGGCTTTGGTATCAGCGACACCAAGGGCTTGGTCTCCACCGGGTCAGCCTTTGCCGTCTCCCTCTGGCTCTACCTCAGCCGGTTCAACGCCCTGAACCCCTCCCGGTCGATGATTCCCAGCCTAGTCGGGCATGCGACGCGCAACCTTGCGGTCTTCGGGGTGAAGGCTGCCCAGGGTTACGTTGCCTGGTCCTAAATCCGCGCGAAACCTCCGCGCCGAGGCGCTGTCCAACCCCTATCCCTTCTCCACCACACACACCATGAGCGAATCTGCATCCTCCAACTCCCGCCGCGAGTTCCTCCGCCTGGCCGCCCTCGCCGGCTTCGGCTTCGGCATCGGCAACGGCCTGACCGCCTCGGCCGAGGCCGCGCCCGATCCCCGCGCGCTGACCTTCAGCGGCATCACTGAGATCGGCAAGACACGACCGCGTCCCGCTGGCGCCAAGCCGGTCTGGAATCTGACGACCAAGCCGATGGAGAAGGTGCGCGTCGCCTTCATCGGCCTGGCGCGGGGCATGACGCATGTCGACAGCGCGCTGAACCTACCCTTCGCCGAGGTCATCGCGGTCTGCGACCTGCTGCAGGACCGGGCCGAGAACGCAGCCAAGAAGGTCGCGAACAAGACAGGCAAGCGCCCCGCGGTCTACGCCGGCGACGAGAATATTTGGGAAAAGATGATCGCCCGCGACGACATCGACGTCGTCTACATCTCCACCCCCTGGGAGTGGCATGTGCCGATGTGCGTGAAGACGATGAAGGCCGGCAAGCACGCCTTTGTCGAGGTCTCCGCCGCGGTGACCGTCGACGAGTGCTGGCAGCTGGTCGACACCTCCGAGCTCACCCAGCGCCACTGTGTGATCCTTGAGAACTGCTGCTACGGCGACACCGAGCTCTTCGTGCTCAACATGGCCCGCCAGGGCTTCTTCGGCGAGATGAAGCACGCCGAGTGCGCTTACATCCACGACCTGCGCCAGGAGCAGATGTACCGCCTCGGTGCCGAGGGTGCCTGGCGCCGCAACTACCACACCTTCATCGACGGCAACCTCTACCCCACGCACGGCCTCGGCCCCGTGGCCCAGTACATGGGCATCAACCGCGGCGACGCCTTCAAGTACGTCGTCTCGATGTCCTCGCCCGAGTTCAACCTCACCCAGTTCCGCGACAAGAACAACCCCAACGGTGGGCGCCACAAGGACGAGAAGTACATCTGCGGCGACATGAACACCTCGCTGATCAAGACCGAACTCGGACGCAGCATCATGATCCAGCACGACGTGGTCAGCCCCCGCCCCTACTCGCGCATCAACGCCCTCTGCGGCACCAAGGCGACCTTCTTCGACTACCCGCCCCGGCTCGCGGTCGACGGCAAGGGACACGGCTGGACCTACGAGGGCGACAAGCTGGACAAGTTCATGCAGGAGAACGCCCACCCGCTCTGGAAGAAGGTCGGCGAGCTCGCCAAGCGCGTCGGCGGCCACGGTGGCATGGACTTCATCATGAACTACCGCCTGCTCGACTGCGTGCGCCAAGGCGTGACGCCCGACATGACCGTCTACGACGCGGCCGACTGGTCCTGCATCCTCGAAATCTCCGCCTGCTCCGTGAAGAACGGCAGCATGCCTGTGCAGTGCCCCGACTTCACCCGCGGCGGTTGGAAGTCCCTCGCACCCCTGCCCGTCGTCAGCTAAGAAGCTGACTCACAATGAGACGAGGCCCGGCCACACGCCGGGCCTCTTTGTTTGCGTTTGCGCCAGAGCGTTACTGACGGACGATACCCGCGTGCAACCCACGCCCGACATCGCCGCCTGGCAGGCCGGCATCGTCACGCACAGTGCCGCCGAGACCGAGCGCGCAGGCGAGGTCCTTGCCACACTCATTCCACCCGACACCACCCTGTTGCTCCGCGGCGACCTTGGCGCGGGTAAGACCACCTTCGCCCGGGGCTTCGCGCGCGGGCTGGGCATCGTCGGCGACATCACCAGCCCGTCGTTCGCGCTGCTCAACGTGCACCGGGGCCGGCGCCAACTCCTGCATGTCGACGCCTATCGCCTGACCGACCCCGCCCAGTTCGACGCCCTCCTGCTTGACGAGATTCAGACCTCGCCCTGGAACCTACTCATCGAGTGGCCCGAACGCATCGCCGGACGCGAACCCGCTGGCACCTGGACACTCTCGATCGAGGCCGCGGCGAGTGACAGCCGACAACTCCGCCTGAGCCTGCAAAAATAAGTTAAACAAGCATTCGGTAAGATTTGCACTTGTCGAAATAGGTGCAGGGACGAGATTGCCAACAGATGACCGAGCGGACCGACAGACTGGCCAAAATCGACCAATGGCAGAACCTGCGGGAGCGATTCGCGGCCGGCTGGATGCTTGGGGTCGCCCTCATCACCTCGCTCCTGCTGATCACGGAGGCCACCGATGACAACTGGGAGAGCCTTCCGCTCGCCCTGATTTTCGGCATCGCGGGTGGACTCGCCCTCGCCCTTGCGGTCCTCTTCCTGGGCGCCATCACACGCTGGCAGACTTTGCCCCGCGCCCTGACCCTGCCAACCTGCGTGTCGCTCATCCTCGCCGGCGCCAGCGCCGCTGCCTTCTGTCTCATGAGGACCAGCAGCGCACCGCGCGCGCCCATCGGGACCGCCGAACTCCAGCACGCGCCAATCTACCTGACTGGGCTGGCCCTGGCGGTGTTCGGCGCGGTCAACTGGCCCGCGCGCCCAAGGCGCTGAGCGGCGGGTTGACCCGGCACAAAAAAGGGCGGCCGCGGCCGCCCTCTCGCACGGGGACTTGGGAGACAATCAGGCGCCGACGCCCTGCTTGTCGAAGCGCTTGCGCTCGTTCTCGGTGAGGTAGCGCTTGCGCATGCGGATGAAGTTCGGGGTGACCTCGACGAGCTCGTCGGTCTCGATGTACTCGAGGCAGGCCTCGAGCGACATCTTGCGGGGCGGCTTGATCTTGGCCTGGTCGTCGGAGCCGGCGGCGCGGACGTTGGTCAGCTTCTTGTTGTGGGTGAGGTTGATCTCGAGGTCGTTGTCCTTGCAGTGCTCGCCGACGACCTGGCCCTGGTAGATCTCGTCACCGGGGGAGACGAAGAAGTCGCCGCGGTCATAGAGGCGGTCGAGGGAGTAGGCGAAGACCTCGCCGGGCTCGGCCGCGATCATCACGCCGGCCTGGCGGCGGGGCGGCTCGCCGCGCACGGGCTCGTAGCCGAGGAGGGTGTGGTACATCACGGCCTCGCCGCGGGTGGTCGTGAGCATCAGGGTGCGCAGTCCGAAGAGGGAGCGGGAGGGGATCTTGAACTCCAT
>Ga0129333_10004237_pt1 | contig 13437 bp, 10 predicted proteins | sample CPB6_08_DNA_FD_94474 | JGI IMG/M metagenome (GOLD analysis project Ga0129333, IMG submission 94474) | Freshwater to marine salinity gradient microbial communities from Chesapeake Bay, USA - CPBay_Sum_0.6_0.8_DNA | ecosystem: Environmental > Aquatic > Marine > Coastal | place: USA: Chesapeake... | reverse complement strand
TTACTTAATGATGACATTTATTTACTTAATGATGACATTTATTTACTTAATGATGACATTTATTTACTTAATGATTACGCTATTAAAATAAAAATTACGATTTATTATCAGATTATCAGCTAAATAAGCTGTTTATACTGTCATCATTAAGTAGATTGGGGGGGGGAGAATTTCTGTTCCATAAAGTCATAGAAACAAATACTCAAAAGGGTTTTATAGAATCATTCATTTTTGGTCATTTTGATGATTTTACTATTATTTAATGATTCATACGATAAACTATTAGATATTATAATGTATATAATAGCTACATGCTTTGTTGATCACATCTACAAAGCTGGAATATAACTCATTTGGCATAAGAACTCAAATCATTTCGAAGTTCAAACTTTCAGTATGTGTGCAAATCTTTCACGGGGATCATTCCTTTCAAGTAGTTTAGTGCAATAGTGAAAAGTCAAAAACAAAATATATTTTACTATTATGTTGTGCATTGTGTTTTTTGCTATTTTAATCATTTTAAACAATACATCTATGGTACACAAATGAAGTATTTTGGTCTGGTTAAAAAGAACCGAAATGAACCTTAAACATTTGCGAATTTGTGTATATCAAAATCACCGTGTTGGTCTCACAAAATGAAGGGTGGTAAAAAGCAATATGTTGTAAGGATTGAATCGGGAACAAAATTCATCAATAAAGACAAAAAAAGGTGTTTTTGTCAGAAATAAAAGGCAAATATACCTACGTTTAAACAAGCATTTTTCTGTTTATAAATGAGTTCTCATACATTTTTAGATGACCCCGAGTACGATTTTGATGGTTCATTTGTCGACTTCTTCGTAAACTTCATGGAACCCTATGCCAGCGAAAACGATATTGATATCCCTGATGAACTCATTGATTTATGACGATGATGAAGATGATGAAGAATCTGAGATTATGAAATAAATATATGCATATTTAGTAATTATGTGGTTTTCGTTTAGAAACAGTATTTACAACCATGGGAACACAGAATACCCATTTGTGATAGAAACCAAACAGCACGATATACAAAGTACTGATATTGGAGGGATAATATGGGGAACACCTATCATCGATGAAAAAAATTCCATCTATGTTGGGACATCTTCTGGAATATTTTATAAAATCAACTCCGCTGGCGATATAGATTGGAGATATTCATTGGTATCAAAAACAGATTCATTGATCGATTCCGCAGCAGTTATTCATCCATTGGGATATGTTATTATCCCTGGGGGGGATGGATATCTTCATGCGGTTAATCGTCATAATGGAAAACTTTTATGGCGCACGAAAGCACCGCATAACATTGACGACAAAATAGATAGATCGGGGGCTATCGTTAACTCTTTCGAGGGTAATGTTCAAATAGACATCCATACGGGATTGATCTATGCAGGCAATGATAATTCATACTTTTATTGCTTAGACGCAGAAGGGAAAGAGCTGTGGTCTGTAAAAACAAACATGATGATATGGTCTTGTGCTGCTATAACAGATAAATACGTTATTTTCGGTTGCTTGGACCATCATATTTATTTGGTTGATAAGACATCAGGACATATTTATCACAAGTTGAATCTTGGAGCTGAAATAAAATCTTCTCCTGTTTATTTTGATAATTATGTATTCATTGGAAACTCAAATGGAGTTCTAACTTGCTTGAAAATCAATAATGATAAACTGGACATATGTTGGAAACTGGATCTTGGAACAGAAATATACTCAACGTGTTCTATTAAGAACAATTATATCGCGGCGTGCACTTTCATGGGAGCCATTTATTGTATAAGATTCCACCCTCAAAAACCCGATGTGATATGGAAGTTCAACACTTATAACAATATATGCAGTTCCCCTTTGATTACAGGTGATGATCAATGTATCGTTACAGATTCAAAGGGAATGATATATGCATTTAATCTTAAAGATGGTCGAGTTATAGGGTGTTGCAAACTGAATCAACATTCTTATAAAACGCAACTAAATTCATCACCTGTGTTGGATTTGAAAGGTATTATTCACGTAGGAGGATATGATGGAAATCTTTACCATATTTCTTACAATGCAATGCAAAAAAATGCATGTAGTCATATTCCAAAGTTCTTGTTATACAACAAAAATCATCTGGACCTAGAGTACGATGGTAAGTTTGTCAAAATATACAAAGTGCGGGTTTTTTATAATAACAAATATGCCCCCAATGCAGTAGCTAATATCAACACAGTGAACTCAACTAAAGGAATCACTGAAGCAAGTTCAGATGGAGGATACATCAATATATTTCACAAGTTTTGTAGCGATATCAATACAACAGTTTCATTATCTACTTACACACAAACTAACAGTTGGTTCAAAGACCGGTTTCAATATTGGCCGTTAGGCAGCATTAAACAAAGTATCCAACATCAGTTCCCGCCTATAAAAAACTGGAATTTTGATAGTTTATCATGTTATGATATTGCCAATCTATGTATCATTCAACCCAAAATATTAGACACTTATATTCCAGCAGCGTTAGATGCTGTTGCATTCAAAATGTTCTTGTTGCCAGTTGATCCTTTTACAGAAACAATTACTGCTGTGATGATGCCGGCGATCAAACAAAAAGAGACTAATGAACTCATTACAATACCCGAACCCAAAAAGGTATTGCTTTTATCAGGAAAAGTGAACGGAAATATTCTTTATTTGAGATCAAAAAAAGATTTTGGTATCAGCAGCATGGGTGGAACTATCAAATTCAGTAGCTTTGATTGTTTTCTGCAGGTAGAGAATAATGTTATTGTTGGGGAATTTTTAGCATCCACTTCTTGTCTGAGCATTAAAGGCAATGATAACAATTACAACTTTTCATCTGAACTAATAAATCAATTATGTAACCCTAAACTCAAGCTTAATGGCATTGGTGTAATTAATGGATCCAAAACTAGTTTAATGCATTTAGAAAACAAAGGTTACTACAAGGCATTGATTGTATCTTCAGATTATACACTTGTGTTACATTTGAATATAGATTTATCACAAGAGCATTTGATTGTTATCATATACAAAACAAAAAAGAACGAATATGAATTTTACAGCGGAATTACAAAGAACGACATGTTTAAAACAAATATTAAATTGACAAACATTCAAACATTTAGCGTGTTAATCGATGGAACATTATACCAATGATACCCATTAGGCTTTTTCTTTTTTATGTAAGTGTTGTTACCCCCTTTCATAAACACACCTTGATTCCATCAATAAAACTGTTTTGAAAGAATACCCAACCCAGAGAAACATATGATTATTGTAATGGATGAAATTTTTAATAGCACGAATCCGGTTGAGGGTATAGCTGGTGCATATGCTATATTGAAAAAAAATATTCAAACTCTTTTCAATTACTGATGTATCAATTGGAAACACCGAATGTTCTCCTTGTTATCTTTCATACATAGCTCATACCATTCTTTGTTTGTAAGCAAAAGAGCTTGCCACGCTTCTATCTATAGTCACGTATGTATGTTTGCAAATATGATATCATGTCTCAGAACATAGGAAAATGCCACATTATATACTCAGTGCATCATGTGACATTCTCACATACATTCACAAATGTCTCACAAGAGACCGTATATAAAGGTTGTGCGTATAAAAATTGTGTTTTTGTCTTTTTGTGTTTTTATATTGTATGTTTGGCTTGTTTGGAAGACCATGATTTACATCACTACTTCCCTGGGGATCATTTGATGCACATCACGAAATGTTTATGCATCATTGATTGCCACCCTGGCTTGGTTCAGGTACTGCACCTTGACTTCCTCTGGCTCGTTGTCAAATAGGATGTCAGTTGCCTGCTTGATCAGATGCCAAGGGATGATCTCCTTGTCAACACCTTTGACCTTGCGTACGATCAACAAACCAACATGTTGCAACCTGGTACGCAATTCCTTGAGCATGGCTTCATCGGTCTTGCGAGCATGGTAGTACAACAGTCTGGCTTTAATCCAGTAGCGCTTGGTGTTGGCCAATTGCTTCTTCTGCTTCTTGAGGGCCTTCTCCTCAGCCTTCAAAGCAGCCAACCTTTGGTTGATGGCATCGATAGACAATTGATCAACGAGATCGATAGGATCAATAGCAGGACGAGCATCAACGGCAATAGGTTGAGAAGGTTGACCAATAGCACCAACATATTGATTGTGATGGTAGGCACAAGTGTCACGACCCTCTGCAGCGTCATTCTTGCACTTCGTCCCCTTGGTGGTAGTACCGATACACTTGTTAGCAGCCATCTTGATACTGAATAACGAAAGTTATCGAGATAAGATAGAGATAAGAGTGTATGTGGGTATTGTTTATCATGTGGGAAATTTCAAGAGTCTCTTTCAAATTCCAAAAAAGATTGGCGAAAAAATATTATAATTTTTGTTGTGGTGATGATTCGAACGTAAAGTTGTTAATAATCCGGTACATTGAACAAATGTTACCTAGATTGTTGTGTCAAAAGTAAACGTATCATGATAAATGACACTAGATTCATTTTGTAACATTTTTCATAACATCTGATTAGTAAGAACGTATAATGTATTATCCATGATCATTACGTATAGTTCTCTGCGTAAATCGTAATATACAGAAGGTTCTTTATTCATCAGGTTCACGAAATAACTCCTAATTTGTTCTGACAATTCGTGTGACGTTTCATCTGGGTTGTTAATGAAATGCTGAAACAAAATCTTGTATCCTTTTTTAATCATTTCATCGAGGGTACTATTCTTATCACAAGGATGCCAATTGCCATCTCTGAATGTCTCTAGTAAATTTTGTTTTTTGCTTAAGACTCTTATATTATGATTTTCAGGTATCTCTGGATTGAAATGTATTTATTTCATTAAGTTCTTCATACCAATATTCAGTCTTTTTACACAATCATTCAAAAAGTCTAATGATAAATGTTGTAAACTTTCCTCACCGTAGTTGTTCAAATTGATTTGGATATTGTTGATGACACCATTATTTATTTGTGGGGTATTTTGCCTAGCAGTAAGTGAATCTAATTCTTTATTCTTAATCATAAGCTGTTGAACTGTTTCGGTAAGTTTGTTAATATCATCAGTCACTTTGCATACGTTCTTTTTCTTATGCATAAATAGTCCTGATCGTGAAGAATATTCCTTTCCACAGTTGTCACATTGATAAATCTTTGTTTTCTTTTCATTTCCATTTAATTCTGTCAGCAGAGATGATATTGATTCTGATGAATATTTTGACTCACATTCAACCTTTCTACTGAAGTGTTTTTTAAGATTACACAGTCGATCACATGTGTATCCACAACGTTTGCACTCATACATTTTATATACACTTTGAACAGACGTTAAGTAGTTTTTGAACAAAATTGAACACATGTTCGAAAACTACACACGATTATAAATCACACAAACACGATTAAACTAACACACGTATCGTGATTAACTGTTCAAAAACTACCAAGGGGGGGGGAGGGGGGGGGGTCATTCCTAAAAAGTCTTTGTGGCCAAAATTGATAATTTTGATCGTGAAATGATTCACGTATAATAATCATGACATTGTCAGACTAAACACATAATGATTCATACAATTTCAAAAGTTAATCGTGAAATGATTTACAGATATTTAACGGAATTTCTGATATATATCTTTGATTCCATATTATAAACATCATCAAACACACATCGGTATTCCCTGATACTGATAGATTTAAATAAACATTTTATTATTTTGTGTATTATTTTTTTGTAATTTGATTGACATCAAAAATACAGCCACATAACAGCTACAATGGCAACACTACCACCTATTGCAGGTGATGTGGAAGGCAGGCACATTTCTGTTGGAGATTATGTGGTAATGAAATGTAGAGATCCCAGGGATGCATATGCATTGGTATTGCCTGATGTCAGTGACATGGATGGCGATCCTGTGTATGTGTTGATCTGTAAGGTGAAATCTGTGAGGGTGCAGGAATTGTTGGCAGGTGGTGGTGGAGATCAGCGAGTACACCTCCGTGGCAAGTTCTTCAAGAACAGTACCAAGGACATCTCTGATCCCCTTGTGCTGACACGAAAGGTTCAGAGTGTTATCTGTGACACCTGGGACATGTTGAATGTTTATGATGGTGCTGAAGACTTGGTGTTAACTCCTCAGGACATTGAAAACCTCACAGAGATCATGAAGCAGATCTTGGCTCATGATGCAGAACTGGTGGAGGCTGCAAGCGATGATGGCGAAGGTGAGATCACCACCAGTATTGAGGGTGAGATTGAAGTTTATGAGGATGATTTTGATGATGAAATTGAGGATGTATAAGCCATCTCACTCTCGCACTCTCGAAGACACCCCAAAAACACAAAAAAACAACAAAAACAATATGGGAAACTCGTTTTCCTATTTATACGATAGAGTAGTTATTCAAGTTCAGGTGATGCTAATACAAACATAGTTTTATCTTTGACTAGCAGTCTAAGATCTCGTTTTACATTATGATATTGTTGGCATTTCTTGTCGCCAAGAAACCTGAAACATTCATACATTCTAGATGAATTTGTTGTAATGTCCGGATCATTCAATAAAGTTTCTGTGTAATGAGCATTTAGGATACGGTAACCTTTTCTTATTAACTCATCAAGAGTATTAGATGCATCACATTCTTTCCATTCGCCATGCATGCATTTTTCAAACAAATTCTTCTTCCATGATTTGAATCTCAAATTATAGTTACATGGCATGTCTTCATTGTAATGTATATATTCAATAAGTGATGTGATACCTTTTGAAGGATTTAAAAGACAGTTGGAAAGAAACTCTCCTGGTAAATGTGATATGTCTTCGTCACCAAAGTTACGTATATTAACAACATTAATATTGTTGACAATGTTATTGGTGGTTGTATTGTTTGTTGTGTATGACACACCATTACATTCTATTTTCTTTTTAAGCTCAATAATTTCATTCTTAAGATTGTTGATCTCTTCAGTTTGATCTCTGACTTTACAAACTTTCCTATGTCTCCATCGGCTTTGATAACAATTGAATTGTGTGCCACACTGTTCACAATCGTATGTCTTTTCATTCAATCTTTTAGTTGTAAGTTCTGATATGCAATCTTCTCTTGAACACTCACACAATAATGGTGGACACGTGTTCTTTCGTTGAAGATGTTTGATTAGATTTCCTTTCAGCAACGATTCATAACCACATCGTTTACATACATACATTTCTTCTAAGTTCCTACAAATTGTTTATATAATATTACAAATTGTTTATGTATTTCTACAAATTGTTTATATGTAAACATTTATTACTTGCGTATATAATCGTATATAATAACGATAATCTACGTTAAAACAACAACAAAATACATAAACAATTTGTAGAAGGGGGGGGGGGAGGGGGGGTCATTTCTGAAAAAGTCTTTGTGGCCAAAATTGCAATTTTAATCGTGACAATGATTCACGTATAATAATCATAAACTTATCGGGCACAAACTCAAAATGATTTACTAATGATTCATACAATTTCAAAAGTTAATCGAGAAATGATTCACAGATAATATCAGATTCTTACAACGCAAACAAAAAGTATCGTGATTAATGACAAGGTGACGTATCAAATCATTTCTTTGTAAAAATCATTGTTTGATTCAAACTATTTGTTTTGTAAACATAGGTCCCCCCCCTAAAATGGCAATATATTCATCAATTATGATAAGATCTTGATTAATTATACGTTGTTATCGTAAATGAATAAAAAACAATTATTGTTACGGTTGTTGCACAAAATGTTCCAAAAGCAAGTGATCATCTTCAGTTTGTTGTTCCAAAAGCAATAACTGATTGTCAAGGATCAATGCATAAATTCTTCTAGATAGATTACCCATAATTTTATCATTATTTCTAGGCAATACACTTAATAACCATGATTGTATCTTTGATTCTGTCGAATCTTCATCCTTCATTTTTTGCTGATCCAATTGAGTTAACATTTTTTGATACAAAATCCTTGCACCATGAATAATCATTTCTTCTAGAGTCCATTTAGCATCACAAATCGACCACCGTTGTCCATCAAAAACATACAATGTTTTTTGTTTACGTAAATGAATCTTCACATTCATGTTTTCAGGATGTTCTGGATTGAATCTAATGTTTTTGATCAAATCAATAAGACCATTGTCAAGCCTTTTCGCACACTTAACAAAATAATCATCAGAAAGATGTTCCAGTTTTTCATGTAGGAAAGGCAAAGGTGTTTGATATACAGCAATATTTATATTATTGTTTGTATTATTATTATTATTGTTGATTGTTGTATTATTTGTTATTTGTTGAATAGTAGGATTCTGGTTTGGTCCTAGCTTACATATCTTTTTATGCTTACATAATCCAGATGGCTGTGCAAAGTGTTTGTTGCACCATGTACATGTATTTTTAGGTGGTTTTGCTGTTAATTCTTGTATTATTTCATCTCTTGATTCAAGTGAAAATAATGGTGGACATTCTTCTTTTTTTTTAAGATGTCGTACAAGATTTGCTTTTAGTGGTGTTTGATAATGACACCTTGGACACTCCATGTATACAATATATTATGCTGCAACAACTTAAATTGATTAAAATACAAATTTTGGAATCGATTATTATTCAATGCTACGATTAATAATATGATAGTTTATCGTGATTGATGAATTTATTGCCATTTTAGGGGGAACTTTGTCATCTTCCCAAAAAAGTCTTTGTGGCCAAAATTGCAATTTTAATCGTGACAATGATTCACGTATAATAATCATGACGTTATCAGATACAAACTCAAAATGATTCACTAATGATTCATACAATTTCAAAAGTCAATCGTAAAATGATTCTTAGATATTAATCGGTATTTTTTGTTACATATCTGATTCTTACAATAAACTCAATCAGAGATCAATCGACAAACACCGTTACTCAATAAATATTTTAATATTTTGTGTATGAATCTTGCTGCAATTTGATCCAAAATTATAGAATCCATATACAACTCTTTAAAACTATGAAATTCCATCAAAATGGGTAAAAAACGTTTAGGTAACTTGCAGCTGGTGAGGAAAGGTCCAAAGTACACAGATAAGGGTGAAAATAACACATTGATTCAGCAGAAGGGTCTTGCCTTCCAGGATTCATGGGGATATTTCAGGGAGCATGGTTTGGTTGGTTTGGAGAAACCAATCAGTGTACGTGTGGATGAAGCGTGGACACGTGTGTACAAATTGTACAGTGATCCTGCTTATGCAACGAAACTGAAGTATGCCAGAGTTCTTTCAGGTGCAGGTTTAGACTTGTTGAACTGTTCAGAGGATGATGTCCGTGCAACTCTTGACCATTTCATCAGGGATGAGACCAGAGCCCGCAGACAGCAGTACTTGAAAGAGATTGCTTCTGATGTCCGTGACATGTTTCGTTGTATTGGTCGAGAGCACAGGTATGGTGAAGGTGAGGTCTTTCATAGTGGAGGATTCCTTTTGATGCATTCGGGCAATCCTATGACCACAGCAACCGAGGATGCATTGGTTGATAAGCTGATTGAGAGGGTTGGCAAAGCAGTAGCAACAGACCCAAAGACTCTAGGTCATCCAATCTCTATCGTTGGTTGCATCATGACAATGACATTTCATTTGTCTAAGGTTATCACCATGATGGTAAGATGGGCATTTGGCGAGTTGAAGCAGGTTGAGAGGATTGCCAATCTGGCTAATCTTGTTTTGATATATGCGTTTATGATGCATGAGGGAGGTCGTCCAGGAGAGTTTCTGAAGCACTTGAAGCACAGTCATCTGTATTTCCCGTTGCATCAGAAAGTGTACTGGTTGACTTTAGTTATTATCAGACCAGAAACCTTGAGGTATCTGTTGATCAATGACAAGATCACGCATTATGCTCTATCACCATTCAAGTCAAAACGGGCACAGATTTTCCAACCCAGGTTGAAAGCAGTGATACCGCATGCCTATAACAGTATAGATCTGGTGATGATTTATGTTATCTGTATGCGGTGTATGCTTGCTTTGATACCATCAAAGTTTGGTATGAATGTGTTCAAGCATCATTCTAACTTCTCGACATATCGTGGAGAACGCAACGAAGATCTAGATCAGGAGGATTTGACATTTTACAGTATCCGCCGTGGAGCAGCAGAGGAGGATAAGAAGTTCAAGATAACAGGATGGTGGACAAAGATGCGCATGGGTCATAGCGATGAATCAACAATGAAGGATCAGTATGCGCGCAATCAAGGTAACAGAGTGAAGGCATATGGTGAGGTTTTGAAGTTAGGATGTGATGTGCGTGATCAGCCTGTCAGCGATAAACGGATCAAGCTAGAGTATGTGCCACTAGGTGCATCATGGTGTGTGTATGACACGGAGTGGGTGAATGACACATTTGATGATGCGCCATTGGCGTTGCGTCAAGACTTCTTGAATGCTATCAAGGTAGTCGATGAATTCATAGCTGCAGCTGTGCCAGTTGCTCCTGAAGTGGTGCAATCATCTCCTCAGCGTTGCCTTGTTGCTGTGCTTTCTGCTGTTGATACTGTGCACTTTGACTACCAAACAGGTCATCAAAGGCTCTCTCAGGATCAAAGCTACCACCCATGTTTTGATCCCTATATGTAGAATCCTACAAATCACAAACACACAACAAAGAGGTTAGTCACATGCATCACTCATGTACACACACATGTACATACACATGCATCACACATGTACATACACATGTACTAATCATTCTTGTGTTGTTGCTTATAGGTATTTGCTCCCTTTGGTGAACAAATCTTCAGCCTTGAACCGGATGTCACTATGTCAGCCATTGAGGTGATCAGGACAGCCATAAACACGGTGATGAGCACCAAATCTGATGATGGCATCAACTATGAGTTGGATGCTTTGGTGGACATCTTGAGGTCGTTCATTTCTATTGTGAGGACGGTCAAAGGAGTGAACCAGGATGATGTGTGTGAGGTGTTGGGTGAGTTCACATGTATGCAAGGAGATCTCATACGTCATTATGTCAAGTATGGCTCCTTCAACAATGTTTTGGTGGAGGGACGTGGCACACGTCTAGACTACTTTGATGATACCAACGTGAACTACGGTGATGAGAACGATTCAAGCTCCCCAAACCCACATGGTTCTACTTTGGCATCACATGGCATCATCACCACCCCTGTCCCTCTATCTTCCATCATCACCTCTCCATCTTCCACTGATGCCATGATCACCAATGAGAGTGAGAGTGGTGTAGTGGTGACTTCCAACCCACGTCCCATCACACCAGAACCCATTGTGTTGCCATTACCTAATGAGTTGTCCGTGTTACATCCAAGGTCTCCTTTGTCACCATCCACTATTAGGCTCCCTTTGCCATCACCTACCAACCCATACATGAATGCATCCTTCCCTATCCCCACACCCTTGAGTGGTTTCATGGGTCTTGGCATCCCTCTCCCCACTCCCATCCCTATCTCATCACCTACTAGTGATGGTAGCACATTGGTGAGCATGGATGCCGAGATGGTCATAGATGGTTCCTCTCATGCCATGTGTGACCAATTCATGTACATTGATTTGAGCAACGAGTGAGAGCTTAGGATGTCACTCATCAAGCTATAGGTTTGTGCACTAGCTATACATGGGTGTACATGTGGGTCAAACACTGATTAGGAGTGTTGCACATCAGATTACATGTTGTGCACTAGCTATACTTGGACCTAGCATCATGCACATGGGTGCATATGTGGTCAAACTTGAGATGTAAGCATTGATTCTTCTTGACAATGAATGCGGCCCTTAGCGGGCCGGCCGCCCCATGCACAGAAAATGTGACATTTAATGTGCCTAGAATGTCACATTGTGACATATAGTGTTACTTAGCGTACGGCACATACCCGACTTAACCCGAAAAGTCCTAAGCCAAAAGTACTTATTTCCTCGGGGCTCTCAACACCTACTAGTGGTGGTAGTAGTGAAAGCATGGATACCGAGATGATCATCTCATGCCATGTGTGACCAATTCATGTTGTAACTGTATACGGAGATTAGCCGCAAGACACACGATGCTCAAGTAACGAAGTACAAATACGATAATACAATTTTAAAAATAAATACAAATACAAGGATTAGGTCGGAAGAATAAAAACTAAAAAAAGCACAAATTCCCCCAAACCCTTTTAGTGAATTCTTTTTGGGGACTTTTGGAAAACAAGTTGTTGCTTTTTTTTAAAAAACATGTTAAATCAATAACATTATATTATATTATTGTCGATAATATACGATGCAATATACGATATATATCGTAATTGTTATATTAGTAACGTTATATTTTCAACAAAATTATATAAATGCGAGTATATATATAGTAATATGTCAAACATGGATTTTGTTTGTAAGAGATGTGGTTTTGAATGCTGTCACAAGCATGTTCTTAAACGTCATTTACAAAGAAAAAACACATGCTCACCCATATTATCAGATATCGATGTATCTATCTTGTTGCAACAGATCATACATAAAGAAATGAATGAAAAGACTTATGATTGTGAATATTGTGGAATGAAGTTCAACCATAGATCGAATAAATCAGCACACAAGAAGATATGCAAGTCTGCCAAGGAGAATACATCACTCATTACCACAAATACTGATGTTCTTCATGTTCAAATCGCTAAATTAACTGAAATGGTAGCAAAAATGGAAACAAAGCTGAATTCAAATAATACTTACAATCATTGTAATGTTCAAAATGTAGTGGTAAATAACTTTGGTCAAGAAGATACAGATCACCTTATCAAAAGAATGAGATATTACTTTTTGAATAAGACGCATGGAATTGTTGAAGCTGTGAAAGATATACATTTTGATCCCAAACACCCAGAGAATCATAATCTAACTATTAAAAACAAAAGGGAGAAGACTGCACTGATTAGGGATAATGGAAAATGGATCTCTAAACATTGTGATGAAGTAATAGAAGATCTTATATACAAAGTTTGTATTAAAGTGGAAAAGTATGGCGAAGATCATGGTTTTGATTCAAAAGAATTAAATATCACACAACATGATATTGAACGTTTGCAACAATGGTGGAATGATGTAGGTACAGACGCTTTTCAAGAGAAGGAATATCAACACATCATAAGGCGTATCACAGAAACTATTCTACAATATAGAATGAATATTAAAACTAATTAGGATTGGCACTTACGAGCAGACCGGCTACATCAGAACTACGGCCCTTAGCGGGCCGGACCGGTCCATGCACAAAAAATGTGACATTTGAAGTGCCTAGAGTGTCACATTGTGACATGTATATAGTTGATGCATGCGGCCCTTAGCGGGCCGGACCGGTCCAT
>Ga0129333_10004236_pt1 | contig 13439 bp, 12 predicted proteins | sample CPB6_08_DNA_FD_94474 | JGI IMG/M metagenome (GOLD analysis project Ga0129333, IMG submission 94474) | Freshwater to marine salinity gradient microbial communities from Chesapeake Bay, USA - CPBay_Sum_0.6_0.8_DNA | ecosystem: Environmental > Aquatic > Marine > Coastal | place: USA: Chesapeake... | reverse complement strand
TATCATCTACGCTGGTAAAGTTACCTGCTACAGTGTCGCGTATGATGTTTAAGACTTCTCTACCTGCACCGCCTTGTCCACTGAGCATGCCTACAATTTCAGGATTGTTTAGAATACCATCTGGTCCATTAACCTGTTCTCTGCGGATTCTAGCAATTGTACCACCTGTGGCTGCACGTGGTCCAATGTTATCACTGTCATATCTGATAAACGCTTCGCGTTCTGCACGCAATGCTGCACCAGCGGCTTCTGTTGCTTCACGCTGTTCTGCTAGTGGACGCTGTATTGCTGCAGGTATTGCTGCTGGCGCTGCTGCTGGCTGCGGTGCACCAGGTGCTACAGGAGCTACAGGAGCTGCTGGCGCAGCCTGTGGTGCTGCACTAGGTGCAATAGGTGCTGCTGGAGCTGCGGGCTGTGCCTGTGGTTGAGCCTGTGGAGCAGCACCACCACCCAATGGTGCTACACCTGGGGCAGCGCCTGGCTGAGCTTGGTTAAAGCCATAGGCATCGCGGAACTGCTGACGTTCAGCATCTGATCTAAATGGTCCGTTAAGAGCAACATATTCTCTTTCTGCGGCTAGTACGTTGTTGCCATGTGTTCTAGCTAGGTCGATTACCAGCTGACGATCCATTCTACGTAGGCCACCAGCTTCTTCAAGCTTGACCAATCCACGTGTGTCACCGGTATAGCGAGCACCTGTGGCTGCATCTACTAGTCTTGGTCTACCACCACGTTCTGTTACCTGCGCTCTCAGTAGCTGACCATCTGGTGTTTGGAAGAATGTTCCACTGGTCTGTACACGTTCATCGCCACCGGCAAATGCAATGGCTTCGTTGGCATTGAGTCTGCGTCCATCAGCAGTGATACCACCTAGTGGTCTACCCTGGCTGTCGTATTCAATAGCTGCACTCTGTCCTTCAGCATTTTGACTGATTGTAGTGCGCTGACCATAACCACCCCAGCGATTGATTTCTTCTTCAGCTGCCTTGCCCAGTCCTAGGAACTGTAGGAGGCTAGCTCTGAATGCACTGCCTTCCTGTGTTCTACCAGGGCGGCTCAATGCTTGACCAATTGCACGTACATCACCGTTGGCAATGGCCTGTTCAGCACGTGTCTGACCCTGTTGTGCTACTGCTAGATTTACAATGGATTCACTGGCTCTGCGACGAATTGGTTCAGGTAGACTTTCATCTCTGCGTACTTCGTCTAGTGCAGCAATGTTGCCCTGTGCTGCTGTTAATCTATCTAAACCTAGTCTGCCTCTGTCAGCTGCTGCTTCCTGTCTTGCTGCTGGTGCCGGCAGTGGCTGTTCAGCTGTGGTAACTGGAACTGGACGTGTGCCAGGTGGCAAGCTACCCACGTTCTCAGCAGCTTCTAACAATGCGCCACTGGCCGGTGCTGCCTGTCCTGCAAGTCTGCGATCAACAATCTGTCTAACTGCATCAACGCCACCGTTAGCGGCTGCTGCTGCTGGGCTGATTGTGCCATCGCGTAGATAATCTCTTAGACCACGTGCACCTAAGAAGTGTGCTGCTGCCAGTGTCTGTGGTGTTACTTCAACACCGTAGTTGCGTAGGCTGCGACTCTGATTGGCTGTAAAGACCTGATTGGCTCGTGTCTGTTCTTCAGCGGTTAAACTGGTAATTGGTCTATTTTGGAAGTATGGATCTGCACGCTGAATGTCACTGTAGGCAGGTGCTGTAATACCATAAGCGCCATAGGCTGTGCTTGAACGACGACCTTCAGCATTGGCTGGATAGTGATAGCCTATATTAGGTCTTGAACCACTTTCCTGCAGTCTAATGCTGCGATCATATTCTGTTTCTCTCACAGGCTGTGGTGCTGCTTGTGGTGCTGCTGCTGGTGCTACAGTTCTAACTCTGCCATCTGCACCAATCACTCTTTCTTCCATCTGTGGCGCTGCTGCTGGCTGTGCTGTAGGTGCAACTGGTGCTGCTGGTGCAGCAGGTTCGCTGCGCAGTCTATCCAGTGTTGCTGCTACTCTGCTGCCTGGCTGTGCACCTGGTGCTACAGGAGCAACTGGCCCCATGCCTAGATCTCTACGCTCACGTTCAACAAAGTCTCTCAGTGGACTATACTGTTGTTGTGGCTGTGGCTGCGGCTGTGGTGGTGCTAGTTCACGTTCTGTTTGCACAGTCTGTGAACCATCTGCACGTGTTTCAACTGTTTGGCTGCTGACCACTGTGTCTGGTTCAACAGGTGCTACAGGTCCAGCAGGCTGTGCTAGAGCAGCAGCCCTAGCACGTTCTTCTTCCTCTCTACGTAGTCTTTCTTCTTCTTCTCTACGTAGACGTTCTTCTTCTGATTCTGCCGCTCCAAAGCTGGGTAGGTTAACTGCGGGAATAGCCATGTATTATTCCTTATTGAGGTTAGGTAGCTGACCGTAGTCAACCATGTAGAAGCCGCTGTCGCCCACTTCAACAGCATTTCGGTAGCGATCAATTTTAAGCAGATCCTGCGCCATTGTACCAATGTGAGTTTCAGTGCCGCCACGGTAGCGGAAGCTATAGACTGGAATGTCATCTACTGTGCGTAGGTAGCGAATGTCTTGTTTAACGCGACGGTCACTCATTGCCATAATAGCGCCACCAGCAAGAGCACCACCAAGGCCACTGCCCAGGTTAAGTCCCATGTTGTAGCTGCTGGTGTTTTGTACGTTGCCCTGTGTGCCGCGGAAGTCTGGTGTGTAGCTTGCTGCTGGTGTACCAAATATAACGCTGGCATACTGGTTGTAGAGCTGCTGTGGTGTCATTGAAGCTGTTACTGCGTTGCCGGCTGCACCCAGTGCCTGACCAATGCCGCCCTGACCAAGTCTAGCCAGCTCACTGGCTGCCTGTGCACGCTGCGCTTGTATGCCCTGCTGTACCTGTGCTGCTGTCTGCATCTGACTGGCCTGTGTTTGACCAGCTAGCTGACGCTGTGCCAGCGCTGCTCTTGCACTGCCTAGGTTACCTGTGGCACCTAGGTTTGCTGTTTGCTGTGCTAGATTCTGCTGATACTGTGCCTGCGCTGGTGCCAGTGCTGCCATTATCTGCTGTGCTTCATAGTTGGGATTGAACAGGCTCTGTAGGCCAGTTACACCGGTGCGCAGTGCGCTTTCTCCAGTGCCGCCCAGTGATTCCTGTGCTTGACGTGCAACTCTAGCTTGGTTCTGTGCTGCTGCCAATGTGCCCAGTGCATTTTGATTGTAAAGCTCGGTGGCACCCTGCACAGCTTCTCTATATGTAGGCGCAATAGTTCCTGTGAAGAAATCTGTCTGCGCACGAATCATTTCTCTTTGCTCTTCGGTGAGCTGTGGCATGTTAACTGTTGTGCCGCCGCCTTTTCCTGCACTCATTGTTTAGTTTCCTTTACGCTTGGGATATTTAGCGAGTTTACTTTCCACCAACAGCAGCAATTCTACGTGGTGCAGCGGCAGTCTGTGCCTGTGGACGCTGCGATTTACCTCCTGGTGCAGCAGCAGTGTTCAACGCTGGTTGTGGCATTGTTACCGGTGTTGGTGCGTTGGCTACAGGACTTAGTCCACCGCTGAGAAATAGCTGTGTTAGCTGCTGCGATGTTAATGGTGCTGCCATTGACTGCATGCCCCAGCCCTGTGTACCAGCTGCGGGTATACGACGTGCCAGTGCAGGATCAAATACCTGTCCTGTAGGCCCACCAGTTTGAAATGGTGCACTGCCCCAGAAATAACGACTCTGTACTGGACTGGTTGTTTCATATTGAGCTACTTCACGTATCCAGCCTGGATTCAATCCGCGTGGAATACGTAGGTTGCCTATAGGTGAAGTTCCGCTGGGTGGTACTACAGGTCCAGTTACTGGTGGTCTAAATTCATCTCCGCCGCCGTCACCACCACCACCGCCGGTTCCACCGCCAGTGCCTCCACCTCCGGTTCCGCCACCTGTACCTCCAGTGCCTCCACCGGTGCCTCCACCTGTGCCAGTACCACCTGTTCCTGTGCCACCTGTTCCTGTGCCGCCTGTTCCTGTACCTCCAGTGCCTCCACCTGTACCGCCTGTACCTTGACCTGTGCCAGTACCTGTGCCAGTTCCAGTACCACTGAAGCTGCTTAATGGTGCTTCTGCCAATGCATCAAAGCCCATTATGTTACCAAACTGTGTACCTGCACCCTGACCAGCAAATCCTAGGCTTAGGTTGTTTGCCAATGCTGAACCATAGTCAATGTTGCCAGGCAAGCCCATCAGACCAAGGTCACTGTTGAGTGCTGCTACGTCAGCAGCAGTGCCCAATGCTGTACCAGCAATGCCCAGTCCAGGTACGCCGGTGGCAAGTCCAGCTACTGTACCAGCTATACCACCTAGTGCGCCATAGCCAGCTTGACCAAATCCTCTGCCGGTACTTTCTGCTGGGCTTACGCTTCCGCCACCGCCTACTGTGGTTCCTTCTGCGGGTGCACCATAGCCTACGCTTTCAGGTCCTAGGCCAGCAGCAATAGCAGCATCCATCTGTGCCTGCGCCTCTGCTGCGTTTACTGTAGCCTGACCAAAGGCAGTTTCAACAGCAGCCAATGCAGCATCTAACGCTGCGCTGAGAGCTGGATTATTAGGATCTGCTGCCAATGCAGCTTCAATACCCAGTGCTTCGTTGATAGCATCCTGTAGACTCATCTGAGGTGCAGTTTCTACACCACGTGCTTCTGTGATGTCAATGGTCTGCGTTGTTGTTGGTGGACCAAAGCTGGGCAAGCTTACATCTGGTAAACTAGGATCTACTGGTGCTTCAGGATCAACAAGACCAATTGTAGCTGGTGTAACGTTTACTGCTACGGTCTGTGGTTCAGTTTCAACTGTAACTGTTTGTTCTTCTACTGCTTCTGGTGCTACTGCTTCAGGTGCCTCTGCTTCTGCTTCTGCTTCAGCCTCTGCATCAGGTGCCTCAGCTTCTACTGCATCTGGAGGTGCTGGACCAAATCCAATGCTTACATCAGGACCTTCTTCGCCTTCACTTACACCTTCTTCGCCTTCGCCTTCGCTTTCACCAGGGCCTTCGCCTTCTCCAGGACCTTCACCAGGACCTTCACCAGGACCTTCACCTTCTCCTGGACCCGCGCCTGGGCCTTCACCTTCTCCGCCAGGTGCACTGCCGGCTTCACCCTGTCCGGGCCCTTCACCACCTGGACCGCCTGGACCACCGCCAGCATCACCAGCGTCGCCAGCATCACCACCGTCACCACCATCTCCGCCATCTCCGCCGTCTCCTCCACCATCACCACCGCCGCCGTCTCCGCCGCCGCCGTCACCACCACCACCATCGCCACCACCATCATCAAATTCAATAATGCCTGTGTGTGGGTTGATTGCACCGCTGCCACCACGACGCTTTAGCAAGCGTGCTTCTTCTTCTGTAATGTGTGCTAGCAACGTGTCGTTGCCACGGCCAGCAGCAGCAAGATCACGCACAAGCCGCTCTAGTTCTTCGTCACTTAGTTTTCTAAAATCAATGTCAGCTGCGCTGCGACCTCGTTTCATCGTGTATCTCCTGTGGCATTATTTATTGAATTTAATAGACTGGGCCAAAATTGGGTTCAACTCCGTACTCAGCACAGTATTCATCATAGGTTAGAGCAAAGTCATCACAGTTAAACAAACTGATCAATCGACGATCTTCTAAGTAGTTTGCTGCGTGTGTGCCTCGTGTTTTATTGACCACTGTTACGTAGAAGTCAGCCAGTGGCAAGCGCAGTGCAGTGAGTGTCTGTGCTGCTGTTTTTAAACTACGCTGACTGCCCGCAAGATCATCAACCAACACTATGGGCAGACCTGTGGTACGACCTTCTAACCAATTGTGCAGTCCATAGACCTTGCGCTGCTTTTTAACTGACAGCCAGGGCTGATTGTAGTGATGCCCCAGTGCTGCTGCTAATACAACGCCGGCATCTTCAACACCGGCAAACTGTACTTCACCGCTGGGTATCTTCAGTGCTAGTTCATGCACACAGGCTGTTAAAAACACTGGATCAAATAAACAGCGACGTAGATAAAACTGCCAACTGTACACAGTGCCAGGTGCTTTGCCTAATAGTCTAGGTTCTGTGGGTCTTACTCTATAAACGCCGCGTTGGTCTATGCACCTGCGTAGATATTCTCTACGCAGCGTAGGTTCAACCGCCGTCATAGTTTGACTACCTGTGTGCTGATTGATCTTGGACCTAACACTGCACTGGTTACCTGTGCACTGCCATTGGCTGTGATATTTCTAAACTGTAGTGCTACGCGATAAAGATAAAGACCTGCGCTGGGTGGTGTGTCAACCACAGTGCCAAAGTTTGTGTTAATGACAAAGCTGCCGGTGCCTGCTGACAGTGTGCGTATGGTATTTTGTTCTGCAACGATACTCTGCTGTTCAAACAGTAGTCCAGCCTGTGAACCAAAGTCTGTTGTAGCAAAGCTGGTAAGTCTTACCAGCACTGTACGCACCAATAGGTCTAGTGTGCCTGGGCTAGTCCAGCTTACAGTGTTTTCCAGTGTTGCGCTGACAATCAATCTGTCTGTTACACTGTTAAAACTAACTTCACGCTGCATGTCGGTTGAATAGAATCTGTTCTGCACAGTTGAAACACCTACCGCTGGTCCTGCAACTGTGGCCTGACTGCGTATGGTACCGCCGGTGCCAGTGGGCAGTGTACCCAATGGCAAGAAGCTGCGCACTGTTACAGTGGTAGTGGTACATTCAACGACACCAGGTGCTGAGTAGAAGAGGTTATAGGCAGCTACACTGACACCAGCCGCAGCAGCAATTTGGTTTGGTCTAAATGGTGGGCTGGGCTGCGGTGCCGCAAAGGTAAACAGCACTGTGTTACTGTCCAGCTGTACTGCACTGGCCAGTGCAATTGGTGTTATGTTGAGGTTATCTGGACCATTGTATTCATAAAAGTTAACAATGGCAGTAACAGGTCCAGTATTGGCTATGGTTAAAGGTACTGTACTAGGTGTGGCTGGATTGTAAGTGCCAGCTACCTGTGTACCTGCTGCAATGCCAATGCCTTCTACGTACTGACCTATTCTAATGTTCTCAGGTGCGAAGCAGGTAATCACACTAGCGCCCTGTGCACCTGTAGCTTCACTGCTGGCCTGTGGCCTACGTGTATGCGGTAGTCGTGCAGCACCAATCATTCCAGCTGGCTGACTAAAAGCCAATCCGCTGATGTTCTGTCCTAGTCCGCTGGGTCCGCTAAGTGCATAGTTAACAGCTTCAACTATGCCCTGTGGATCGCCTAGTTCTACTGGAAAGTTTGGCATACCGTATTACCTATCATCTTCAGTTGGTGTGTACTGCCAAGTAGTGGCACTGCAGAACCAAATATTCTGTCCGCTGGTGTTGCCAATTTCTAAGCTGCTGACACGCTGCGCATTTTGATTGAACTGCACCCAAGGGCTTGTGCTGTTAGTTGCCAGTGAAATACTGCTGGTATCTTCAATGGGTGCGCCTACTGCGCTGCTGTAGTCTACTTGTAGGAACACTGTGCCTAGCAGTGGACTGACTGCGGGATTTGCTGTAGTGCCTGCTGACACTACTTCACCTCTATCGGTTATGTTGACTACTTCAGGTAGTATTCTATGCACCAACATCTTTCCACTGTAGTCATTCAACAGTTTGATATTGGTACGTCTAAACACACTTCTAATTTGGCTGCTTCTAATAAAGCTGTAGCCAACCTGTGTTTCTACTAGCTTACTGGCTGGTACGCTGCGACAGTACATCACAGTTCTACTGGCTGGGTCAAATGGCCAGTAGTTGCCTACCTGTGCCTGTCTGCGTGGACTTTCTGTAGCCTGGTTAGCATTGTAAGCATCGCGTGGTGCATTCCACACATCAAGATCAAAACGATAGCTTAGCATGCGGTTGGGTGAGCCATCTGTGGTAAAGGTAAATGTCAATCCTGTGAGCGAGCCTTCAGTGGTAGTGATTGGTGTGCCATCCTGTGTGGTGCTGAGTCTAAATCCACTGCGTCCAGCAAACTGTCCACTGTAGGGACTTTCCAGTACTTCTGTGATGTAGTAGCTGTTGCCTGATGTATAACCAGAGATAGTGCCGGTGCCAGTGTTTGTGCCAGTAATGATGACTCTGTAACCGACCTGTGGTAATATACCATTGTTGCCATAGAAGCTGCCTGAGGTAGGACCAGCAAGTACAGCACTGGGATTGGTAATGACACCACAGTAATAGATTTCAACTTGGTTGCGCTGCGTGTTGATTGTTAGGAATGTGTTGTCAACATGAAGAGGATTGATTTCATTGAACAGCCAGTTACGCACACGCTGGTTGCCTAGGTTAGTAAAGTTTTGTCCATCAAAGCGCCAAACGTCGCGTGCGTCAATACCGTAGACATAGCGGTCCGTGGTCGCCCAGCAGTTAGTGGTCAACAGTCCGCGTCCCTGGCTGAACAGTCTAACACCGAGAATAGGCGTATTGGTTGTAGTGTAGTTGATTGGACTTAGTACAACTGTGTCCCAGTAGCTGCTGATAAACAGGTTGCCGTTGCAGGGAAACGCATCCAAGCTTTCACCACGCAGTGGTACTTCTAATTGGTTGGCTACGTTGAGCACTGTGGGCTCCCAGGTTTGTGGAGCTTGGTTTAATCCAAAGTTTTGACTCCACTGCACTGTTACAGGAAAGTTTTCTGTTCTACCATCAGTGTAGGTTGCTCCAAGGTTACCGGCAACAAGAATACTGCCTACGTTGGGTGTGTTGTACAGTCTCAGCCAGCGTGCATAAACTGAACTCCATTCTGGATTGAAGTTCCAACAGAACTGTGGGCTTATGGTACCAACACCAAAGCCAGGATAAACAGCGCCAGGGCTGGCTTCAATGTTTACTGTGGCAGTGGTGCTAGATAGTACTCTATAGACACCGTTGAAAAAGTTGTTGACGTCGCTGATGATTACAGTGTCGTTGAGCACATAGGGTGCTGTGGGATAGGGTGTGTCAAACACTACCTGCTGCTCTGTAGGTGACACGTAGAGGATATTAGTAATACCCACTGGCACTGTGTTGCTGTAGCGTGTCATGCGTGGAAAGCGGCTGACAATTCTTCCTGCTGTGGTTTGTGGACCCACTGTAGTGCCAGCAAAGCTTACCGATGTTGTAGTGCAGCCTGTTACTGTATGTGTGCCGTTGAATCCTGTGGGTACTAATCCAGCAACTTCAATTTCGTCACCTACTTGATAAGGTGGAATCAACTGTGCGCTAAAGGTCAGTGTGCTGGTGCCAGCTGTGCTTGATGCACCAGTAGTAACCAGTGTGGCAGGCTCAGGCCAAAACATTGGGCTGTTTGCGCTGTCATTGAAAAACACCACTGTGCCGTTCCAAGCATCTGTGATGTTTTGATCTCTAACATATGTGGCTGAGAAGCCAGTGGGTGTTATTTCACGCCAGCTGTTGGTTCCATCTGTGGCCCACCAATGTCCTTCCAGGGTGGCTACAATGTAGTAGTATAGACCATCCTGACGATAGCCACTGGTAACATAGACCGGTGTTTCGCCACTAGGTACCGCTGGTCCCCATTCTTGATCACCGGCAACGCTGCGTATACCGCGTGTGTCGCTTTCAACGTTGAAGCCATCGTTGTATTCGTTGGCACCTAGGTTGGTGCTGGGAATATCTGGCGTATAGCTCATCTTTTCAAAGGGTATGCGAGTTTCCTGGTAACTTCGTTTGATCTGAGGCATAGTGGTTCCTAAACACAGTGTTTAGGATATTTATTACTTCATAATCCACTGGCACTTAGCGTAGTCGTAGTAGCGATCCGTAAAGTCAAAATAGTGATAGTTGGTCTGGTGCGTAAGCTGAGCCTGGCGTCGAGCATCACGCCCATCAATGAATGCTGTAAAGAACGCACCAATCGCCTTAAAGGTGTAGTGGATTGTAACCAGAATGCAGATAATAGGAACTGCCTTAAGAGCAATCAGAATAACAAGACCCCAATCCATTGTCTAGCTCCTGTGTGTGTCTGTGTGTGTTTCGCTTACAGTGTTAATATACACGCAGCGTGACCAGAATGCAAGCGCTGTAACATTACAAATGGTTAATCTAATTGCGGTAACTTCTACAGCGTGCAGTGTGCACAATAATTGTGCACACTGTTACAGCAGTGTTTAGTCTGCTAGCTCAGCAATGTCAGCAGCGATCTCAACAAGAGTATCATAATCATTACCATCTACTGAGGTCAACAGCTCACCTGTACTGGACCATAGCAGCGTTTGACCGCTAGCTGTACTGTCCAAAAGGAATCGTTGACCTTCAAGTTCAAATCGATGATACCCTCGTGCACTGTTGTTGTGTGCAGCGCAGTGCTCTAAAAGACGAGCGATGTAATTGGTACGTGTCATTGGTGGTCCTCCCTGTTGCGGTAACTTATGCGTCTACGTTGAGTTCGTCGCTCAGCCTAGTGTTAAACTGACGCACAAGGTCATGTGCAATTCGCAGTGCAAACTGTAGCTGCTGATTGTCGCTGTCGTTTTGAAGTCGTTGAGCTAGTACAATAGCAATCTCTTCTGACAGCAGCACTGCATCTAAGTTGTACTGATGTACTGCATTGTAGATGTCTTCTAGCATTTGGGGTACATGCAGCATCTGCTCAATGGTCTCGCGTCGCAGCTTTGGAAAACTGTGCCAGGGAAACCTATCCCAGTAAATCTCTTTGTTATTGAATGCATCAATCATCTGATCTGCAAACTGTTCTGCAGTCTTATAGGTCATATTTTTGGTCCTCTCTAGTTGTTGCAAGCTAGCGCTGTTGCTCGCTTACAGTGTTAATATACACGCATGCTGTCCAAAATGCAACCCAAAAGACATTACAAATGGTTAATCTAACAGTGTTGCATTTTTACAACACGCAAGCACTGTAACATTACAAATAGTTAATCTAACGCTGGTGTTGTATTTTTGCAACACTGGATGGGGGAGCTGGTTTCGAACCAACACTGCTGGAGTCAGAATCCAGAGTTCTACCGTTAAACTATCCCCCAATCTTTCTGCATACCAGCTCGGCATTTTGGCAAACTTGATTAAATTCAAGCTAGAAAAAAGCCCTGCTACGCGGGACCAATCGCTTAGCAGGGCTTCAAACTAGAGTTTCGTAGGATTTACTTTTGAGCTGTACACCACACAGACACGGCGTACAGTTTTATTTAGTCACTGTTGACTGCACTGTTTTACCATCTCAATGCAGAATTCAAAAACGGAACCCTCTTGCCTGCCGCAGGCAATTGACAAACACTGTGTCGCGGAGCGATCCTCAATGGGGCGCAGCCCCTGAAGATGTCATCGTCTTGCGACTTAGATCTGATAAGATCTGCAGAGCTTGCTCTGCTGTCAGCAAGACTACTCTTATTACTCTTAATATTATTAATAGTATTAATATTATATTCGCGGCCTTGTGTCATAGACTGTGTTTGATACCCGAACGTAGAGCTGCTCGCATTGACTCCACAGCTGAGTTATAGCTAGCATCTGGTACAATACGGCGGTGCAAAATATAACCTGCTGCTACAGTGTTAGTTGCTTGCTGGCGTGCTGACAGTGAATCACGGTTGAGTTCTTCAACAGCAGTAAAACGGCCCACTGTAACTCCAAACATACCTGTACCTGGATCGTAACCTCCTATAACCCCTGGGATTAGTGGTCCATAACCTGGTCCTGGTCCGCTTTTAGCAAACCTACCTACTCCAAATCGCATGTAGCGGCTATCCCAGGTTGTGTTGCGTTGTTGACGCTGCTTCATCCGCTCTCGTAGAGTGTGAAACAGTTGTTCATGCCAGCCCTGTTCATCTGGGTCAAGCATACCATCGCTGCGCAGTTCTTCATCTAATCTTGCGCATTGACGTAGAAAATCTCTCATGCGTGGCTGAAAGTTAATCTTACATTGGAACGCTGCTGATTGAAAATTTTGACCCTCTAGTGTTAGTTTAACATCTCCAACCAAGCTTGCACCACGACTGTTTACAGTTTTGTTTACAGTGCCATAGCCGGTATCAAATGCTATTTCTTGGAAAATTTCTGCGATAATCATCTTTTGGTCCTTTTTTGACTACGCCACTGTTTTAGTCTAGTTTTCTTATAATCATAAAATCTCTGTGTGCGGTCCTGTCCGCTGCTGATAAAGTCCTGATACCACTGCTGAACTGTTGCTGTGCTGGGGTATCTAGATCTTGCTCTGCGAATTCCATTGTTGATATCGCGAGAGATATCATTAAGCCATGATTTCATATAAACTCCTCCACTACTATTTTATCCGCACTGTGCCACAGTGTCAACAATTATTTACTGTTTTGAGCAAAAAAGCTGTGGATAACTTTAAAAAACCTTAGATTTTAAACACTTAGTCTGCGTAGAAACTCTAGTTCGCTGTCCGTGTATTCTACTGCAATGGCCAGTGTTTCGGTATAACCATCCCAGGCCAGTGCTACACCAAATGGATCTACAACTTCACGTTGTGGTACACTGCGTTGGTCCACTGTGGGTCGTTGTATAAGTTTAAATCTGCAGAGGCCCTGCTCTCGGTCCAGTGCAATCTGCTGTATGACTGGATCTTCAAATCTAACTTCAGCTGCAGGTACATGCTGATGTAGAGTTAAACGTCGCGCATCCGTGCGACTGATGTTTACTGTGAACATTGGTTAGCTCCTCCAGTGTACTTATTATAAATATCCGTGGGCAGGCGGTAAACTCCTCCAATAAGCAGCAACGTTGCCATCGTTGCAAAAGCAGCTCACAATACCAGCTGCGAGTCTGCCCACTTTCACTCTCTTATCTGTCGCAGCCCAATGCTCTTTGCTACAGCAAACTCTGTGGTGTTGAACATACGGTTCAAACGTTCTGCCAGATTAAAAGCATGTCCACTGTTGACAAATGTACTTTTGTGAAACTTCCAGCCTGGATAGTCTGCGTCTTCATCCTGTTTGGTTTTAATCTGTATAGGCTGTCCACGGTATGTTACTGCATACACTGTGTCTGCTGCACAGATTGCTGTGGTTTTTGTATCTGTGTGTTTGAGTAATACTCTAGCTGCTGGTCTTGCCACGGCTGTTCTTCCTTTCTAATCCTGATACTGGAACTTCAGGTTCCCAGTGATACACTGTGCTTTGATTATGACTGCGCAGCACTGCACATGCACCTGTGTCTAATGCTTGATTAATCCACTGTGTGCGATCTGCTACACTGACTATAACCATGGTCCAATCTTCGGTGGTATGGATCAATGCATAGGGCACTGCTAGCACTGAATCACAGAAGCTGTGACCAGGAAACACTGCTGCTGCACGTATATGCTGTGTTGCTGAGGCTGGCAAACTATGCATGCTATCACTGTCAACTGTGCTGCGTCTATATACAGTGTGCGGACTGGGATATGCCCTAGGGCGCAGTTTTAGTTCACTGTTGTCAACCACATACCAGCG
>Ga0129333_10004233_pt1 | contig 13443 bp, 3 predicted proteins | sample CPB6_08_DNA_FD_94474 | JGI IMG/M metagenome (GOLD analysis project Ga0129333, IMG submission 94474) | Freshwater to marine salinity gradient microbial communities from Chesapeake Bay, USA - CPBay_Sum_0.6_0.8_DNA | ecosystem: Environmental > Aquatic > Marine > Coastal | place: USA: Chesapeake Bay... | reverse complement strand
GAGGCCTCATTACAGTACTTACAAGTATTGGAAGCTTTTGGTGTACAAGATAAAATTAGTGCAGTACAGCAGCGTGCTAAAGTAGATTTACTTAAAGAAGAATTACAATTTAATGCACAACTTATTGATCTTAATAATAGACAATTAAGTATTGATTCTAAGCGAGGACTAATAGCTTTATTACAAAAAGAAGGCGTTGATGCAACAGGATTAGTAAAGGAAGCAGACAGGGAACAAGCACTATTAAATGCTCAACGTGACAGTATATTAGCCGGAAACGAAGCCAGAAAAGAATCAATCAGATTACAGGGCGAACAAAATATAAAATTAGAACAACAAAATTACTTTTTAGAACAAGCAAGTAAATTATCTAATAACTTAAATGAAAACTTCGGAAAAACTGGAGCACGCCTAGGTCAAGCTATAGATACTCTTAGTAAAATAACACAAAATATTGAAGCCGGAAGAATTGCTCAAGAGAGTTGGAATAGACGAGCTGCAGAATTTGGCGATTTTCCTCCACCTGAGTTCATAGAAGAAGGCACTAGGCTACAGAAAAAAGCAGCACAAGACGAACTCGATCGTAATGCTATGGCTTTAAATAGCACCAAAAAGCTATTTAAAGAAAAAACAGCTGCTTATAAAACTTTTGGAGCACTGGAAAAAGCATATCATATAACTAGACTTATTATGAATGCTAAAGATATAGCTGCTCAAATAGCCCAGACAGTTAGCTTTGTGACTAGTAGTATTACTCGTCAAGGTGCGGCGGCAGCAGAAGCTGGTGTACTTGGTGTTAAAGCTGTAATTAATGCAATGAGTGTATTACCTCCTCCACTTAATTATGCTGCTGGAGCTGCAATGACAGCAATAGTTGCAGGTCTTTTAGCTCAAATAGGTAAAAGTTTTCGTGGCGGCGGCGGTAGCACTGGGCCTTCTGTAGCGGATGTTGTAAAAGTACAAGGAACAGGACAGGAGTACGATGCTAGTGGTAAATTAGTAAATACTGGTACTGGAGTATACGGTGATCCAACCGCTGTAGCAGATAGTGTTAAAAGCAGTATGGACACATTGAGTAAAAACTTCTTTGGCCTCTTAGGTAGTGGAAATAGCCCAGTAGTTAAAGCATTAAAATCTATTGAAACTAATACAGGTGAAACTGTAAAAGCACTTATTGGCGAAGGTATTAGTGGTTTTGCTGGTAATACAATGTCTAGATTTGGTACTAAGGTTGGTACCGAAAGTACTACTGCCTGGTATAATTTATGGTCTGGTAGTACAACTAAAACAGAAATCTTAGCTGCTGGTTTTGAATTAAAAGGTACTTTTGATCAAGTGTCTAAGATTGCCGTAGATGGTCTAAACAATTTAGGCCAATCTACAAGCGGTGCCGCTATAAGACTTTTCGAAGATATTAAAACAACTACTAAAGGTAAGTTTTTAGGAGTTACAATACCGTTTACTAAAGACGTTGATTACGACACCAAATTTACTGCAGCTACACAAGCACTAGTAAAAGCTGTTACTGGTACAGTTACAAGTGTAGGTAACGCTATAGTAGCCGCAGCAGAAGCAATAGATGGTAGCGGACAACAAGCACAAACTATACTCAAAAACTTTGATTTTGGTATTAGACTGGTTACTACTGGCCTAACAGCAGAAGAAGCACTACAAAAATTAACTGGTGAAATAAGTAAAAAATTAAATGCACTAACACTAGCAGTTACACCTTGGATTACAGAGTTTGTTCAAAATGGAGAAGAGTATTTTGAAACAGCAGCTAGAATTGCTAAAGGTAGTGAAGTGGTTCGTGATGGATTGTATATATTAGGTGAAACTTTAGGCACTTTTGGTACCACAGTTGAGCGAGTACGTGTAGAGCAAAAACTTATAGAAGCTGCTGGTGGATTAGAAGAGTTTGCTAGTGCAGTAACTTATTTTGAAGAGCGCTTTTTAACAGAACAAGAAAGAGTAGCGTTAAAACAAACTAGACTTGTTGAGCAATTAACTAATGGTAACAAAGACTTAGCTAAAAATCTTGGCTTAAGTAAACAAGTGTTTGAACAGCTAGGGTTTGGTGCTGTTGACAGTACTTATGAACTAAAAGCGTTAATTCAAAGTTTTCAAGTTACTGATGATGCTAGTGCTTTATTAAAAGCCGAATTACTAAAATTAGCACCAGCAATGTATGAAGTATACAGCGAAGTAGAAAAATTTAATATACAATTAGGTGTAGAAAACATTAAATTAGCTTCTACATTAACGCCATTACAACAATCATTACGAGAAATACTAACAACTGCAAGCACTGAATTAGAAAAATACCGAGACAATGGTGCCAATCTATTAAGTGTAGTAAATAATGTTAGATTAAAATTCTTATCTGCTATTAAAAGTAGTTTTAAGTCAGCTTATGATGATAGACAAAAAGAAATTACAGGTACGCTTGATGCGCTAAAACGAGTAAAAGAATCTTTTACTAGTTTACAAAAAGAGTTATTACGCGGAGCACAATCAACGTCTACACCTGTTGAAAAATTTAATATATTATTTAGTGAATATAAACAAGCACTTGTAGATATTCAAAGCACAGATACAAAAGTTTCTGATGCTGCTAAACAAGCATTTCCAAATCTTGCAAAAGAAGTATTGCAATCTGCAAGTGAACTATACTCTAGTTCAGAAATGTATACTAAAATATTTGACCAGGTTAGTAGAGATGTAGGCAGTGCAAGTGATTTTATAGATCAACAAATAAGCGACCAAGAAAAGCTGTTAAACGAATTAGACAGCAAGTATAAGCCTATTTTAGACGATATATCAGCCAACACTAAAACAAGTGCTGATAAGCTAGAAGAAGCCTATGATTTGTGGAATAGAAGTTTAGGTAGTAAGCAAACTTTAACAGCTGCAGATATTCAAACATTTGTAAATGCACTAAAAAATAAAGATACCCCTGCCGTTAAAGCACTAGCAGATTTTTTCAAACTAACCGATCCAGGAACAGCAGCATTAGCAATTAGTGTTGAAGCCCTCGCCGTAGATTTTGAGCAATTTGCCAGAGGTCTAGTAGAAGCGGCTAAAACTTCTATGGGTGAATTAGGAGCTATTTCACTTACAGCAATTAGAGCTGCTGCTGTAGCAAATAAACCTGCTGATGGCGGTGATGGTGGAGATGGCGGTCGTGGTGGAGATGGCGGTAATGGTGGTATAATAACTATTGGCCCAGATGGAAAAGTAACTTCAACAATAGTAGGTGAAACCGGCGATACTGGTCGTGGCGGAGAAGCAGGTAGCACTGGTGGTACAACCAGCAGCACTACTAGTACTCTATTAGCTGGAGAACTAGATCCAGCATTTGTAGCAGATGAATATGGCACCGGCGGAGAGGTTATAACACTTGGTGACAGAACTGGTGGAGCTACAATAGGCGGAGATACTGTACGTGGTAGAGAGGTAGATTCTGTAGCAGCACAAGCCTCACAAGCTTTACAAGATTATGAGGATATGCTCACAGACTACGGTACATTAGGAATGAATACAGATCAATTAGAATCAGTATCTTCATTATTAACAGATGAAGGATTAGGTGGCATTTTAACATCTGGTAATTTAAATGATACCGCCGAAATTACATTAGGTACTAATAGATATAACGAGTTCAGTAATACTAATGATGTAAATGCCGGATTTGGTGCAAATGTTAGTGAGTTTGGAGACGGCGTTATAGGGGCTAGCGAAGCAATAAATCAAGCATCAACAGCTTTAACAACGGCATCAAATAATTTAACTACTGCAGCTAATGCTACATTAGTAGATAATGCTGCTTCATTAGCTACAATGATGGTTTTAAATGAGGCAAATACTGCATTAACAGTTACAAATTCTTTAGGACTACAAACCGCTTCCCAATTAGTATCTGCAGGAACAGAGCTTGTCTTAAGCGCTATTCAGGCTGGACAAGAACTTATGAATAATTTTAGTTCTCAATCTATTCCATATGCAAGTTTTTGGAGAAGTGGTGGAGTAGATTATGGTAAAAACTGGGATGAGTGGAATGACTGGAACGACGGGTTAAGCGGTCGCGCTAGTGGTGGCCCAGTTACTGCAAATACTCCATATATGGTTGGTGAAGTTGGCCCCGAATTATTTGTACCTAGTACTAATGGAACTATTGTACCTAACAATGAACTAAGTTTTAATAACCAAGAAATTGTTGCTAAATTAGATCAGTTAATACAAGCAGTTTCACAAGGTGCTGTAATTAATGTTCGTGCAACTAAGGAAAATACTGAGTGTATCGAACAAGCTATTATGAATAATAATAATACAATTAGAGCACAAAGTCGTGTAGGCATTAAATAGAGGTAAATATGCGCTTAATTTATAATAATCTTGCAGATATTGCTACTATTACTGCCTCTAGTACTTCTGCTGGCAGCACTAGTAATTTACAAAACAATAGAAAAAGTAGCGTACACAGAACAGGAACTAGCGTAACATATACACTAACCTGGGCAAGTGCACAATTAATTAAAGCTGTAGCATTACCGGCCACTAATTTAGTGGCCGGTAGTACAATTGAAGTAAAACTTTATAGTGGTACTGTTGGAAATTATACACTAATTACTGGCGGATCAAAATCTATAAATGCTGCTACTGACCGTAATATAGTTTTACCAGGCAATGTTACAACTCCAAATTATACACATTTTTCTGTTGGTGGTGCAACAAAAACTAGCTTATGGTTTCCTAATATAACTACATCTAGTACAAAAGTTGAAATAATACTTAGCAATGCAAATGCTATTGATTGTAGCAGAATAGTTTGTGGAAATTATTGGGAACCTACCAGACAAGTTAGTAGAGGTATTACAATAGGTGTACAAGATAATAGTGAAATTAGTTCTACCCGTAATGGCGACACATACATAAATACTACTTATACTAGAGAAAGTATGAATTTTGAACTACAGTATTTTAATGATGCTGATCGTAAAGAATTGCTAAATATATTTCGTACTTGGGGTAGTAATAGTTTTGTCTATGTTAGCGTATTTCCAGACGAAACTAATAGCGAATTAATGCAAACATATAGTATATATGGACGTAACAGCGATTTAAATATGCAGTATGATATAGCTGGTTTCTATACTACTTCACTTAGTATAGAAAGTTGGTAGGAGAATATAGGTGCCTAAAACAGTTCAACAAATAAAAGATTGGTTAGACAGTCCAAATACACAACGTTGCATATTAGCAGACATTAAGTATTATTCAGGAGGTAGCGAGAATACATTATATTTGTCTACTAATTCATACTACAATGGAGCGGTAGAATATATACCTATTATAGTAGGAGGAGTATCTTTTTCCGAATCATTATCTGCTGATTTAACTATTTCTATTAATTATGGAACACTTGAACTGGAAAATACTGGTGGCACCTACGATAATTTCTTAACGTATATATGGAAACGTAGATCTATTAAATTATATATAGGCGATACTAGTTGGGCAAAAAGTGATTTTGTTACTATATTTGATGGATTAGTAGATAATTTAGTATCTAGTGGAGAATCTAGGTTACAATTAACTTTAGTTGATAAATTAGAAAACCTAAATGAAACTATTACTACCAGAACATTAAAAGATCTAACCGGATATACTAGTCAAAATACACAAGAAGAAAAATTACTACCAGTACTTTTTGGAGAAGTATTTAATATAAGCCCAATACTAGTTGATAATGGAACAGGATTCGACACAGGGCCATGGAGTGCTACTATTACTGGTATACAATCTACTAGCGGTATACAGGCTGGACAAGCTATTACTGCTACAGCAGGTGTTGGTGCTTTGTATGGCGGTACAGCAACAGCTACTGTTATTACAGTAATTGATGGAAATAGTATTACATATACAGTTCCATCTGGTGCAGGAATTACTAGACCTATTCCAGGACTTATTACTAATCTTGTAGTAGGAGGTGTTTCTAAAGCAGCCGGCGCCAGCGGAATCAAAGTAAGCGCAGTTACTGGTACAGGCGGTCCAGTGTATAAAATTACAGATGGAAGTTTAGATGAAATAATAGAAGTTCGAGATAAAGCAGCCCCTATAACTATATTGAATAATAGAAGTAGTTATGGCGAATTTACACTAGCAAATAATAATTTCGGTACAATAACTTGTACAGCTAGAAGTTTAACTAGCAATGATTGCACAGTTCCAAAATTAATAGAGTATATTGTAAAAAACTATGGAACAAATTTATTAGTAGACAATGATTTAGATTTAACTAGCATATATTCTATAACCAGATTAGGTGCTAAAGTAGGAATATATGTAAGTGATAGAACAAATATTTTGGAAGTTTGTAATCAGCTAGCTAAAAGCATTAATTGCGGACTATGTTATAGTTTATTTACTGTAAGTAACGGACAAGTTAGCGGAGGCAAGCTAAGATTAGTTGAATTACGTGTTCCAGCATCTACAGCAGGAGCTGTAGCAGAATTAAATGATAGTTTAATGTTAGAAGGTACGTTACAAGTTACGGAAAGTTTTCCTGTTAAACCTACTATAAAATTAGCTTACTGTAAAAATTATACGGTTCAAGCCCAAGATCTAGCGTTAGCATTACATGCTGATCATGGAACTGTATTTAAAGACGAATACTGGTACGTTGAAGCAAAAGATACTAATGTAGTTAGTGTCTACAAGGATACAGGAATAGTTCAGGAAGAAATTACACATTTGCTAGTTAGTAGTGAAGCTCAGACTGAGGCAACTCAAAGACTAGATCTGTGGAAAACACCAAGACAGCTGATAACAGCAACGTATCTACCTCATTTAATATTTCTTCAATTGGGAGATACCGTTAGTTTAACTTCTAACAGATTTGGGCTTAGTAGTGGTAAACCTGGGCTTGTCTATTCTATTAGTAGAGATTGGATAACAGGGTTTGTAGAAATTGGAGTATTAGTATAATGGCAGCAATTAATTCCAGAGATTTATTTATACAAACTATAGTTCCTAGATTATTGTCGCAAACTTATGCTGCCAATGATTTATCTATTAAACTACAAACAACTAGTATAGTGGTCACATTAATACTTCCAGAAGAATTACCAAAATATATAAAGAATTTTGTAGTAAAGCTGTGGAGGCAAGGAGAGGGCTTTACTGGTACATATGCAACAGATTGGTGGGGCCAATCTTGGGACTCAAATAATATGTTATCAATAACAACTTTAAGTGTAGCTAGTTTTGACCTATTAAATTTATCTAATAGTCCTGTTAAGCGAATAAGTGAAGTAGGCATCAACTATCAAATAGCATGTAGAGCAGTAGACACAAGTGATAATATTAGTTCTAAAAGTATGCTTGGTAGTATACTTTTAAAAACTATTAGTTAAAAGGATATAATATGGCATTAACTATTAATAGTGGATATAAGTCGTTAAATCTATCTCTAACAGAGCCCACTAGTACTTATTATATCGATGATGTTAATACTTTAGGAACTACTCAATCTGCCGCAACAGCTCCACGTAGTGACATAGATAAATTATATATTTGGATAGGTACAACAGCTAATTTTGTAGCAGATAATACAACTTTAGTATACGAAGGGGCTTATCAAAATAGCTTAATAATTGACAGATATAATAATCTTGAACTAGCAGATAATACACAATATTATGTTCGTTATGCAATAACTAGTAAGTTAGAGCCGACATTAAAAGTAATTATTCCTGCTGCAAATGTATCCGCACCCTCTGGAACTACCAGAGACATAGGTTCGGAGGTAGGCTTACGCCCATGGATTATTAAAACATCGAATTATACAGCAGCAGCTGGTGATAGAATAATTGCCAATACTACTCTTGGTACCTTTACAATTACACTACCAGCAAATCCTGTTAACGGAACGTCTGTAACAATAACAGATGGGGGGAATTTTACCCTAAACAATTTAACTGTAGCTAGAAACGGTTCATTAATAGTTGGCGAATCAAAAGACATAAAGTTAGATATACTAAATACTACATTTGAGTTTATATATACTGGTGCTACAAAAGGTTGGGATTTTACTGCTACTACAGGACCAAAAGGCGACGATGGTATCCCAGCAGAACTATTAACTATAGAGTCTACTGGATTCGCTTTTGCATATGAAGATTATAAAGCTGTAGATGCTCTTACTCCTCCAGATATAACTATTACTGCAAACAAACAAAATATTCAAGGTAATGTAACATTTTTAGCAAAAGCATATGATATTAATAATGTTGAATTAGGTACGGTTACATTAACAGGAACAGGAGATGTTAGAACTTTAACACCAGCAAATTTTAATACTATAACTGGTGTTGCTGACAGAGTATCAATAAAATATGTAAAAATAAATGCAACAATAGAAAACTTAAGTGATTCCGTAACTATATATCGTATAGATAATGGTAGTGATTCTGTTTTGCATGGAATTACTAATGAAAGTCATACAGTACCAGCAGATAGTTTTGGTGTTGTTGGTAGCTACTCTGGTGCTTTTACTAAAGGATACGTATATAGAGGCTTAGTCAATGAAACTATAGATTGGACTATTACTAAAACTGATAGTACAGGTTTAACAACTACTCTAGTAGCACCTACAAAAATAAGTACTACAGGTATTATTGGTAATATTACCGGTACAGGTCCTTGGACTGCCACTATTACAGGTATGAGCAGTACTAGTGGTTTAAACGTTGGTGACGAAATAAGCGCTATAGAAAATAGTGGTGGAAGATTATACGGTGGAACTCCATCTAGTGTAGTTGTAGCTAGTAAAACAAGCACTAGCATAACCTATACTGTAACCGGAGGAACTACGCCAGTTGCCGGAGCAGTCGGAAGTATAGCTAAAGGAAAGAACGAATATACACTAACAGCCACTAACTTAACTAATAATGTTGATAGTGCTACAACTAGTATTATAGCATCAAAAGACAACATAGCTTATGAAAAAGTATTTTCTATAAGTAAAAGTAAAGACGGAATTATACCTGTAGTTATTGATTTAAGTAATGAAAACAATAACGTAGCAACTGATAGTAATGGTGCTAATGGAGACTATAGTTTATCTGTAACTGATGTAACTCTATCAGTAAGCAATATTAACGCCTTACCATTAATAACTAATCTTACATTAACACCTAGTACGGGCGTAACATTTAATTATATTATAAATGGTACTACTTTACCACCTAGTACAGCACCTGTAACAGTATCATTATCGCCAGCAATTAATACTCTTAGTGTAGGTATAACTAATTTAAGTAATGTTGATAATGGAAAAGTTACAATTGCAGCCACATATAATAATGTAGTATATTCAACAGAGTATACTGTTAGTAAAACCAGAGGTGGTGCTGGAGGACAACCCGCGGTTGTATATAGCATAGAATCTGACAGCGAAATTGTATATAATCCCAATACTCAATTATTTAGCCCAACAACAGTTACTTATTCCGCATATAGTAAAACTGGTAATACGCTAAAAGTACCTTATACTACTTCTAGTGCAAAAATTAGATTAGAATATAGCAGTAATAATAGTTCTTGGACTACGATTGGTAGTGATTTAGTGCTAACTAGTGTTAGTGATAGATCTATTACTACTAATAGTGTTCTTCCGACAACTGCAAAATATTTACGTTATAGGTTATTATATACTACCAATAATGTAGATACCGTATTAGATTCTGAAACAGACACTATTGGAGTAGATGGAGAGAATAGCTCAGTACTTACAGTTGATGTAGAAAACGATACACATCAAATACCATTTACAGCAGGTGGAACAGCTACGTACACGTATAGTGGCACAAAAATACAAGTATTTGATAATAATACAGAACTACAATATGTTACTGGGGCTAATCCGCTAACAGCAGGAGAATGGACATTAAGTGCTGTATCGGGCACAGGAATTACTCCATCTATAACTACTGGGCAAGCTGCTACTGGTGGACAAAAATATTTAACTGTTCCTCAACACAGTGCTTTAGTATCTGATACAGCAACTATCACCTATACTATAACTGCAATAAGTATTAAAGGTGTTCAGGTTACCGGATTATTAGCAAATCAAACATTTACTAAAGTTTTACGTACCGGAGTTTATAGAATAGTTGGTGCAACCCCAATTACGAAAAGTAAGACTGGAACATTTAGTTCTGTGTCGGTAAGTGGGCAATTAATAGACGGAAATACCGTTACTTCTAGTTATGGATATTTAACACAAACTCCAAACGGAGGTTCAGAGAGTGCAAGATCTGCTGGTACCATTAGTATACAACCTACAACAGGCAGCGCTACAACAAGTGTAGTAGTAAAATTATATGAAACAAATAGTAGTGCAACAGTTTTAGACCAAGCAGAGATTAAAGTAGTTAATGATGGTGCTGATTCTAGTGCATTTACAATTGACGTAATTAATGATACACATGCTATACCTTGTGATTCTGATGGAACACCATTAACATATCAATATAGTGGTAGTATTATTCAGCTATTTGAAAATACTACAGAACTACAGTATGTAGGGCCAAATGCTACATTATCAGCAGGACAATGGAAAATTACTAGTGCTGTTGGTACGGGTATAACTGCTGCCACAAGACCCTCAACCGCAGATGCTGGACAAAAGTATGTTACTTTTCCAGATCATAGCGCAATGACCACAGAAACCGCTAAAATAGATTACATTATACAAGTAATGACAACTAGCGGAGTAACTGTTAGCGGTCTTACCTCTAATCAAACATTTACAAAATTACGACGTAGTGCAATTTTTAGGCTAGTTAATGCTACTCCAATACGAGTTGACAATCTTGGTAGTGTAACACAAGCAACTATTAATGCACAAAAAATTACAGCCGAAAACGTAACCAGTCCATTTGGTTGGATTACAGAGCAATTAGATAATGGTAGTCAAAGTTCGCGTGTACAGTTAACAAGTAGTGGCTATATTACTACCGCAACTAGTTCCACACAACAAGTAACTATTAGACTATTTGAAACAGCTTCAAGTAGCACAATTTTAGATAGTGCACAAATTAAAGTAATTAGTAATGGAGCTGATGCAAAAACACTAGTAGTAGATGTCGAAAACGATACCCATCAAATACCATTTACAGCAAGCGGAACAGCTACTTATACTCTTAGTGGTACAAAAATACAAGTATTTGAAAATACTACAGAACTACAATATGTTGCGACCACACCAGCAAATGGACAGTGGACATTTACTAGTACAACTGCCAGTAATATTACTAGTTCTATTAATAGTACTGCAAGTAATAAACCAGCAGCTATATTAAATACAGCCTGGGCTCTTGTTCCAGATCATAGTAATTTAACTAGTGATACCGCCAGCATATCTTATACTATTCAAGCAAAAACATTAGCTGGAGTAACCGTAAATGGTTTAATAGGTAACCAAACATTTACAAAGGTTCAAAGATCCGGTGTTTGGAAAATAGTAGGAACAACACCAATAACTGTAGATAGTAATGGTACAGTTAACAATCCTACACTAACTGGTCAACTAGTAGATGGAACTACTGTTTTATCTAATCAAGGATGGCTAACACAGCAAGTTATGCCTGGTGGATCAGAAAGTGCTAGAGTCCAATCATTAACTACTAGTGCAACTAGTGCATCTACACATGTAATTGTTAAACTCTATAGTGCTAGTACTGGTGGAACACCTGTTGATCAAGCAGAATTACGAGTAGTAACTAGTGGAACAAGCGGCCAAGCTGTAGATATTGTCTTTGCAAGAGTAGGTGCGGGAACAACGCCAACAATAACTAGTACTGCAAATCCGCCTAGCGGAAATGTTACTTGGAGTACCAGTCCACCATCTGGATCAAATCCATTATGGTCTAGCACAGGATATTCAAATGCGCCATATAGTACTTGGACTTGGGACACGCCTGTTAGAATAACAGGAGAAACTGTATTTGAAATAACAGCCTTTGCAAGAAGTAATGCTGCAACAGTAGCTACTCCAAGCGGTGGAAGTTATAGTTTTACAACTAAAACATTAACCCCTCCTACTAGTGCCGGTGTTACTTGGTATGATTATGTACCCGCAGGTACAGATCCGGTATGGGAGTCTAGAGCAGTTATAACTGATATAAACACTACGCTTACTTGGAGTAGTCCGGTAAGAATAAGTATGTCTGCTAGAAGCTTGGACGTTAGCGGAATAGTAAGTGTATTATATGATCCTAATACTAGCTCAAAATTTAGTCCAAGCAGTCTTGGGTTAACTGCTGTGCCAAACAACTTAATAGGTACAGTAAGCTATATTTGGTCTATATCTCCAAATACTGGAATTACACTTACAAATACTACCACATCTAGTGTTGGTATTCAATTTGGCAGTGGAGCTGATACTAGTCCTAAGACTGTTACAGTAATAGCTACAGATACAATAGGCTCTATTACTAAAAATGTAATAATTCCTATAGTTCAAAGCGCCCCTAATACTATTGATATAAGTTATACAAATGATAGTCACGCAGTACCAATTGGTGCTAGTGGAGCTATATGGACTGGTAGTGGTGGAAGCATAGAAGTATTTGAAGGCCAAACAAAACTAACATTAAATAGTACAAGTCAAAGTGCAACATATCCAGCTGGAAGTGGTAGATATAATTTAAGTATTGCAAAAATTAGTGGAGATACTATAACAGTAGGAGCTCTTAGTGGAACTACTACTGCAGGATTAGCTAATTGGTCAGGTACAATATCTCAACCAACAATATATAGAATAACTGCATATGTAACTACTAACGGTGGAGCTAATGTTACAGTTAGCACCGATGCAACTTTAGCCCCAGTAAGAGATGGAGTATCTTATTGGTTAACTACTAGTGCATCTAGTATTTCCAAGAATGTTAATGTAACACCCAATACTCTAACACCTAGCACATTAACTGTAAACTTATATCGATCTGTAGGAAGTACTGCTCCAGCTTTATATGGCGGCAGATTTACTATTGAAATTACAACAGACGGTACTACTTGGACAACAGCGTATACAAGTGCAGCAGATCAATCAAGTTATACTTATCCTAGTACTGGGACTATAAGTAACACTATTAAAGCAATACGCGCACGAGCATATACTTCGGGAGGAACCACTACACTAGTTGATGAAGAAATAATTACAGTAGTAAATGATGGAGCTAATGGTTCAGCTGGATTAGCGGCCAAAGGTATTGATTTTACCACTAGTGTAAGCACTTTTAAGAAATTAAATAACACTTATACACCTGCGTCAGCGACTCTTACTGCAGCACCACAAAATTTAACTAGTCCAACGTATAGTTGGTCAGTTAGTAGTGGTGCTACATTAAGTTCTAGTAGTGGATCGTCAGTTACACT
>Ga0129333_10004232_pt1 | contig 13444 bp, 9 predicted proteins | sample CPB6_08_DNA_FD_94474 | JGI IMG/M metagenome (GOLD analysis project Ga0129333, IMG submission 94474) | Freshwater to marine salinity gradient microbial communities from Chesapeake Bay, USA - CPBay_Sum_0.6_0.8_DNA | ecosystem: Environmental > Aquatic > Marine > Coastal | place: USA: Chesapeake Bay... | reverse complement strand
TTCACCACCGGCCGCGAACGAGATGAGTTCGTAGGCCCGGTCGACCACTTCTTCGGGTGTCACTTCTACCTCTTTCTCTTCGACGCGATTCGTTGAACCGGTATGCCATCACATCCAGCCAGACCCATGACCACCGATCGAACTTCCCGTTGCAGAGATCTCAGGGACGGTTCGGGCTCGCGCCCGTAACCGACGAAGAGCCCTGAGCCCTCGATCACTGAGGTGATCACTGCGGCTCGACGACGGGCAGATGCGCGAGTCATCGTCTCGTCGATCGCACCGATCAGATCGGCCACAAAATCGACGAGCTCGCCATAGACGGCCGACATGGTGACACTCGCGTCAGCGTCGTGGGCACTCATGGCCCACAGGTGCCAGAACAACATCTGATCCGCATTGTGTTGCGACGAGAGCCAGAAGTCGATGAGAACAGCGAAACGGCGCTTCACATCCTCGATTTCCTCCACCGCATCGAACAACTCACTCTTGAACTGCTCGGCGCGGCGGCGAAACACTGCATCGAGAAGCTTTGCTCGAGTTGGTAGGTGGTACTGAAGATTCCCCACGCTGATACCCACATGCTGAGCCACCGCCCGGACGCTCAGACCTTCGGACCCGTGTTTCTCGATGATCTCCTCGGCTGCGTCGAGCACCTCTTCGAGGAGGGCTTCGACTCGACGGGTCTGGTCGGCCATGGCAAGAACTTAGCCTTGACACAAATAGGTCAGTGACCTATAAATCGCCCATGGCTTCATATGACCCGTTCTCCCGTGGACCGCATCCCGTCGGCGTTCGATCCGAAACATGGGTCGACTCCTCTCGTTCCCGCGAACTACCGGTCGAGATCTGGTACCCCGCGACGTCCGATTTCCGCGGAGCCGATCTGGATCCGAGCCGGCAGGACACCTACGAAGCAGTGTGGACAGCAGGAGACTCCACCGAACCTCCGTTGATGCACCAAGCCGCCGTACGCGACGCCTCTCCCCTCGCTCTCCCCGGACGCCTGGTCCTCTTCTGCCATGGCTACGCCGGACACCGGCGCGAAGCGTCCTACCTGACCACTCATCTGGCGAGTCACGGATACGTCGTCGTTTCGGCCGACCACATGGGTTTCACTGCTTGGGAAGTCGACGCTCTCATGAACAGCGACACGGCGCCTCCGATCACCGAACAACGGCACCAAATGGGAGTCGACCGACGTGGCGATGTTCCCTTCCTCGTTGCCGAAGCAACGCGTCGGGGCCTCGCGCTCGATGGACCGGCTGGCCTCGTCGGGGTGAGTCTCGGAGGATTCACAGCCATGATCGGTCCAGCGGTCGAACCTCGAATCAAGGCCACCGTTCCGCTCTGTCCAGCGGGAGGCGCAAGTCCGATTTACGCGAAGAACAGTGAGCTGTCACAACTTCTCGACTTCAACTGGCCCGAGGGCGTGTCGTGCCTCCACGGGGTCGCCGACCGAGATTCGTGGCTTCCGCTCTACGGTCAACTCGAAATGTTCAGCCGAATCAAGAGCAACAAGCGAATGGTGGTACTTCTCGACGCCGATCACAACCATTTCTGTGACGACATCGACGTGGCTCACGCCTGGTACAAAGAACTGACCGAGGCCAACGCCGATTATCTCGGCACCGACGAAGCCGACTGGCCCGCAATCGCGCGCGCCATCCGACCACTCGACGAACTCACATCTCCTGAAGCCACCTACCGCCTCTGGCAAGGTGTCGTGACCGCGCACTTCGATTCGGTGCTCGGCGACTCCGTCGAAGCAGCTCAGATTCTTTCGGATGATCTAGCGGGGCGCACCGCACAATTCGGTGCCCGCATCGTCACCTTCACCGGCTGAGAGGAAAGTGGCACCGGACAGTCGAGGAGCCACCGAAGGACTCTTCAACTGGATCGGTCGAACGACATTCGTCTTTCGCGAATTGGCAACGGGGAGCGAAAGAACAACCAGTTGTCAACTCCATCTGACTCGGAGGATCCCCGGCCAACGCCGGTGGGGACGCGACATCGAGTCGCTCACCGAAATGAGGACGGGCCTCGAGCAGGGCCTTGGAGTAAGGGTGACGTGGGGAGTTGAACAAATCCGATGAGGAGTGTCGTTCGACGATTCTCCCCAAATACATCACGGCGATCTCGTCACAAAGTTGTCGAACGACGTCCAAATCATGCGAGATGAAGATGATCGCGACACCTAAGCGATCTCTCACATCGGCCAAGAGCCGAATCACCGACTTCTTCACGAGCGAATCGAGGGCGGCGACTGCTTCGTCGGCGACGATGACTCGTGGCTGAAGAATCAAGGCACGGGCGATTCCCACTCGCTGACGCTGACCTCCCGACAGGGCATCCGGTCGTCGATCCAAGAGTGCGGTTGGAAGTTCCACACTTTCGAGAACCGCGATCGCACGATCGCGAGCTGACTCTCGGTCCGGAGCCAACCCATGCACGCGAACGAGTTCCTCCAGCATCGAGCCGATGGAAATCGCTGGATTGAGAGCCGAAGCCGGATCCTGGAACACCATCTGAATCGCACGGGCCTCGGCCTTCGATCGACGAGGTGTCATTTCGCAGTTGTCGACCACGATTCGGCCAGCTGTCGGGACCCGGATTCCCGCGATGACGCGTCCGAGTGAGGACTTCCCGCATCCCGACTCACCGACCAATCCAAGCGTTCGTCCCGCTTCGAGGTCCAGGCTCACGTCGTCGACCGCGGTGAGTCGACCGGACTTCCCGACCGGATACTGAACCGTCACTCCTTGTACCGACAGAAGAGGGCTCATGACACGGCCTCGATCAGACGTCGGGTGTATTCGTCGGTGGGGTCGTGCAGAACTCGATCGGTTTCCCCTTGCTCCACGATCTGGCCCTGCTTCATCACCACGATTCGATCGCACACCTGACTCACGACGGCCAAGTCGTGAGTGACGAGAACCATCGCCAGACCACGGGATTCCTTGAGACCAAGAAGCAGACGGAGGATCTGATCCTGGACCGAAACGTCCAAAGCAGTGGTGGGCTCGTCGCAAAGAAGTATTCGCGGTTCGGTCGCCAGAGCCATGGCGATCATCACCCGCTGACGCAACCCGCCCGAAAGCTCGTGCGGCCAGGCTCGGGATCGACGCTCGGGATCGGCAATTCCGACCTCATGCATCAGCTCGATAGCTCGCTCATGGGCACGAGCACGGGTGAGCAGCCCCTGAGACCTCGGACCGATCGTCACCAGATCTCCGATCCGCATCGTCGGATTGAGCGAGATCATCGGTTCTTGAAAGACCATCGCGATACCTCGTCCGAGCTTCGTCGGCGCATCGACCTTCGATCCTCCGGGGTCGATCATGTGCGCCGAACCACTGGAGCGTCGAACTCCGTCGGGTAACAGGCCGCAGATCGCGCGCAGAGTCAGGCTCTTGCCCGACCCCGACTCCCCAACCAATCCCACCGTTTCCCCCTCGCGCACGTGGAGATCGAAGCCCCGGACGAGCTCGAGCGATGGGTGGGTGCTCGTCGCAACACGAAGACCTTCGACCTCGAGAATCGTTGCACCACTCATCGCCGCGCTGCCTGTCTTTCGAATCCGTAGGCCACGAGGGAAAAGCCGATACCGACGATCACGATCGCCAGACCCGGCACCGCCGAGAGCCACCATTCGGATCGAATGCGATCGACGCCATCAGCGATCATCCGTCCCCACTCGGGTTCGGGGGGCTGCACTCCGAGAGACAGAAACGACAGCGACGCAAGCGCGACGAGAGCCAGAACGGCGTCACTCGCCATGTAGGCGTATACCTGAGGCATCACATTTGGCAAGAGGTGACGACCCAAAACTCGCCGCCGGCCAATTCCAGCGGCCTGCGCCGCGACGATGAAATCACGACTCTTGAGACCAAGAACTTCGGCCCTCACCAGTCGGGCGTACCCGACCCATGAAATGCACGCCGAGGCGACGACGAAACTGCGCGCACCGGGGCCGAGAAGGAACACCAATGCAACGAGGAAGATGTAGACGGGAAAGGCCTGCACTACATCGGCGAGCCGCATCACCACGGCATCGACTCGTCGACCGAAGAATCCTGAGACGATCCCCAGAGTCACCCCGATCACTGCCGGGACGAGGGTCGCGATCACGGCGAGCGGAACATCGATTCGCGCGCCGTGAAGAAGACGACTGAAGACATCGCGACCCAACAGATCGGTGCCCAACCAGTGATCACCGGAGGGAGATGCCAAACGATCACGAACGTTCTGGGCAAGAGGGTCGTGGCTCGTGAGTAATGGGGCCAGTAGTCCGATCAAGAACACCAGACCAACGATGCTCAACCCAGTCGCCAGCATCGGATCCACGCGTCGGGTTCGACGACTCATCGTCGCTCGATTCGTGGGTCGAGCCAAGCGACGACGATGTCGCCCACGACGTTGAAGAGAATCACACCGGTGGCGAAGACGACCGTGAGCCCTTGAATCACGTTCACATCTCGATTGATGGCACCAACGACCATCATCTGTCCGAGACCAGGAAGAGCGAAGGTGGCCTCGACCAACACTGTGCCGGAGAGAACCATGCCCGCCAACGAAGCGAACAAAGCCACGGTCGGGACGAGAGAATTTCGCAGGACGAAATGCCGGAACAAAGAGATCCCGGTCAGACCAACTGATCGACCGGCTGCCACGTATTCCGATCGACGGACTTCGAGCATCGAGGTTCGCAGGCTCCTCGTCGTGACGGGTACGAGCGAGGCCGTGAGCGCGACACACGGGAGAACGATGGCCCGGACACGCTCGCCGAAACTCTCGCCCCAGCCGCCGATTGGAAACCATCCAGTCGGTCGTGCCACGACGATCAGCAGGACGATCCCCAGCCAAAAACTCGGAACCGCAAGACCGACCGAGCCAGTGACCACCACGAGTCGATCGACGAGTCTTCCGGGTCGGCGAACCGCCAAAAGCGCGAGTCCAAGCGAGACGATGGCTGTGACGAACAGCGACGTCGACACCAGCCACAAGGTCACCGGAAGATTTTGACGAATCAGATCGGCGACCTCGGAAGCGCCATTGGTGGTCGACCCGAAGTCGCCCTGCACCAGACGACCGAGATACCTCCACATCTGAACGCCGACGTTGTCGTTGAGACCCAGATCTTCTCGGATGGACTCGACTTGTTCCTCGGTAGCTCGCGGACCGGCGACTTGCCGTGCCGGATCACCCGGTACGAACTTCAGCAGGGCAAAAGAAGCGACCAAGACCACCAGTAGCACGGCGAGCCCTTGCAGGCTGCGCCGCGCGACGAACTGGAGCATGTCGGTCGATTATTGAGCGATCGAAATGCCGTCGGCGTACCAGATTGCGTAGCGAAGTCGGTTGAAGCCCGTGACCCGAGGTGACACCGCGTCGATCGGCGAATAGTTGTACAAACCGATGACTGCGTTCTGAGACCGAGCATCGTCCTGAATAGCAGCCGCTGCTGATTCCCATGCGGTGACGTCCGGAGTGGATGCTCCACCCAAGAACTGCTCGTAGATGAGGGCCGAATCGGCCTGCGCCCACGGGTAGTACAGCGCCGCCAAAGCGCCTACTGGGTCGAGGATCGTCGGAGAGATCGCCGCGAGTTGGAGGATGACCATGTCGAAGTCACTCGACGAAGCACGTCCGACCACCGTTCCGTTGTCACTTCCGTTCAGCGTTACCGAAACACCGACCTCGGCCAACTGTGCGGCCAAAACTTCTACGGTCGCACTGATCACGCTCGAAGAACTGTCGTAGAGGAGTTCGAGTTCGAGACCGAGAGGCTCGAGAACGGCGCGGGCCGCATCGGCATCAAAGCTGTAGGGGGTCGAACCCTCGGCCCATCCCGGAACGTTGATGGGGAGAACTCCAGTTGCCGGCTCACCCGATCCTTCGAGAAGAGCGGCCAATTCTTCACGATCGATCGCTTGGGAGATCGCTGCGCGAACCGCTGGGTCGGACAGCTTCTCGTTGCCCTGATTGAGGGTCAACAAGGTGATCGGAAGCACGCCTGCACTCTTCGCGACCGACGGATCGAGGTCGAGCGCCGTGAAGGGGTCGACGACTTCGACGAGATCGAGCTCTCCGGCTTCGAAGGCGAGAAGCTGCTGGTTGGGATCAAGCGACGCTTCGAAGACGATCTGGTCGAGTTCGCTTCCACCACCTGGGCCGTTCCAGTGATTGGGATTCGCCTGAAGCACGATCGTTTCGGTCGCGCCAGGGTTGTTCCACTCGGCGACGGTGAAAGGCCCGGCAGAAATCGGCTTCTGGAAATACTCGTCTTCTGACAATCCTCCGAAGTCACTTGGATAGACAGTCGAATTGCACCACATGAACAGATACGGCAACAGCGCGTCCGGCGCCACGAGATTCACCTGAACGTGGAGGTCATCCACAATTTCGGCACTTGCGATCGACGCGTAGAGCACCCCGTTGAAGGCCCCGGTTCGCCATTGATCGATCGAGAACACCACGTCTTCAGCCGTCAGTTCCGAACCATCACTGAAGGTCAGACCCTCTCGAAGCGTGATGGTGTACGAAAGCGAGGCCTCGTCGTACGTCATGCTCTCGGCCAATCCGGGAGCCGTACCTTCACCACTTTCCGGCACTCGGAGAAGGGTGTCGTAGACCAGAAGATTCATCACGATGGATCCGGCACTCAGACAACTGTCGCCCTTGAATCCGTCGATGGGCCAGGGGCGACCGACATTGAGTACTCGATCGGCTTCACCGGAAGACATCGAATCGCCCGTTCCGGCCACGGCGGTGTCCGGGGTTTCGGTTGCCCCCGCTGTGTCGGAAGAAGACGAGCTTCCACCGTCCCCGCCGCAAGCCGCCATGGTCAGAGTCGCCACGACGAGCGACGACAACATGAACTTCTTCTTCTTCACGAGCCCCTCCCCTATCAATCGATAGACTGGGGCGAGGCTACACCGACAAGACATCGGTGTCCAGAAACCCGAACGGGGTCACGTTGAAGACCAGCGCCGACGACCTGCAGTCCACGCCCAACCGAATCCTCTCCGAGGCGTCCAAGCTTTTTGCTCTCCACGGGTTTCACGGAACGTCGACCCGCGACATCGCATTGGCGGTCGGGATCAGACAACCATCGTTGTTTCACCACTTCGCCACCAAACACGCGATCTTGGCCGCACTGCTCGACCTCGATCTCGATGTTCTCGATCGTCGGATCCGCCTGATCGACCGATCGCATGAATCGTCGGCGGTGAAGCTCCACTGTCACCTCGTGCTGGACATCGTCCACATTCTCGAATTTCCCTTCGACGTGCGCGGCCTATACGAGAAGAACGAGGAGGTCCCGGACGGTCCTGAATTCTCGGCTCAGCGAAAGAAATTGGCCGGTGTTCACAAACGCATCAAAGCGATGGTCGAAAATGCGGTAACCGAAGGCGAGTTCGTCGACATCGACCCTGAACTTGTTCGCCAACTCGTCTCGGCCGCCTTCATCGGAGTCATGTGGACGCGCGGACCTTTCCCAGCACGTCGCGCCAACAAACGGGCCGATGAGTTACCCAACTTCATCGTTCGAGGGCTCCTCGCCGATCCTGCGTCCCTCGGCGAAGTCATCGAACATTCGAGGCAATTGCAGGCGGTGGTCACCGCCGAACTCTCGCCAGCACGCACTCCTTCTTCCGACTCTCGCTAACGATCGTGGAGCGGCATCCGAAGCGCCATAGGTAGAGCAGCGGGTTTCAGATCAAAGAGTTAGGGGTTCGAGTCCCTTCGAGCGCGCGAGAGTCTCACCGTAGAGCCACTGAAGCGGTGGCCGGCGGGCCTTGGCCGTACTGATTGCGGTACGACACCGAGAAGACGTGCGTCTGACCAGAGGTCAAGCCGTCGACGAAGCACAGCGCCAGACCCAGAATCGACCCCGAAGCGGTGCACGAGGTTGCCACTCCGTCGACTTCGACTCGACTACTCGTGACCGACGCGTCAGCTGAAACGGGCCAAACCAACAGAACCGAACGGCACGGACCGCAAAGGAAGTTGGCCAACGTCGAAACAGCCAGCGGGGCCGCGGGCAGGGCGCCCCACGCCGCGATGAGAGTTGCTGATCGTGAGATCGAGTCGTGAATCAGCGCATCGGAATCGGTTGATTCACCCGACCGTGACCAACCCAAGAACGCGAAACCCGGCCTGCTGCAATCGGCGGCTGTCGGCAGTGTGTACGACCCGCGGAAGGTGACGTCCCACGACGACGCCTTCGCCTGGCCTCCCACCAGACACGTTCCACCATCAGGATCAAAGGTTGCAGTTTGTTGGGGGCCGTGACGACGGGTTCGACACGACCGGGCACTTTCCGGACCGAAGTCGATCGTCCTCAACGTTGGATATCCATCGTTCAACGAATCCTTGATGCACCACACGGAAGTGAAATCCCACGGGTCGTCGAGCGAACTGTTCGTATAGGTCTGCCGATCGAGCATGGCAGTTGTCGACAGGCCGGTTCCTCCAGCCGAATCGGCCACTCCCGACACATCCACATCCCAGAAACTCGAAACGATCTCGTTGTCTCCAGGGAGGACGCTGAGAAGACCGGCCACGACACCAGTACCAACCAATTCGCCCGCCGCATACGATCGTCGCATGACAGTGTGATGACCAACTTCGAAAGCAATTCCAGCGATACGGTCGCTTGTCACAGCGCCCCGAGAATATGTGTCGATGATGTTGCTGTAGTCATCCACTTGGCTAACCAAGCCACTTGCGCGCAACGGGCTTGAAACATCCCCCAACGCAAACGATCTCTCGATCTTCGTGGTGCTACCCACCCGCCCAACGAGCCCTCCCGCCCCGTCGCTCGCCCAGCGGTAATTCAGGGGATCCTGCATGACAAATGAGTGAACATCACCGGTCGCATACGAGTCGCTGATGGCTACGAAGATTGCTGGGGTGTCGATGTACCCCACGAGTCCACCGATTGTCCGGTTACCGGTCACATTGCCAGATGCGTACGAACGCGAGATTTCGGAACCATAAGATCTGCCGACCAGTCCGCCGGCATACTGGTGGTCGACGGGATCGCTTGGGTTGTCGGGCACCTCCACCGTTGATTCCGAAAATGAGTCGGAAATCAGGGAGCTAGATGATTGACCGATGAGCCCACCTACTTCGTCGAGTCCCTCAACGCGTCCGGTGGAGGAGGATGTCTCGACATTCGATGTTCCGAGATATCCGACCAACCCACCCACGGATATGTCGCCGAAAACATCACCCGATGCAGCTGAATTGGAAATCTCCGACTCGTATGTGTATCCAATCAGCCCGCCAACAAAACAGTAGTGATCCACGCTCGCGGCGTCAACGTAGTCAGGGTCGTGACAAGTGGAATCCGCATCGGCCGATGAATCCGCGACTCGTGTGTGTTCCGCATAGCCAATCAAGCCTCCAACGAACGCATTAATCACCTCACCTGAGTCGAGGGAAGGATCGGTGAGCGTGATCTCACCAGAAACTTCGACATTGGTGATTTCCACCTGACCCGACGATGCATACGCCCGGCCAGCAAGGATCCCTACCTCGTTCATCCTGGGGCAACCGTCGATCTGCGCATCCGTGATCGTCAGATTTCGAACAACGGCAGAATCTTCAACCGCAGCGAACAATCCCACTTCGATGTCGGCACCGCTACAAGGCACGTAGGAGATGTGCATCCCTCGGATTTCATGGTCATCACCGTCGAAGGTTCCAGTAAATGGGTCCCCGTGCGCCGCATCGCCGATCGGATCCCACGGGGTCCCCGAGAGGTCGATGTCGTCGCCCAGAAAGAACGAGTCATCGAGGCACGCCAGATTCGTATCGATGTAGGCAAGATCGGCCGCGGAGTCGATCTCGTACGCGTCACGACTCACGTCCCAGGAACCGGCCAACCCCGTGCATCCGTCGACGGCCGCAACTCGGTCGGACGGCCCACCAACAACCACGGCCACCACGACCGCGGGCACGAGAAACACCAAAGTCCGCAAGCGGGATGAGACTGTTAGCACTCCTGTAACTTATTACACGTCCCCAGCGTGTACAACTGATCCCACTCCCGACCCGTCGACGCGCGACCGCCTCATCGCCGCCACCCTCGAACTCATCGACGAACGCGGCGAGTCGAAGGTGAAGGTCAACGATGTGGTCGACCGCGCCGGCACCACCACGGGTTCGCTGTGCTGGTTCTTCGAGAACCGTCAACGCCTCATCAATACCGCGTGGGTGGCGTGGCGAAACCAGAACGGAATCGGACCTTCCACCAGCCAGGCATTCACGCTGAACTGACGCTCGCTGTTTCGGCGGTCGTCATGGTCCTCAAACCGCGACGACCGCCGGCTCACCCGTAGCGCCATTCGTTCGCAAACGAACCTCGATGGTGTGCGATTGCCCGGTCATGAGGCCCGTCACTCCGCACAGACGCCAATCGACGAGCGCGAACGGGGAGCACGGTACGACAACACCGTCGACTGACACTTGAGCATCGATGGTGGTCGCGTCATCACCCGCAACCCTCCAGATCACGAGCGCAGTGCCGCAATCACGACACAAGAAGTCCCGGAGAGCTCCGATGAATACCGGAGCGCCCGGCGTCTTCGTCCAGACCGCAGTGAGCCGCCCGGAACGACGCACCGTTGATTCCACGAGTGATACCGGACTCGTCGACCCGGGATCCTGAGTCCAACCGATCAGGGTGTACCCCGCTCGCTCACAGGATCCGGCCGCCGGCAGCGACGTCGATCCACGGAACCCGACCAACCAGGGTCGCGTGGTGGGAACACCGTTCACGGAGCAACTTCCTCCCGCCGGATCGAACACCACCCGGCGACGCGAACCACCGGTTCGCCGAGCACAACCCGAGTCGAGCGGGCCGAAGGTGATGGATCTCAGCATCGGATACCCATCGTTGCGGCCGGAGGTGAAACACCAGACAGTGCGTAAGTCCCAGCCTTCGCTACTGAAGAAACGGCGGGACGACAATTCGGAAGCGGTGATTCGCGTCGCATCGGAACAACGCGCGGCGTGCACACAGAAGGAAGACGTGATCGTCGGCGCCGCGATGGAAATACCCACCAGATCAGCCACTCCCGGATCGTCGTTGTCGACCACGGAACCGACCGAGTAGGTGCGGATGAGGTCGATATCACCTCCAGTGGCAGTTCCGATCAGACCACCGGCCCCTTCCGTTCCTTCGACGTCGCCATTGAAGAAGCCATCCGTGACTTCGACATCAGAGAGGGTTGCACCAACCAAGCCACCAGTTCCCAAAGGTGCACCGAATCCGACATCGCCGGTGACCGAGACTGATCCACTCGCGAAGCTTGACGTCAATGAGACCGCGCCGTTGGTGTAACCAAGAAGTCCTCCGGCCACCAACTGAGACACGACGTTTCCGACGAAGTAGACGTTCGTGCCGGCGATTCCACCACTGCTGAAACCCGATAGCCCTCCGGCAAAGCTGTCTTCGTAAAGGTCAGCATCACTCAAGGCGGTCACCGTGCCCGCCGCGTAGCTCTCGCTCACCGTGAGTCCTTGGTTGGGCAAGTAGGCGACCAGACCCCCGGCGTGTGTCCAGGCCACCACATCACCTTCGAACGAACTGCCCGATACCGACGCGCCGAAGCTCGCTATGCCGATGAGGCCACCGGCTACTCCGTCCTCGTGCGACTCGTCGACCAGGTTTGCAGTCACCGTGCCGGACGCATCGCTGTCCTCGATCGTGACGAATTCGTTGAAGACCTGTCCGATCAGTCCACCCGCCCACTGCCGAGCTTCCACGTCACCGTCGAACGAAACGCCCGACACCGAGGCGCCCGACGTTGCGATACCCAACAATCCGCCGGCCGCGCCTTCCCACATCGAATCTCCATCGTCCGTGGATGTGACTGTTCCGGTCGCACTGCTGTCTTCGACCGTAGCGACTTCGTTGGCCACGTCTCCGATGAGACCACCCGCATAGGTCAGGGCTTCCACATCACCATCGAAGAGGGCTCCGGAGATCAACACACCACTCGTGGCAATTCCGACGAGACCGCCCGCATAACTCGGGCCGTCTTCGGTCAGGGTCGCAGTCACCGAGCCGGATGCGTCGCTGTCCTCGATCGTCAGAAAATCATTGACGGTCTCACCGACGAGGCCGCCAACATAGGTTGAGGCCTCCACATCACCGTCGAACGAACTGCCCGTCACCGACGCACCCATGGTCGCCGCGCCAATCAAGCCACCGGCATAACCATCGTTCAAGATACCTCCGTCGGCCAGCGCAGTCACCGAGCCGGACGCGTCGCTGTCCTCGATCGTCAGAAAATCATTGACGACTTCACCGACGAGACCACCCGCATACGACCACGCCTCCACATCACCATCGAACGAACTACCCGACACCGACGCACCCATGGTCGCCGCGCCAACCAAACCACCGGCCACACTCCCCCAGATCGAACCGTCATCGGCGTGGCCCACGACCGAGCCCGACGCCTCGCTGTCCTCGATCGTCAGAAAATCATTGACGACTTCACCGACGAGACCACCCGCATACGACCACGCCTCCACATCACCATCGAGCGAACTACCTGTCACCAGAGCACCGTTGGCCGCCAAGCCGGCCAGACCTCCCGCGAAGCCGGTGGAAGTGAATTCGTCGGTCATGGTGCCCGTGATCGAGCCCGTCACGTCGCTGTCGTGGATGGTCAGGAAGTCATTCACGACTTCACCAACGAGTCCACCGGCATGTGTCCAAGCCGAAATGTCACCGTCATAGGAACTGTCAGTGATCGTTGCTCCCCCGGCGGCCAAGCCGATCAGACCTCCAGCGGTGCCAGCGAGGATGAAGTCGTCTTCCGCCGTGGCCGTGACGTCGCCCTCGACGGAACTCGAGTTCACGTTCACCATCCCCAACGAGTACCCCACCAAGCCGCCCACGTTGTTGAGTGCCACCAGATCCCCGGAGGCGTGAACGTTGTCGATCGTCAGCGAACCGAGAGAGAAACCGACGACCGAACCGATGTTCTTGTCATCGAACGGATCACCCACGTCGACCGAAACATCCTCAAGGCGAAGATCGACGATCTCCGCACCAGCGTTGGTATTGAACAACCCCGACTCTGATCCGGTCAGAGTGAGACCAGTGATCGTCTTGTTCCGCCCGTCGAAACGCCCCGCGAAACTGTCGATCGGTTCCCAAAAGGCGGCACTGAAGTCCAAATCGGTCGTGAGGTAGAACGAATTGTCGAGGCAATCGGACTCGGTTCCGATGAATTCGAACTCCTCGCGGCTGGAGATCGCATAGGCCGCACGGCTCGCATTCCACGTCGGTGCGCCGACACCCAGGCAATCGTTGTTGTCGTCCGCATGAACCCGAGGTACCGCCATTGACAATGAGGTCATCAACAGCAGACAAGTCAGACCGATAAACCGACTACGAGATAAGACTGTTAGCACTCCT
>Ga0129333_10004230_pt1 | contig 13447 bp, 14 predicted proteins | sample CPB6_08_DNA_FD_94474 | JGI IMG/M metagenome (GOLD analysis project Ga0129333, IMG submission 94474) | Freshwater to marine salinity gradient microbial communities from Chesapeake Bay, USA - CPBay_Sum_0.6_0.8_DNA | ecosystem: Environmental > Aquatic > Marine > Coastal | place: USA: Chesapeake... | reverse complement strand
CTTTTAACAAGGGACCTAAAGTGATATCTAAAAAACAAAAAGCTTATGAAAAGCTATGCAGGATGTTTGTCCTGCATAGCGGGTCATTTAAAGCTGTATCAGATGCAACAGGCCTAGCAACAGGCTACATTAAAAGAATAATAATAGAGCTAAGAAATATGGGCGTAGACGTGGCTACGGGTATTCCAACAAAGCTAATGGGGTACAGCAAAAGCGTAGTTAATGTTGTTGATATAAACCGACTTAATGAAATAGTCAGGCTTACTAGAGAAATAAAAAGAGTTAATAATAAGCGCGTTGCAATGCTAGAAGACATATCTTTATTAAGAGCAAAAAAGAAAAGGTTTGATAGACTTACCTTTAAACCTAAAGAAATAATGTGCTAATCATTTTTTTGCGAATGTACATGTGTGCATGTATAGTTGCAGAAGATTCATAATACTCCTATAGAGTATTATTATTGTATTAATGTTATTTAAAAGAAAGGAATGTCATGGATTACGACCCATCAAATTCTGATAAAGATGTTGGATGCATTCAAATTATAGTGCTTGTTAATCATAGAAATAGAGAAATTGAAAATAGAAAATCCTTTAATACAAGGGTATTTTGTTACGTAATTAGGTGTACCTATAATCAATTTAAAACAGGGGCTCCTTACGAGGAGGCTGTAAAAAGATCTAAGTTATTTATACACAAGGAGTTAAAGCTATCTAGTGAAGATTTTGACTTTTTAGCTTACGATAGAACTACAGGCCATTTTATAAACAAAAAGGTTTGGAAAATGGATAATTGGGAAGACTCGGAAATACTTGATATTTCAGATAAGGTTATTGAAACAGAAGAATAAATACTAATTATAATACTCTATAGGAGTATTATGAATCTTCTGCAACCTACATGAACTTATGTTCATTATTTACACAGGGCTTTATAAGAGCGACAATATGTTATAGACACGAAGCCAGGTAATATGGCACGTGGCCTGTGCCCTGGTAGCTAAGTCTAATTGTTGCTCTTATATTCTACGAGGGTATCAAAATGAAAACTGTAACCGACATCATAGAGGAAAAACCCATTACACAACCTAAAGAATCAACCAGTGTTCCGAATAAAATAATATCTAATTTGAAAAAGCTACACGCTTTTCCAGAAAATATTATCAAGGTTGACGCTATAAAACTTTACCTTAACAGGTGGAGAGTTAACGTATGGGTTCATAGCGATAACAATGCAAAAGTTGAGGCGTCATGGTTTGTTATTGCCGAACCAGACGGGACTATTATTGAGGCAAGATGAAAGGAAAAAAGGCGTGGCACAAATTAAAATTGAAGTATCTACCAAAGATGGAAACAAAGTATGTGTTTCAGTAGATACAGAGGGGCTCAGCACTGAGCATTTAAACGCGGTTCTTAATAGCGAACTAATAAACGTAGTAAAACAGATAGGGTCTTCTTCAAGCTTGCCTGTTGTTAATAATCTAAGCACGGTTGCCAATGACAGTGTTGAAGAAGTTTCTTTTGACACAGTTAGCAGCAACACTCAGCCAGACCTCATCCAGCCAGAGAACTCTGAAGAGTTTGGTGACTCTGAAAGCCCTAATGTGCTTGCAGGAGCGGTATCAAGAACCGATGCAGACCTGTGGTATTCAATTTCTGCCTGGGCTAGGTTAACTAATAATCTTTACCCCAAACAAAGGGGCATAGCCTATTCAATAGGCAGAATAATCAATAGAGGAGGAGCAGTTTCAATAAGACAGGCTTACTCTGCTAGGCTTATTCTTCATAGAGCTGCTATAAATGGGTTTACGCATTCGTCCCTACAAAGCGCCCTGGATAATGTAGTTGGTTCTTATTACGATAATTTTGCAGCATATGAAGGCAGAGACAGGTATGAGCCAGATAATAGTGGCGACGTCTCCACTAATAATGCTGATGAAGTTAACTCCTCCCAAGAACCAGTATTAGTTACAGAAGTAATAGACCAGGATTCTGACAGGTCGTTTAAGTCTAATAGGTCTAATAATAGACGGTTTACAATTAACCATAGGCTAAAAAAACTTGACGACGAAGACAGGTCAAAAATTAATCTCAGCAGAGAATCAATAGTTGAGATGATTAAAAACCTTGTTGTCAATGACTTTGAATATTACTGTAAGTTTTTCAAAAAAGAGGCCAGAGTCAAAAAGAATGTGGGCACCTATTTATGCACAGCCAGCGAATGGGCCGCAGTCTTTCAAAGATTTAACCTCATGTCTTCAGGACTTAATTCTGAAGAAATTGATAAGCTTTCAAAGATTATTCTAAAGATCCTTGTCCATCGTCGCTTTAAACTGGTTGCTGAATGCCCAGGCGAAGACGGAGAAAAGGCGACAAGGAAGCATATCGAAGCCATCCTCAAGAAGTGCAAGAACTCTGACAATAGGACTGTCTATATATTCTCGATAAGAGAAATAACTCCTATGATCTAACGTTCTAAGCAAGTCATATTCAGGCCGCCACAACGGCGGCCTGAACTTTAAAATTTTACGTATTAAGAAAAGGAGAGAATCATGGGTATGGACGTTTATGGAATTAACAATCAAGATGCTTATTTTAGGGCAAACATTTGGTCGTGGGCCCCAATTCACGACCTTATGAAAAAACTAGGATCGGACATCATTGATGAAAAAACTATGGCCGGTATGCTGTGCAATGACGGTTACGGCATTGAAGACCCTGAAGTTTGTGAAAAACTGGCATCAAGGTTTGAAGTATGGATGGAGCATAACACAGAAGGAAGCGAGGTAGAGCCAAATGACCAGTTTAGAAATATCATATCTCAAATAATGTCAGCAATTAAAAATGCTGAAAAGCAGGCATCAAAGAATGCAAAAGACGACAAGGTAACCACAAAATACGGCGATAGTGATATCCCAAAATGCGTGGTAAAAGATGAACACCTTAAAGAGTTTGTAAAGTTTTTAAGAGAATGCGGCGGGTTTAGCGTTAGATGAAAAACAAAAAAACAATTTACAAGTTTTACAGGCAATGTTTTTTCAACAGCCTTAAAGCTTTGACTAACAAAGAAAAGCCATCAATGCAGTACAAGTTGATGGCTTTTCTTATAGCTAGAAAAACTCTTGTTAAATCTTTGTCCAAGTTTCTTATCAGGCACAAAGAACTTCAACTAAAAAACAAGTACCTATGCTTTGCTCTAAGCAAATGTACATTGCCTATTTACTTGTCCGTAAAAAGTTATAAGTTTAAGACAAGAAAGTCGTTGTACTGCAGTAAAACTAGAATATGCGGTTACTGCTGGGTCAGGTCCGTGTGCAAGTCTTACTGCAGCCTTACAAGAAAAATAAGCAAAGGCCAGACTGATCAGGTTTTTGCCTATAGGGAACAAATAACATTTGTTGACTATTCTTGCACTCCCGATGAGCTAAGGACTGCAAGTATAAACTTTTTTACAAAAAGGCATAGGTTTAAAGCCAGCTGTTTAGAAAAGATTGGAGTGCTAGGCTTGACTGAAATGCTTTGTGTATATCCCTCTTTAAATTCAGAGGGCAATAAGGTATACGTATTAGAGTTAAGGCAGCTGGCATATTGTAAAAAAGACAGCAAGTTTGCTATGTCAGCGTTGCATGTTAACAAAATGCCGCTAGAGGCGCCGGGAATAAGCTTTTGCCATTTTCCAGCTCAGGTTATGAAATCGACTGCCGGAAGTATTCTTAAAGTTAACGAGGCGCTTAGGTCTGTAAAGTTAGTTAGGCGATATGGGCTTATGTTTAATACTAAGAATAAAAATAAACCAGGAGCTTGAAATGCCCAAAGATGAAAAATCTAAAACATTTGTAATACTGGTGCCGCCTGTCTTTGGGTCGGCCCAATTCACTCCTTCAAAATATCCAGCTCCCGGCGAGAGCTATAACTATAAGCAAATGGTAGATGTTTTGACTATTTTTGATAAAAGATGGAAGGCGGCTGGCTCTCCTTTAAACAGGGAGCCATACGCTCTTTCTAGCAGCCGAGAGGGAGTTGCTGAAAATTCCCCTTTACGATTTACGTATGATCGTATCTACTCTGAGCTGGCTGCGGATGCCTACATAGAAGCCATAGCTGAGAAGGAATCATCAAACCAACTTTTAAAAGAACTTCTAAGCCTAGACAACAGCTTCGATGACGACTCACTAGACGATGATTACGATAAGCCACATGGAGGTGGCCTGCCGTGCGAAAGAAACGAGAAACCAGAAAAGAAGAAGCGTTCAGCAAAGAAAAAATAGAAAAGCATAAAAAAAGGCATCCACACGGCGGTGTAAAAAAATGCCTAAGATGCGACAAATTATTCTTGTCCGTGGACGTTAGCAATAACAGAATATGCGTAGACTGCGCCAGATTTATAAGCAAAGAATGGACGCCTAATGTCCATAAATCTGGAATAAACTCAGGCTCTGAGCCAGACGATTGGTTATAGCTACTTATTATGCCAAAGAGTCTTGTCTATTGTTAGGTTGGCCGCCTCAATCTTTACAGGGTCTGTTACCTCGCAAAATTCGGCTACCTGACCGATTACTTTTTTTGGGTCAGCCATTAGGTCTTCATAATTGACTATAATATTAGGTATGCCGTTCTCTTTGACCCATTTTAGAGCGTTAAGCCTGGCAACTTCGTATCTTCCTATTATTTCGCTAGCTCTTTTTTCGTCTAACCTAAGAACCTTTCTCATGCTTTCTGCTGATTTGTTAATAGGCCTGGCTGAGCTTATAATTTTTATTCTGCATGTCTTGGTAAGGTTGCCCATAAACTCTTGGAGCAAAAATACCATTCTAGGATCTTTTATTCCCCATACTTTTTGGGTGCATCTTTTTCTAATCAAATTTGTATAGGCAGGTTTTACCTGGTCTATGTTTCTTACCTCAGGGTTATCAAATAGATAAGGTATGGTTCCGTACATCACTCTGTGCATGTCAATAAAGTCCATATCTTCATAGAATCCCTTTTCGTTATGGTCACATGGCGGCATAAGTTCTTTACCCATGCTTATTCCTAGATTGTGGACGACCCCGGCCAATACACTTGACCCTGACCTTGGTGTTGCTAATATAGCGTAACACGTACTGGTAAATTCACTCATGAGGACTCCAATGACACAAAAAAGGACAGCTGTTTTTACAATTATACAGAATGAGGACTTCTTTCTAAAAATATGGACTGACTACTACTCTAAATCGTTTCCTAATGAAGATATATACATCCTAAACCATGACTCGACAACTCCTACTTGTATAAATTTGCTTAAAGAGCTAAAAGATAAAGGTTTTAACATTATTCCTGTGCATAGATCGCTAAGCTTTGATCACTCTTGGCTCCGCACAACTGTTGAACACTTTCAAAGGTATCTTTTGCAGAGTTACGACAACGTAGTGTTTGCCGAGGTTGATGAGATCATCACGCCTAATCCTAATATGTACAAGGGAAATTTAGCGCACTATGTAATGGATAAGCTAAACAGCGGAACATCCGATGTGATAAGACCAGCGGGATTTAACGTTGAACACGTTAAAAGTCTTGAGCCTGATATTGATTTATCTAAGCCAATACTAATGCAAAGGTCAAAATGGAGAAGAACTTACATATACGATAAGCCCGTTATTTCTAAGGTTCCATGCAAATGGGTAAACGGGTTTCATAGTCTAGCTACAGACGACAGGTTGCCTACCAATATTGATTCAGTTTTGATACATCTACACAAGTTTGATTATAAGCTTTGCAAAAATAAACACGCTGAACAAGCTAAGCGCAAATGGAACGCGTACGACTTAGAAACAGGCCAAGGTGAACATAATAGAGTATTTGACGGTATGGCTTTTGACCAATGGTTTTTTGGAGGCAATCCGCATCAGGGCGTAGATAACGCTTTAACTGAAATACCCGAACACTTTAAAGGAATAGTATAATGCATAACGACTTATCAAAAGTACTACTAGAGCGCGGTTCTAACTATGTCAAAACGCCATTCAACTACTGTTCATTGGTAGTACCTACTTGTAGACTTAAGGCTACGTTAAATTTCTTAAAAGAATGGAAGGACAGCATAAAAAGCACGATTGATGCTGTTCACATAGTATTTGATGGTCCTTCTTCTGACATAGATGCTGAAGTATTAAAAGATATAAAATTTGACAACATAGTTCATGTACATTCGTGGGACTCTAATTTTATAGGAGAAAATCTTACGGATACCGAGCTTAACCCTACGCCTCCTACTCTACAAGAGCTAGACAATCAAGGGTTTAAGTGCTTTAGCAGAAAAGACTCAGCTATAAGAAGTTATGGATTTTTGCTTTCTCATGTATACGCAAACTTAAATAATCCGTTTTTAATCGGTAACCACCCAGATAATCATGTTATTTATACTTTAGATGATGATTGCATGCCCATTAATGACATAGGTGGCGCTAGGACGTCTTTCTTCACATCTCATTTAAATAACCTGTATAAGTTTATGCCGTGGTCTTCGACCGTTCCCGGTATAAGGCTTAGGGGTATTCCATATTACACTTGTTTTGACGCCGTTAACACAGTGTCAAGTGATATGGTAATGAGCGTTGGAACCTGGAAAGGTATACCGGACTTTGATGCTACTCAAAGGTTGGCCATAGGGCCGGCTGCCGAAAGCACTGAGCTGCCTTTGCTTTTGGCTCCAATAGCTGCTCATCCAGATGTAATGTACCCAATATGCGGAATGAATTTGGCTTTCAAAGCAGGCATGCTGCCGGCGGCTTTGTTCGCTCCAATGGGGACAGCATCAAGCTATAAAAGATTTGACGACATATGGTTTGGAATATTTGCACAGGTTGTACTATCTTTGGCAAAGAGAAACTGGTGCTACGGCTTACCTGTAATTAATCACACTAGGCTAAGCCTTGCAATGGACTGCTTAACTGCAGAGGCCCCTGGAATAAGTCTAAACGAGTCTTTATGGATATTTGTACTAAATGCTATTAGATGCTATAGGAACAGCGGTAACGTTCTTGAGGGATACTCTATTATGGAAACAGCTGAGTACGTAATAAAAGCCATGTCTTTTCACAAAGACATGGCTGCTGATAATGTTACTCTTATAGGTAAGAGCTATAAGCCAGAGCTGCTAGACTACATATCAGTCTGGTGCGAGTGTCTTGTTAACTGGCTTGAGCTTCTCAAAAGGCACGTTTTCAACGACGGTTCTTCTAATTAGCTCTTCTCTAACTATGTCTAGATGCTTGGGCGCGTCTATAGCAACCTTTACTTGATTAATACCAATTTTGTACACCTTTATGGTTATATCGTTACCAATTTTTATGGACTCGCCCTCTTTTCTAGTCAGTACAAGCATATATCCTCCTTATGGTTTTAGTGACACTATCTTTCTAGAATATTGTTCGTAACAATCAAGTCAAAATTTCTAATGAGGTAAAAAACATGAAACTTCTTGATAATATTATGTTCAAGTCAAAGCCAATAGCGGTTGTAACTTCTGACTGGCACATGGCTTTAAACGCTTGGAAAAAACATCCAGGCATAAAAGGAGATGCAGAATTTTCCTTACAACAAATAGTCCAGGTTACTTTGGACCTTGGAGTACCTTTGATAGCGGCCGGTGATTTATTTGATGTAAAGACCCCGGACTCATATGCGGTTATATCAACGTCAAATCAACTTAATAAATTAAAAGGCATACCTGTTTATTACGTCCAAGGACAGCACGAGATGTCTACTCCAACCTGGCTGAGCCTGTTCAGCGGCTGCGAGCACATCCATGATAAGTTTATAAAGCTAGGTAATTACAAAGCTTACGGATATGATTACTTCCTGCCAAAGTCAAAAGAAGATTCTTATGAAAGGTTTAAGTCTGCTGACATACTTATAACTCATCAAGTGTGGTCAGAGCTTCTACCCAGACACGGTCAGGTGGCTTGCTGTTCTTATTCAGAGGCAGCAAATAATCACAAATATAAAGCAATCATAAGCGGCGATTTTCATTCTCATTTTCAAGACAAAATTTATGGAACGGACTGCTCATTTGTATCACCCGGCAGCATGTGCCTGCAGGACATGAATGAGTCTCCAAGAAAAGCAATATGGGTAATGACAGAAGACCTGGATTTTGTATCCGTGCCTCTTCAGACTAGAGACCTTATTCCCGTAAGAATAAACTCTGAAACCGACCTTAACGTTGCCACAGGTATGGCTAGCACCCTTGTTCACAAGGCTTTACCAAACGACATAGGCAAGCCAATTATAAGAGTTACCTACAATACTGCTGTGCCCGACGTATACGAGGCAATGTGCTACGCGTTTAAGGACAAAGCATTTTTAGACTTCAAGCCTATTATGGACGAATCTGAAATGGAGATAAAAGCTGTTGACGACCCTATTAAAGTCGCCGTCAGCTCAGTAGACAGCATATTCTGCGAATCCGTAGCCTCATGTTTTCCAGACAAACACAGAGGTGCGTCAGACATTATAAGGATGTGGAGATCCTCTTCTGTAGACGAACTTAGAAAGGAAATATCTCTAATATCCGATGAAGTAAAACAGCAAGACAAACTCTAGGAGAACTTATGAAGATTGAAAGATTAAGGCTAAAAAACTTCTGTCAGCATCAAGAATTAGACTGGTCCATACCTAATGGCATAGTGGCAATAAGCGGCCCTAACGGCTCAGGAAAATCAAATGCTATCAAGGCCATATACTCGGCTCTGACGGGAGACTTCAGAAGAAACGAAGGGGTTATGCTTGATAACATAAGCAAAACTTGCTCAGAGAAAGACGATAGCTTTATAGAACTAACATTTTCAAATAATGGAGACGTCTCCACTATACTTAGATCGCTAAGGCCTAATAAAAAATCATTATCAATAAACGGCTCAAAACCTATAACTTCTGATAAAGAAATAAAAGTTGCCATAGAAGGCCTAATAGGTATTAGCCCGGACATTCTAAACGATTATATATTTGTTGATCAGTGGAAGATGTTCGAGGTGTTCACAGCCACAAAGTCTGACAGGCTGTCAGCCCTTCAATCCCTCTATGGGCTCAGCAAGGCTGAACTGTGCTATGACGAGATAGGTAAATCAATTACAAAAATAAATATACCAATCTTCTCAGAATCAATAAGCGATGTTGAAACGGGTATAAGAGAAAGAAAGCTGCTGCTGGATTCTCTTAACACAAAACTTGTAGGCCTAATGGCTTTAAAGAGAGACGATAGCGGCCTTGTAACAGAGCTAGCAATCGTTGACAAAGTCATAAAAAATAACACCTCTATTCAAGTTCTTATTAAAGGAATAAGCGACGCTGAGGCTTCTATAAAAGTACTCAATGATAATGCCAGCAAAGCTTTACAAGACCTAGGTATAGTTTTTGACGCCTCTACAGGCCCCAATATTGACGTACTGGTGGCAGAGTACGGGTCTTACTCTGCTCTTATAGATGTCATAAATAACAACATATCACTTGTATCAGAGTGGAAATTTTATGACGACGCTATAGCCAGGAAAAAAATAGTAGAGTCAAACATAGAAACTGCTATTAAGAATCTTGAATCCCTAGGCGAAGGACCTGCAAAGCCTTCCACCTATATCGAAGCAGTTGGAGCCGATTTTAATAACTACAATAGTAAACTAGGATCCCACGAGGCAAAGAAAGCCTGCATAAAAGAGTTATTAACCAATAAACAGTGCCCTGTATGTCAATCTACAGGAAACAGCCTTGATAAGGCTGTATCTCTTCTTCAGAGCTCTGTGGATGAGGAAAGCAAAGAGATTGACTTACTAAAGGCAGCTTTTGCCGATAGTAGAAAATTTGATAAAGAGTACGCTGACTACTTATCCTCAAAAACAAAACTAGACACTGTTATTGCCGGTTTAAATGCGTCATTGTCTGATATAAATTCAAAGCTAACCGACCCTCCGTCAGTATCAAGTGATGACTGCAAGGCGGCCTTGGATAAAGCCCAGTCTACAAAATCCAAGTACGATACTGCTTCTTTAATTATAAATGAACTAAATAAGACTATTAACTTTGAACGGGGCCGTCTTGATATATTCAGGCGTAATAAAGAAACAATTGAAAAGGATATTACTGATACCGGTCTAGAGGCTTCTAACGAGGAATTAATAAGTTTTAAAGAAGAGCTTACTAATTTGATTAATGTAGTGAGAAGCAATAACAACGAGATAATAAGAACTGAGGAGGCTATAAAAGGATGCTCAGATACAATAGAAATTCTTGAGACAAGAAGAACAAAAATAGCAGAAGGTCTTATGGAAGCTAAGACAAACATGGAGGTAAAAAATTACCTAGAATCACTTAAAGAGTTGATGCATAAATCTAACCTTCCTAAAAAGGTTGCCTTTAATTACCTTAAACAAACTGTTGCAAAAATGAACAGCTATCTTGAAGACTTTAATGCGCCGTTTAGGGTATACTCAGATAGTGAGCTTATGTTTTGGGCTAAGTTCAGTGACGGACGAGACCTGCCCGCAGCCAGGCTTTCAGGCGGTGAAAAAGTAGTGCTAGCTCTGGCCTTTAGGCTTGCAGTACAGTTTGGAATAGCATCAGGAGTAAATCTTTTGGTACTAGACGAACCAACTGTTGGCCTGGACGACGATAATATAGAATGCCTTGAGATGGCATTTAACAGGCTAAGAGCCATGTCACAATCGTCTGGCTTGCAGGTTCTTATAGTTAGTCATGAAAAAGCCATTGAAAGAATGTGCGATCATACTATATCACTATATAGGTGATTAATGGCAAAGATAATAGACAGCTCGTACTTAAAGATTACAGCCGATGAGGCCGGTAATGTTTGGGCTATTGATGGAGATAAACTTCCAAAAATAACCAGCGATAGTACGGGAGAATTCGTAGACGCTTTAAAATCGAGCGGCAGGTTTAAGCTGGTAAGAGTACTTGCCGCTCCGATTAACCATAAAATAATACCGTTACTGTACGATGCTAAAGCTGAAGGCTGTATAGACTCACTGCAGCTAGCGTCGCCTATCATGCATCAAAAGAGCAGGCCTGAAAGTTCTTTGATAAGAATGAGGCTGTGCACGCTGCCTCCTTCACTCGGAGGATGGCATGAAATGACATATGACGAGTCACTAGTCTATAAAATGTCAAACTTATCAGAGTCCGCTCTTAACATTGAACCTAAGTTTAAAAAGAATGGATGCCTGTCAGTCAGTACTTTAAAAAAGCTAAAAGATATTGATGACAGTATAGAAGCCCTTATTGTTAAGCATCCTATATTCAAATATATGTCATTCATCGATGACATAAGGCCACATATTCTTGGATCGTTAATCGGAAAAATATGCGACCCCAGATGGTTTGTAGACCCCAACAGGCCCGACAGGTTATCAAAACTTTTCTCGTGGGTAGGCCTATGTGGAAACGTAGGTACAGTCGATAAAGACAGAAGAAGAATAGAAGCCCTTATATGCTGGGCCGGAACCGAGATGTATGGCTTCAATAGTTACAAGAATAGTTCTGAGCTATTAAGTAATAAAATAGCTGACCCAGGTTGTTTTATACTTAAATACGCTTGTGATAAATGGGGAATGGACTTTAACAAGTGGCCAATTGAAACAATAACAAAGTATTTCATAAAGTTTCTTAGGCTAGCCTGGCTTGATTGTATTTATCCTTATCCAAACCCATGGATGGAAAGGCTTTTTGACTATTCTTATTTTTTCAAAAACAGCGAAGATCTTAAAGCATTTACTAGTTTTATAAAAAAGTAGTGAATGTAAAAGGTTTGGTTAAAACGGTTTAAAACTTTTATGAACAAATATTTTTAACCACGTTGACTAACGTTCTTAGTCGAAATAGAATGCTCAAACGAGATCAAAAAAATTCCCCAACCGACGGCAATCAGTTGGGGATATTTCACACCGCAGGTGGTGGCGGTGCAGCAATCGCTGCATTAAGTCTATAATTATTCCCACCTAAGTCAATAGATTGCCATTACCATTTCAATACTTATTATTGGAAGGATGCGACATGGAGGTAAACTTTACTATAGGCAACTCCTTGCTACAGGTATCTTCGCCAACCGGTGAGCTGCCATTAGACATAAAGAAAAGACTAGAAAGCAGGCTGTGCTATACTCATGTGTCATTTAACCATGCTGGGTTTAGAAAAAGCGGAAATTTCTCGTCCGAAGTTAGGACAGTGTTTAAGTACGACCAAAAAAATAATCTTGTATGTCCAAGAGGGTTTACGCCTAGGTTAATTCACGAGTTTAAATCCTCTGGTATAGCTGTCAACGTTACAGACCTCGACAAGGACTACCACAACAGCGCAGCATTTGCTGTAGACATAGATAAGCTAACTTCTGTGATAACTCTCAGAGACGGGCAGGATGACTGCCTGGCTGCAATAATGTCAAACAGGGACGGGCTTATAGTAGCCCCAACCGGGTTCGGTAAGTCATTCATGTTCTCTGCAATATGCCTGGCGTACCCAAACGCAAAAATACACATAGTAACCAGAAGAGTAGACGTCATGAAAAGACTCTACACTTCACTGGCAAAGGTTGTACCGACTATCGGCATGGTAGGCAGCGGCAGTAACAGATGGGGCAGGGTAACAGTTATAACTGCCGACAGCATGCATAAGATAAGCCACTCCGGGGATGGATGCGCTGATATACTTCTATACGATGAGGCGCATGAAGCTGTTGCACCTTCGTATCAAGCCGAAATAGGCAAGTACCTGAAGACTAGAAAGTTTGGTTTTACAGCGTCTCCAGACGGAAGAATGGACGGTGCTCATTTTTTGTTAGAAGCAATCTTTGGCCAAAGAATATTTGAAATGTCATACGGTACTGCGGTGGATTCTAACCTGGTTGTTCCAATAAGAGTCGAGTGGATACAGGTTGATTGTGTAAACCCTTGCGGAGATCTTTCAGGTGTTCCAAAGGAAAGATGGGGCATATGGCGCAACGAGGATAGGAATAACGCCATAGCGGCCAAGGCCAGAGAATTTGGCGACGATGAGCAGGTCCTTATCATGGTCAAATCAGTTGAACACGCTGTATATCTTAAACAAGCTCTTCCAGAGTTTTCTTTGTGCTACGACACAATGGATACAGTTGACTATGAACGGTACGTAAAGAAAGGTCTGATTGACCCAATCACGGAACCATTAATGTCCCCAGCCAGAAGGGAAGGCATGAGGCTTGGTTTCGAAAAAGGATCTATAAAAAAAGTAATAAGCACAGACGTGTGGAGCACAGGAGTAGACTTTGCCCAGTTATCGGTGCTTATAAGGGCAGACGCCAGATCAAGCAAGATTGTCGATATTCAGGCGCCAGGTAGAGTGGCCAGAAAACACGACGAATCCGGCAAGAACCACGGTCTTGTAATAGATTGCATGGACAACTTTGATTTCTCATTCTTAAACAGAAG
>Ga0129333_10004229_pt1 | contig 13450 bp, 12 predicted proteins | sample CPB6_08_DNA_FD_94474 | JGI IMG/M metagenome (GOLD analysis project Ga0129333, IMG submission 94474) | Freshwater to marine salinity gradient microbial communities from Chesapeake Bay, USA - CPBay_Sum_0.6_0.8_DNA | ecosystem: Environmental > Aquatic > Marine > Coastal | place: USA: Chesapeake... | reverse complement strand
TGCTGCCCTGCTCGCCGCCGTCGGCTCACACCTCGGCGCCAGGCGGGGGCGGCTCAGCCGGTTCGGCCACGATCTGCTCGTCGCCCTCACCGTCGTCGAACTCGGGCTCTGGGCGTGGTCGCGCCGCGGGGCCGTGGTCCGGGCGTCGATCCCGACCGACGCCCCGCAGTGGCTCGACCGTGCCACGGTCGCCGGGGTCGCGACGGTCGCGGTGGGCACGCTCGCCGTGGTCGGCGCGGCCGCCGCCGGGGACATGGCGAGGCGAGGCCGCTAGTACGCTCGGTCCCCGACGAGGGGGACGACATGACGACAGGTCACACTTCGACGCGCACCGGACTCGAGGGGGTCCGGGTGCTCGAGATCGCCGGCGGTCTCGGCCCGGCCTGGGCGGCGAAACTGTTCGGCGACCTCGGCGCCGACGTGATCCGTTACGAGACCGACCACGACCTCGTGCGCGACCGCCCCTTCGACGTGTTCCGCTGGCTCGGCACGTCGAAGCGGTCCACGACGACCGGTCTCGACGACCTGCTCGCCGGTGCCGACGTCGTGCTCCACGACCTCGGTCCGACCGCCGCCGCCCGTCTCGGTGTCGCCGGCGACGACCTCCTCGCCCGGTACCCGCGGCTCGTCGTGTGCGCCCTCACCCCCTTCGGTAGCACCGGACCGTACGCCGACTACGTGGCGACCGAACTCGGGGTGATCCACGGGTCCACGTGGGGCAACCTCTCACCCGGGTCGTCGGACGAACCCGACCTCCCCCCGCTCAAGGCAGGCGGCAGCCACGCCACGCTGATCGCCGGGACCGTCGCCGCCACCACCGCCCTCGCCGCGTTCGACCGCGCCGACCGCACCGGCACCGGCGAGTACATCGACTTCACCGTCCTCGGCGCGGTCGCCCGCATGGCGGAGACCTCGCCCGCCGGCGCCCTCTTCGGCGAGAACGACGCGTCGCGCGTCGGGGTGAAGTCGCTCGCACCGTGGAACGTGTACGCCTGCGAGGACGGGCTGATGCAGTTCATCTGCGTCGAACAGGCCCAGTGGGAGTCGCTGCGGCGGATCATGGGCGACCCGGAATGGGCGCAGATGGAGATCTTCGCCGACAACGAGTCGCGGCGGGCCAACGTCGACCTGCTCGACATCTACCTGCGCGAGTGGTTCGCCACCCAGCGGGTCGACGACCTGTACGTGCGAGGCCAGGAAGCACGTGTGTGCGTCTCCCCGGTGTCCACGATGGAACAGCTCGAACGCAACGCGCAGTTCGTCGCCCGGGGGTTCTTCGCCGAGGACCCGGGCGGCACGAAACTGCCCGGCCCCGGCTTCACGGCCGACCACCCGTGGTGGCGGATGCGGTCGACGGCACCTGCCCGCGGGGAGCACGACGGCGCCGACTGGCTGCCGCGCACCGAGACCGCGCCGGCGCCTCGGGCTGCCGCACCCGGCTCGCTCGCCCGCCCGCTCGACGGGGTGAAGGTGTGCGACTTCAGCTGGATCTGGGCCGGGCCGTACTGCACGCAGCTCCTCGCCCACCTCGGCGCCGACGTGATCCGCCTCGAGTCGCCGGCGTTCCTCTGCCTGTTCCGTCGGCTCCCGTTCCCGCCGAAGGGCGTCGAGCTCACCCCGGACACGGACGGGCTGTTCCAGATCTACAACTCCGACAAGCGCAGCCTCGGCATCGACCTGCGCAACGACGCCGCGAAGGAGGTCATCCGTCGGATGATCGCCTGGTGCGACGTGGTAGTGGAGAACTTCGCCGTCGGCACGCTCGCCGACCTCGGGTTCTCCGTCGAGGAACTGCGCCGCATCAACCCCGACGTGATCGTCACATCGCTCTCCGGCTACGGCCAGGACGGCCCCGCCGCCGGGTACATGGCGTACGGCCCCGTCGGCGGTGCGGTCGCCGGGCTGTATGCCGCCACCGGCTACGAGGGCGGCGCCCCACGCGAGACCGGGATCGCCACCGGCGATCCGACCACCGGGCTGACCGCCGCGTGGGCGGTCGTGAACGCGATCACCGCACGTCGCCGCAACGGCGAGACCGCACGCCTCGACGTGGCGATGGTCGAGGCGATCGCCGCCACGACCGGGGAGCTGTGGATGGAGTACCGGTCCACCGGCACCCCACCCGGCCCGAAGGGCAACAAGGACGCCGGCTGGGCGCCGCATGCCGTGTACCGCACGACCGGCGACGACGAGTGGGTGACCGTCTGCTGCACCGACGACGCCATGTGGCAGGCGCTCTGCGGTGTCGTCGACCCGTCGCTCGCCGCCGACGCCCGGTTCGCCACGGCGGCGGGACGCAAGGCCGCCGAGGACGACCTCGACGAACGGATCGGCGCCTGGTGCGCCACGCGCGACCGGTGGGAGGTCACCCGGGCGCTGCAGGCGGTCGGGGTGGCGGCGTTCCCGTCGCTCTCACCGCTCGCGCTGTGGGTCGGTGACCCGCAGATGGCCGCGATGGGCATGCTCGAGCGACCGGAGCACGCCGTCACCGGCGTCCGACCGGTTCCCGGGGTGCCGTGGCGCCTGCGGAACACCCCGAACGGTCTCCGCCGGGCCGCACCGGCACTCGGCCAGCACACGACGGAGGTGCTGACCGAGGTGCTCGGGTTCAGCACAGCCGAGGTCGCCGCACTCGCCGCCGCCGGCGCACTCCCGACGGCCTGAGGTCGGAGCCACCGATGGCGCTGTTCCTGCAACGGGTCATCGACGGGTTCACGAACGGCGCGCTCTACGGCTCGCTCGCGCTCGCCCTCACGCTCGTGTACCGGGCGAGCGGCCGGGTGAACCTCGCGCAGGGCGAGCTCGCCACGCTCGGCACCTACGTCGCGTTCGTGCTCGGCGCGCCGATCTCGGCGACCGTCGCCTGGACGGTGACGGCGTCACGGGTGCTGCCTGGCACGCCGTGGGCGCAGTGGGCGACGATCCCCGCGGCGATGGTGGTGAGCGCCGTCATCGCCGTGGTCCTCGAGCGCGTGGTGCTGCGACGGGCGTCGGCCCGGTCGAACGTCGCGTCGATCTCGCTCTCGGTCGGTCTGATGCTGCTCGTGAACGCCGCGGTGAGCCGGTGGTGGGGCCGCGGACAGCGGCCGTTCCCTTCGCCGTTCGGTTCCGACCCGCTCGACCAGTTCGTCATCGGGACGGTCCGCATCCGCCACGCGACCGTCGGCACCTGGGTCACCCTGCTCGTCGTCCTCGGAGCGCTCTCGCTCGTGCTGCGCAGCCGCGTCGGCCTCGCGTTCCGGGCAGTGGCGTCGAACCGCTCGCACGCCGCGCTGTGCGGGATCCGGGCCGGCCGGGTGCTGTCGGGATCGTGGGCGCTCGCCGCGGCGATCGGCACGCTCGTCGGCTGCCTCGCCGCGTCGAGTGTCCTCCTCACCCCGGCGATGATGACCCGCCTGCTCGTGTTCTCCCTCGTCGCCGCCACGATCGGGGGTCTGTCGAGCCCGGGCGGTGCGTTGTGCGGCGGGGTGATCGTCGGACTCGGGCAGACCATGATCGCCGCGTACGTGCCCGGCGTGAAGACCACCGGTGCGTTCCCGCTGCTCGTCGTCGCGATGGGGGTGATGCTGTACCTGCGACCCCAGGGTCTGTTCGGTGTGCGGAAGCAGGATCCCGACGCCCCAGCCGTCGCCGCCACCCCGGACACGAGCACCCGGTCGGCACCGATCACCCTTGCGCGGAACGGTGCCCTGCTCCGTGGCGCACGGTGGACCGGCGGGATCGTCCTCGTCGGTGCGATCGCCGTCGGTGGGATCGCGCTCCCCTACCTCGAGGCCCGGCTCCTCACCGAGCTCGTCGGAACGGCGATCGCCGCCTGGGGGCTCGGGTTCCTGCTCGGTGACGCCGGCCGGATCTCGCTCGGTCATGCGACGTTCATGGGCGTCGGCGCGTACGCCAGCTCAGTGATCGCGTTCCGAGCCGGGGTCCCCGCCCTCGTCGGCGTCGTGCTCGGCACCCTCGTCGGGTTCGTCGTCGGCACCCTGCTCGGGCTGCCGGCACTGCGGATCCGAGGGCAAGAACTCGCAATGGTGACGCTGTGCCTGGCGGTGATCTTCCCGTCGCTCCTGAACCGGTTCAGTTCGATCACGGGCGGCGAGCTCGGACCGCCGCCGATGCAGTTGCCGGCCGCACCGCCGTGGCTGGGCCTGCCGACGGACCGCACCTACGCGTGGCTGCACCTGATCGTGCTCGCGATCGCCGTGCTCGTCGCCTGGACGCTGACGAACATCCGGTCGAGCGGGATCGGCCGCGTGATCCGGGCCGCGGCGGAGAACGACGTCGCCGCCGCCGCGATGGGTGTGCACGTCACCCGGGTGCGCACGCTCACGTTCGGGCTCGCCTCCGCCCTCGCCGCGCTCGGCGGCGGACTCGTCGCCGTGCAGTCCCAGGCGGTGACCGCCTCGCGGTTCGACGTGTCCCGGTCGCTCGCCCTGTACGCGCTGCTCGCCGTGTGCGGGACGCGTGGGCTGCTCGGCCCGTCGCTCGCCGCCGTGCTGTTCGTCGGCGTGCCCTGGTTCATGGCCGAGACCGGCTGGACGTTCGGCGCCCGGGGTGTGCTGCCCGACGCGCCAGGCGGCGGCGCGTTCCTCGTGTGGGGGCTCGCCCTCCTCGTCGTCACCGTTCTCACGACCGACGGCCTCGTGCCGGCAGCGCAGCGGGTGATCGGCCGGGTCGTCCGTGTCACCGGTGGGGAGGGTCGGTAGGGTCGGCGTCATGGCCGTCACCGCCGAAGCACTCGCCGCCGTCCGTCGCCTGTGCGAAGGGTGGAACACGATGTCCCTCGAGGACTTCCGTGCCACCGTCACCGACGACTGCGCCTACCGCAACATCCCCTTCGATGACGACCTGCACATCGGGCCGGACGCGATGCACCGCACCCTCGAAGGGTTCGGACGGAAGTGGGACGTGCGCCTCGAGGTGCTGCACCTCGTGGAGGGCGACGGTGTGGTGCTGACCGAACGGCACGAGCACTTCTTGCACCGGGCGGGCGAGAAGTCACCGTTCGTGCTGCCGGTGATGGGGATCTTCGAGGTGCGCGACGGCTTGGTGTCCGCCTGGCGCGACTACTTCGAACGCTCCCACATGCGCCTGCGCTGAACGCGCCGCACGCCTACTGCAGGACGAACCCGCGGTAGTCGTCCTCTGCGACCTCGTCGCAGCGTGACCGGTACTGCGGGGCACCGCCCGCGTACAGGACGAACCGCTTCTCGGTGCGCCCCTCGAGGTTCTTGTTCACGCCCATGAACCACGAGTCGACCTTCGTGAAGAGCAACTTCTCGCCCGACTCGAACACGTGGTCCGTCCAGGCCTGCTCCGCTTCGGGGGTCGACACGATCCGCTGCTGGCCGTTCGCCTGCATGTGGGCCAACAGGTCGCTGATCCACTCGACGTTCTGCTCGATGCAGCGAGTCATGTTGCAGAAGGTCGCCGCGTTGTGCGGGCCGACGATCGTGAACAGGTTCGGGAACCCGGGGATGTTGAGCCCGAGGTAGGTGCGCGGTCCGTCGGCCCAGTGGTCGGCGAGCCGTTCACCGTCGACACCCCGGATGTCGATCCGGTCGAACGCACCGGTCACCGCGTCGAACCCGGTCGCGTAGATGATCATGTCGAGCTCGACGTCGCCTGCGGTCGTGCGGACCCCGGTCTCGGTGATCTCGGTGATGGGCGTGTCCCGCAGGTCGACGAGGCGGACGTTGTCCTGGTTGTAGACCTCGTAGTAGTTCGTCTCGAGCGGCACGCGCCGGGTGCCGAAGCCGTGGTTGCGCGGGATCAGCCGTTCGGCGATCTCCGGGTCCTGCACCCGCTCCCGGATCTTGCGGGCGAGGAAGTCCGACATGAGCCGGTTCGACTCCTCGTTGACGAGGACGTCCCGGAAGTTGCCCATCCAGATGCCGAACCCGGGGCTGTCGTAGAGCCGCTGGAAGACGGCCTCACGTTCGGCCTCGTCGACGTCGACGGCGTTGCGCTTGTCGGTCTCGTGGACGAAACCGCCGTAGTTCTGGCGGCAGCGCTCCATGATCTGCTCGTAGTCCTCGCGGATCTGCGCCTGCTCGTCGTCGGTGATCGGCCGGTTGTGCAGCGGGGCACACCAGTTCGGGTTCCGCTGGAACACGGTGAGGTGCCCGGCGGTCTTCGCGACCTCCTGGATGGTCTGCACGCCCGTCGCACCCGTGCCGATCACGCCGACGCGCTTGCCCTCGAAGGACACCGGTTCGTGCGGCCACCGGGCGGTGTGGTGCGACTCACCACGGAACCGGTCGACACCGGGGATGTTCGGCATGATCGGCGTCGAGAGCGCGCCGATGGCGGTGATCACGAACCGGGAGCGGTACGTGCGGCCGTCGGTGGTGGTGACGGTCCACCGCGTCGCCGCGTCGTCCCAGTGCGCCGACGCGACCCGGGCCTCGAAGGTGATGTCGCGCCGCAGGTCGAACCGGTCAGCGACGTGGTTCAGGTACCGGAGCGTCTCCGGCTGCGGGGCGAAGTGCTCCGACCAGTGCCACTCGTCGAGGAGTTCCGGATCGAAGAAGTAGCCGTACGTCCAGCTCTCCGAGTCGAACCGGCAACCCGGGTAGCGGTTCCAGTACCAGGTGCCGCCGACCCCGTCACCGGCCTCGAGGACACGGGCGGACATGCCGAGCCGTCGCAGACGGATGAGCTGGTACAGGCCGGCCACGCCGGCTCCGATGACGACGGCGTCGTACTCCTCGATCCCCATGCGCGGGATCCTACGTCGGGGTCAGCAGCCCGGTGACCTCGGTCCGCAGCTCGGGGATCCCGAACCCCTTCTCGGCACTGCACCAGCGGACCTCGGTCGGGGCGAGGCCGAGCCCGGCGGCGAGTTGGGCCCGCCGCCCGCCACGGCGCGACGCCCCGACCTTGTCGGCCTTGGTCGCCACCACCCGGATCGGCCGGCCGACGTGACGGAGCCACGCCGCCGTCTGCACGTCGAGCGGGGTCGGGCCGATCTCCGCGTCGACGAGCAGCAGCACCACCTGCAGGCTCGGACGTCCTGTGAGGTACCCCTCGATCATCTGCTGCCACGACGACCGTTCGGCGTCGGACACCTTCGCGAAGCCGTACCCGGGGAGGTCGACCACCCACCGGCCCGGCGGTTTGCCGTCGAGCTCGAAGATGTTGATCAGCCGGGTCGCCCCCGGGGTCTTCGAGGTGCGTGCCAGGTTCGTTCGGTTCGCGAGCGCGTTGAGGAGCGAGCTCTTGCCGACGTTGGACCGGCCGACGAGCGCCACCTCGACGAGCGCCTCCGGCAGCTGGTCGGGCGACGACGCCGACCGCAGGAACTGCAGTGCGAGAGGACCGGCCACCGACGGGAGCCTACCGACGGGCGTAGCGTGGCCGACCATGGAACTCCGGCGCATCGGCGGGCTCGACGTCTCCGTGGTGGGACTCGGGTGCAACAACTTCGGCATGACGATCGACGCCGACGCGACCCGAGCGGTGGTCGACGCCGCGCTCGACGCCGGCATCACGTACTTCGACACGGCGGAGAGCTACGGCGGCGGTCAGTCGGAGGAGTTCCTCGGTCTCGCCCTCCGCGGGCGCCGCGACAGAGCGCTGATCGCGTCGAAGTGGGGATTCCCGACGAACCTCGCCGACGGTGAGGTCGCCGGCAACCCGGCGATCATCCGCCGGTCGCTCGAGGGGACGTTGCGCCGTCTCGGCACCGACCACGTCGACCACTACCAGCTGCACCGCGCCGACCCGACCACCCCCGACGAGGAGATCCTCGGCACGCTCGCCGAGCTGCGCGCCGAGGGGAAGATCCGCGAGATCGGCTGCACCCACCAGACCGCCGCGGAGATCGACGGTTGGCTCGCTGCGTCGGCGGCGTCGGGACACCCCGCCTACGCGTCGGTGCAGAACCACTACAGCCTGCTCACCCGGGGCGACGACACGAACGGCGTGCTCGACCGCTGTCGGGCGCACGGCCTCGGGTACGTGCCCTACTTCCCGCTCGAGTCGGGCCTGCTCACCGGCAAGTACCGCCTCGGTCGTGACCGGCCGGCCGACAGCCGTCTCGTGCGCTGGGGGGCGCGGGCCGATGCGTTCATCGACGACGCGAAGCTCGCCGTCGTCGAACGACTCGTCGCCTGGGCCGACGCAGCCGGGTGCTCCCTGCTCGACGTCGCACTCGGTTCGCTCGTCGCGACCCCGGGTGTGGCGACGGTCATCGCCGGTGCGACGAGCCCGGCGCAGGTGCGGGCGAACGTCGCCGCCGCCGCGTGGCGGCCCGATGCGGCGGCCCGGGCGGCCGTCGACGCACTCCTCGTCGGCTGACCGCCGACGTCAGTGGTGCAGGTCGTCGGTCCAGAGCACCGTCTCGGGTTCCTCGACGACGGGGATGTCGAGGTTCACGACGACCGGTTCCTGCCCGCTCCGCACGAGGACGCACTCGAGCGGTTCGTCCGACGCGTTGATCTCCTGGTGGGGCACGTACGGCGGCACGAAGATGAAGTCGCCGGGCCCCGCCTCGGCCGTGAACTCGAGCCGGTCGCCCCACCGCATGCGGGCCCGACCGGACACGACGTAGATCACACTCTCGACCTCACCGTGGTGATGCGCACCGGTCTTCGCCTCGGGGTGGATGGTCACCGTGCCCGCCCACAGCTTCTCGGCACCGGCCCGGGCGTGGGTGATGGCCGCCGCCCGGTTCATGCCCGGGGTCTGCGCCGTGTTCGTGTCGAGCGCGGTCGACGGGATCACCTTCACCCCGTGGTCCCGCCAGTGGTCGTTGTCGCTCATGCCACCTTGGCTAGCACCCTGCGCCACCGGGTCGCCATCACGACGACGCCGTGCGGGCCGCACCGGAGGCGACGAGCGCGGCGATCTCTGCAGCGTCGAGGCCGACCTCGGCGAGGACCTCGACGGTGTGCTCACCGAGGCGGGGCGTGAACCGCCGCAGGGCGCTCGGGCTGTCGGAGTAGCGCACGGCGTCGTGCACGTGCACGTACGCGCCCTCCGTCGGATGTTCGACCCGTTCGAACAGTCCGACCGCGGCGAGGTGCGGGTCGTCGGCCGCGTGCGCGAGGTCGAGCACCGCCATCGCCGGGATGCCACGCGCCTCGCACGCAGCGACCCATGCATCGGTCGTGCGGGTGGGCGCGACCTCGTCGACCCAGCGGTACAACGCGTCGACGTGCGCGATGCGGGCGTTGTGGTCGGCGAAGCGCGGGTCGGCGGCGAGATCGGCACGGTCGCAGAGGTCGAAGAACGCCGCCCAGTGCGCGTCGTTGTACGGCAGCAACGCCACCCACCCGTCCGCCGACCGGAACGGGCGCCGGTAGGGCGTGAGGAGCCGGTCGTACCCGAACGGCGCGAGCGGCGGGTCGTAGGTGGCCCCGCGCTGGTGCTCGATCACGTTGAACGCCACCATCGTCTCGAGCATGGGGACCTCGACGGTCTGCCCCCGGCCGGTGCGGACACGGTGCAACAGAGCGGCGAGGACCGCCTGCGCGATCGTCATCCCGCACACCTTGTCGGCGATGATCGCCGGCAGGTACCCGGGCCGGTCCTGGACCTGGCCGATCAGCCACGAGATGCCCGAACCCGCCTGGATCGCGTCGTCGTACGCCGGCCGGTCGGCGTAGGGGCCGCCCGAGCCGTAGCCGTTCGCCACGCAGTACACGACCGACGGGGCCGCGGCGCGCACGGCGTCCGGGTCGAGACCGAGACGACCGAGCGCGGCGCGCCGCATGTTCGTCACCACGACGTCCGCACCGCAGAGCAGACGGAACGCAGCGGCGCGCGCCGCCGGATCCTTGAGGTCGAGGGCGATCGACCGCTTGTTGCGCTGCAGGTTCATCGCCATCGAGCTCATGCCCGCCGACCGGGCGGGCAGGCTGTTGCGGGACGAATCGCCGTCGAGCGATTCGAGGCGCACCACGTCGGCGCCGAGATCACCGAGGATCCGGGCGGCGAGCGGTCCCATCAGCACGGTCGTCAGGTCGACGACGCGGATCCCCTCGAGTGCACCGGGGGTCGACGACGGGAGCATGGGCGTATCCTGCCGCAATGGCCGCCTCGTCGACGTCCACCTTCACCCCGAACGACCGGGGGCACGTCTGCCTGTCGTTCGACTTCGACGGTCCGTCGCTGTGGATGCAACGTCGGATGACGTCGCCGACGCCGATCTCGCGTGGCGAGTTCGGTGCGGTCGCGGTGCCCCGCATCCTGCGCCTGCTCGCCGACCGGGCGATCACCGCGACGTTCTTCGTCCCCGGGCACACGATCGAGAGCTACCCGGACGAGTGCCGCATGATCGCCGACGCCGGCCACGAGGTCGCGCTCCACGGGTACGCGCACGAACTGAACACCGTCCTCTCCCCCGAACGGGAGACCTGGGTGATGGGCAGGGCGATCGAGCTCGTCGAGGGCCTGACCGGCGTGCGGCCGACCGGCTACCGCGCCCCGTCGGGCGAGCTGACCGTGCAGACCATCGACACCCTGATCGCCCACGGCATCCGCTACGACTCCTCGATGATGGGCGACGACTACCGCCCCTACCGGGTGCGGCGCGGTGACCGGTTCCCCGAGGACGGGCCCGCCGCATGGGGTGAAGTCACCCCGCTCGTCGAGCTGCCGTTCTCCTGGACGCTCGACGACTACCCGTACCTCGAGTTCGTCACGTTCCGCCGCATGCTGATGCCGGGCCTGCGCCGCCCCGAGGAGATGTTCGCCAACTTCACCGGCGACGTGCGCTGGATGGTGCGCGAGGTCGAACACGGCGTGTGCAACGTCGTGTTCCACCCCCAGGTGATCGGACGCGGACACCGGCTGCTCGCGCTCGAGGCATGGCTCGACGAGATCGCCGACCTCGGTGTGTCCTTCACCCGCATGGACGCGATCGCCGAGGCATTCGACGACGGCGTGCTGTTCGGGATCGAACCGCGACCCCGCTGACCGGGTCGGTCAGTCCGTGATGACGACGGCCTGCTCGGGGCAGTTCGCCGCCGCGAGACGGGCCTTCGCCTCGAGTTCCGGCGGCACGACGCCGTCGCCGGCGGCCGTGGCATAGCCGTAGTCGTCGACGTCGAACAGTTCGGGGGCGAGGGCGTAGCAGCGGTTGTGGCCCTGGCACTTCTCCGCGATGACCGAGATCTTCACGCCGCCGATCCTAGGGCGGCGGCGAGGGCACGGTTCATCGCGTCGAGCGCCTCCCCGGTCGCCTGCTGCCAGCGCTCAGGGGACTCCGCCCGCTGCCATGCCCCCCACAGTTCGCGGGAGGAGTTCACGACGAGACCGGCCGTCGACGGGTCCGTCGAGCCGGGTCGCCGCCCGGCGACGGCGTCGTCCGCGGTCCCGCCCTGCGCACCGAAGCCCGGTACGAGGAACACCGTGTCGGGCATGCGCGCCCGCAGCGCCCGCGCCTGGTCGGGCCAGGTCGCCCCGACGACCGCACCGACGGCGGTGAGCCCGCTCGTGCCACGTCGGCTCGCACCCCATGCGGCCACCCGGTCGGCGACGTGCTCGGCGACGGTGCGGTCGCCCGCCGTCACGTCCTGCAGGTCGGCGGACGACGGGTTCGACGTCCGCACGAGCGCGAACACGCCGTGCTCGCCGGCCTCGTCGAGGAACGCGTCGATCCCGTCGCTGCCGAGGTACGCGTTCACCGTCGCCCAGTCGGCGCCGAGACCGGCGCCGACCGCAGCGCCACCGAAGCCCGGCGCACCACCGAACATCGCGTCCCGGTAGTGCTCCGCGGTCGAGCCGATGTCGTTCCGCTTGCCGTCGACGATCACGGGGATCCCGAGGGTGCGGGCGCGCTCGACGGTGGCGGCGAGCACGTCCCACCCGGCGGTCCCGTACGCCTCGTAGCAGGCGACCTGCGGTTTGACGACCGCGCATCGTCCGGCGACCGCCTCGAGGATGCCGAGGTTCGTCGCGAGGAACGCCTCGGCCACCGCCGCGACGGTGTCGCCGTGGCGGGTGAGCGCGGCGTCGCGCACGGGCGGCGGCACGAGTGCCGGCCTGGGGTCGAGACCGACGCACGCGACCGACCCGGTCGCGGCGATCGACGCGACGAGTCGGTCGGCGACGTGCACGATCAGGCGGCGGCCGGGGTGACCGAGGGGAGGTGCGGACCCATGAGGTCGGCCATGTTCCCGGCGTAGAACCGCTCGAGCTCCTCCTCGGTGCAGCCCTGCGTCGACTCGGCGAACCGCTTCAGCGGGTTCCGCCCACCCTCGACGTGGGGGTAGTCGGAGGAGAACAGGCAGACGTCCGGTCCGGACTCCCGGATGATCCAGCCGGTGTCCTCGTGCGGGTACGGGGTCGCCTTCACCTGGCGGCGCACGAAGTCGGACGGGCGCATCGACAGCTTCTGGAGTCGCTCCTCGTTGCGCCGGAACGCGTCGAACGCCGAGTCGAGGTAGCGCATCCAGCCGGGGAGCCACGACGCACCCTGCTCGACGACCGCCCACTGCAGGCGCGGGAACCGGTCGAGGACCCCGTCGAGGATGAGGGTCGCCATGGTCTGCATCGGGTTGTGGGGGATCGCCATGTAGTCGACGGACCGGAAGTTCTCGGCGCCGCCGTGGAAGTCCGGCACCGGCGGCATCCCGTTCACGAAGTACTTCGGGGAGAGCAGCACCCCACCGCCCCCGACGTGGGTGACGACGGGGACGCCCGCCTCCTGCGCCTGCGCCCACACCGCGTCGAGGGCGATGTGCGACGGCGAGTGCCCCTTCGGGCAGTACGACGCGATCATCAGCGCCTTGCAGCCCATGTCGATGGCCGTGCGGGCGTTCTCCGCCGCCCGGTCGAGGTCCATGAGCGCCACGTAGCCGACGGGGAGGAGGCGCCGGTCGACCGAGCAGAAATCGACCATGCCGCGGTTGTGGGCGTCGGCCATCGCGTAGGCGAAGTCGACGTCGTCACCGTGCTCGGCCTTCACGAGCTCGGCGGCGCTCCACGTGGAGAACACGAGCTGGCTCGCGAACCCCAACTGGTCGAGTGCCTCGCTGCGGTGGTCGCGCTCGAAGCTGCCGACCGCGTAGTAGTTCTTGCGGATCGTCACCTCCTCCTCGGCTGCCCGGTACTCCGGGTCGAGGTGGAGGGGGCAGGTGACCTGCGCCCAGTCGATGCTGCTGCCCGCCTCGTCGCCGATCGCGGACACACCGAGCCGCGGGAGACGCTCCCGCCAGGCCGCCGTGGTGTTGTCCCGCAGGAAGTCCGGCAGCTCCATGATGTGGGCGTCGGCGTCGTGGTAGATGCGCCCGCTCGCGTACGGCATCACGTCCCCCTCGTCATGCGGCCCCGTGGCCGCGGTCGTCTGCGGAGATTACCGATCGGTGGTCGGGGGTTGCGGATCGACGTGGATGTGACGGTGGGCGAACAGCCACCGCCCGTCCCGCCGGACGAGCCGGTCCCGGTACACCCCGGTCGCCCCGAACGTCGCCGGTTCCCCCGGCGCCATCGCCCGGAACGACGT
>Ga0129333_10004228_pt1 | contig 13451 bp, 23 predicted proteins | sample CPB6_08_DNA_FD_94474 | JGI IMG/M metagenome (GOLD analysis project Ga0129333, IMG submission 94474) | Freshwater to marine salinity gradient microbial communities from Chesapeake Bay, USA - CPBay_Sum_0.6_0.8_DNA | ecosystem: Environmental > Aquatic > Marine > Coastal | place: USA: Chesapeake... | reverse complement strand
GAGAACGAAAAAACTTTACCCGTTCGCCTGCTGGAAGCCTTCGGTGGTCCTGTGTATGGAACTTTTACCAAGTTTGAACGTGGGGTAGACCAGCTAAAAGAAGGGCATTACTACCGTGGCATCGAAACCATGATGCCTTCTGCCCTTGCTAACGGTATGCGTTCTTTCAGGTTTGCTACTGAAGGCGCGAACACTTTGCGGGGCGACCCGATCATTGGTGACATAAGTCCTTTTGGGGTCGGTGCACAGCTCTTGGGCTTCGCCCCGGCAGACTACACCCGACAGCTTGAAATCAACTCAGTTGTAAAAGGTATTGATAAAGCTGTAACTGACGAAAAAGTTAAGCTGTTGAAGCGTTACTACCTAGCTACCAGGATGGGAGATTTAGAAGAGCGACAAGATGTTAGGGATGATCTTGTGTCTTTGGCACGCAAGTACCCCGGTATGTTTAAGGAAGGTGTTGAGTCCTCTATCCAACGGTCAATGGCGCAGCACATGCGTACCACTAAAGAAATGTATGCAGGGGTCACTCTATCGAAAGGTATGCGCGACGAACTACTTGCGCTTGCTAGAGAGTACGAGGAGTGAAAAAAATCCCGGCAGGGAGGAGCCGGGATAAATGTTGGGAAGACCAACAAGGAGAGTAGATGGACATCATCTACGGAGCGGAATATATCACACTATTCTCCAAATGCGAAGCCCCAGTTTACCGCCTTCAACTCTCCCCTTAAATTCAAGCCGCCAATTCTTGCGTCGAGCAACCTGCCGTAGCTGGTTTTTTAACTTTTTCAAGTTCAGTGCGGGAACAAACACTGACATACCTACCTCCCATTTATGGTAGGGGATCTTAATAACTACCCCATCAGGGTTTACTTCAGGCAGTGGTTTGGGTGGTGGACTCCACATCGGTCATGGCATCCATGTTGTAAAGCACGATGGCGCTTGTCGGCGGGATGTTCATACGTGTGCCTTTTGCCATGCGCTTGCTTTTGATTTCTGCCTTCGCGTTGCTTTGCATCAGAGCTTTAACAAACGGGTCGTAAACAATTGACTTCCTACCGCACCATTCCCTGAAGGCATCAACTGCAATAAAAAGTGTTTTTACGTCGTACTCATAACGTAGCTTCAACGCCATGCGCGGTGTACTGTCTGGCATAACAATTTGCTCAAGCAATTCGTTCTTATCTTTGCGAGCATCCTCGGTGCTGCGGATCGACAGCGTGTTGGAGAAGTTCTCTGCCCAATACTGACCTATAACACTTAGTGGGTCGATCTTGGTTTCTTCTCTGCTGACTGATGCGTTGCTTATTATCTTTACCACCCACCTAAAAACTTCTGGTATATCCCATTCAATAAGTCCAATCTTTTTAGCAATAATTAGTCCGGTAAGTGAAGAAGCACATCCTGCTGAATAGAATCGATCCTGATAAGTAAGGTTAGCTTCGTTGTCAAGTTTTAGCCTAACCTGCGACCAGAGTTCTTCGGTCTCTTTTAAGTTACGCATGACCCACTGAATGAACGGGATATGTGCGTGACCGTAGTTGGTGTTGATGTCCTTAGCCAGTATGTCGGTATCTTCTTTAGACAACTTCAAACCCCTGACCGCCTCAATCTCCAGTATGCGATACATCTCTGCGTTGGGGGATGCTTTTTCCATACGCATACGGTCAGATAGTTTTGTGTTGCCTGTCGATATAGCTATCGTTTTCCAAGGCATACCGCGCCACCGTTCCTTGTTGCTTGATGATTCCATACGTGCGCGTTGCAGACCGTTTGGAATTGAGTACGCATAGTGGCTCGCCTCTTTACCATCGATGTTGGTCATCTCATCAAAGTACATACAGATGTTCTTAAAAATTTCTGTACGGGCCATACGGCTTGCATGGGTGTCATCGTGCTTCATCATTACAAGCATCGGATCACCCCAGATGGACGCACCCGCTAGCATGGCAGTTGTTTTTCCGTAGCCCGTGTCTGGGCTATATACATGAACCCCAAGCCCGTTAACCGCAGAGAAGTCCATGAACAGTGAACCAAACCCACAACCAATAACGAACTTGTGCATCTCACTGTTGGGTTTGTCATTGAAAAAGCGCATGGTTTCTTTCCACTTATCCAACGTACCCGCTTGTGTAAAGAAGTGCATGTAGTCAAGTGTCTTGCTTGACGGCGGGCTGTGTTCGATACCTTGTGGAAAAAACTCCCTGTTGCCTACTACAAAACTTAGCCTATCATCCCCTTTCTTTACCCAACCAAACTGCATGTGTGTCATGCCTGATTTCTCCATGAACTGTAAGTAGTTAATCCAAGCAACAACATATTCTTTTAGATCGTCAATTTTATTTACCGCTATGCCTTGCATAGCTAACTTTTTGCGAAGCTCCTCTGTTGATAGGGCATTTGAAATCGTGAACTCTCGCACACCGTCCTTGGGCATATGCAGCCGCATGACAATACACTCACCTAGTTCTGCATCCATCAACCGCTTCACCACATAAAAGTCATTGTGGTATATGGATTTTTCATACTCGACATACGCACCGTCTGGTGCTTTCTTTGCTTCACGTTTAAAGATGCCACCGTTTGCCCCACGAAAATAAGGCGGAGGATATTTGGGTATGGTGTATTGCTGTGAGTATTCTTCAGATAGTTCAGTCGGGTGGTCTGTTACAACATTTGCTGCTTCTGATGCTTCTTGTACAGAGCGTCCTAACGCTATGGGGGAGCGGATATTACCGCGATGCACACACCCTTCACATTTGCCGGGATTGTATTTTTCAAAGGTATCGCACAGGAATGGGCCTTTAATTAGCGCGGCTTTCTGTTCAGTTTCGGCGGGGTCATATTCAGGGTGGTTGCGCGATACGATGTGTATGGCTTTGTCGGCTTCACTGGTAAACGCTGCGATAGATAAGGCTGCTCGCCACTTGGGTTCATCCATTGTGGCTTGGTTTGCTATGAGATCTTCAAGTTGCTTGCAGCCTACGCCGTCTTTAGTTTTTTGCAGAATGAGTTTGAAACTGCTTGTGTAACTACCGAGTATCGCTTTAGATACAGGGTCCATTTCTTTTGCTTTATATAACTGCTTTTGCCGAACCTCTTCCCCAATGAGTGATTGGTAAAAGGAAAATGGTCGGGGGGTGCATACACTGTTAATTATTTCAACAGGCTTGGGTTCGTCCTTAAAGTGCAAGGTTCCCGGTATACGCAACACAGACGCAGCATTACAAGTTATAGAAGTATCAACTATAAAGTTTGCCGCTGCTATGACGGTATCTAACTTCCACGCAACCTTCTGCCAATCATCTTTGGCAACATCTTCAGTAAAAGGCCAATAGACGTGCACCCCTCTGCCGCTACTTGTCATGATGGGCTTGGGCATCTTGTGTGATTTACAAAAAGCAAGCAGGGCACGGATACCATCTTCGCGTGTGGCGTAAGGTTTACCTTCCCCACAATCCACATCTAAAAACAAGCTCTTTAAGTAGGCTGCGTCTTTGGCTTTACGTGTTCCTCTGACCGGGAAAGTGGCTAGTGCAAAGTAGGCATCCCACCCAATCTGTTTTACATCGTCGCCTCTGATGATGAGTTCATGAAGTTTTTCGTGGTAGGTCTGTTTATATACGTTATTTTTCTTTGGGCCTTTAGATGTGTACGCAACGTATACACCCTTGGTGGGTAACACTGTCTCTAAAAATTGTAGTGTGTTCATAGCCGCTTCCTCCGCAGTGAAAAGTAGGGCGACAGGACTCCCTGCGGCACGGAGCCTTTTCAATCCGTCGATCTAGTCGCCCGTAGGCTACAACTTACTCGTCATCAAACTCATTGAGTAAGTCAGACAGTTTAGTGTCCGGCTCAGTTTTCTTTGCCACTACCTTTGGTTCAGGCAGTGCAGCAGGGGCATTGCGTACCCCATCAGTTTGAGCCACTGTCATTGTGATTGCTGCAAACGCTTCAGGTGCATCCTTGGCTTCACGCACCATGTTGAACTCGTCCTCAGTGATAGGACGCACAGGCTTGAATACAAGTTTTGGTGTGGGGCTTGAAGTATCAAACCGCATCTCGGTGACCACACCCGTGATAGGTGCGCCATGTGCCTCAAGGTGTTTTGCGTAAGCAATCAGAGGCCACTTGTTCTTATCACCATCTCCAAAAATACTTGTAGCTGGTAGCGTAAGCTGATAGACAAAACCGTTAGGTTCGTTCTCAGGAATCACTGCAAGACGACGTTGGAAGCGACACGCACGGCTATCACCCTGACCAGAACCTTTAGCGTTCTGTGGGCAGTCAGCGCATTTATTAGACTGACGATTACGTGCTTTAGCATCAGGGGTGATGCCATCGTTTGACCAGCAGTCAGGTGCAGATACCTGCCCCTTCACATATGTACCTGCGTAAAACATCCGACTGTTTTGCGCCGCAGCTTTGATAATGATGATGTTCATCGAGCGGTCTTCGTTGACAGCAATTTCCTTGCCGCCTACCAACATACGGAACACACCACCTTCAATAGAGATACGTTTCGCACCACTTGCGCCGCTGCCACCAGCCAAGGCACTTGTTGCTTCGTCTTGCATATCTTTGAGATATGCGGGGAGTCCACCTTTGAATAAAGTCAGTTCAGCCATTTAATACTCCTAGAGGTCTTTGTCTGGGTTGAAATCAAGTTCTAACTGTCGAGGATCTTTTTTCTGTTCCTCTTCTTCCTTTGCCTTGCTGTAATGCTTCAGTGCTGCGTCAACATCAGACAGCTTAAAGCGATACACGTTGGCAATTTTTAGTGCGGGGATGATGTCAGCTCTCATCCATGAGCGCACGGTTGAGATGGACACTGAGTAATGCTTTGCCACATCTTCAATCGTGATGTACTTCTCATCAACGACTTCCATTAATTTCTCCTGCGTTGAACGGTTACGGAGTATTCGCTGTCCACATTCAGTCCCGGTGGCAGCAGATCGGGGTTGCTCTCTAGGAACTCTTTCAAATTAGTTTGGTGCACTCGCTTCTCTAGCACCTGTGGGATGTTGTGCTCCATGATGAAGTTATAGAAATTGTCCCAATCGCTTGTCCAGTATTTTTTACTCATCGTGCGGTAAACCAAACCTTCAGTCGTGCGAATGCTTTCAACATTTGCAGACCTCATCTGGTCAAGCAGGGCGTTTTTCACCAAGCGCATCTTCTCGCTTATCGATTCGTACTCGGTGTCGTAGGTGCGCGTAAGTTCTTCGCGCTTTTCCCGCATCTTAATGTAAGCGCGGACTAGCTTATCGACGGAAATACCGTCTTCTTTATCAGTCATCGTACTCTCCTATCGTTGTGTTATGTCGCTAATATAGTGACATTAGATGCTCTTGTCAAGCACTTCCTTGTATAAGGATACAAGTTGTACGTGGGCATCAATTTTACTATCAAGAAGTTTGTATAAATGTTTTTCTGCGTTACTGCCTACCAGCCTCACGACGGTAACCTTGTTTGTTTGCCCTGCACGATGCGCCCGTGCGTTGGCTTGAGCGTATATCTCATGAGAAGGGGTCGGCCCCCACCACACAATCGTATCGGCAGCGGTGAGCGTTACACCATGCGCGGCAGCTTGCGGCTGCACAATCAGCACCCGGATGTTTGCTGTGTTTTGAAAGTCGTGAAATAGCTTGGTGCGGTTAGCCGCAGACACTTCGCCACTGATAACCCCCACACTGATACCGTCGCCTGTGAGCTTTTCTTCCAGTACCTCAATGGTGTGCTTGAATGGCACAAAAACAATAACTTTGTGGTTAGATTCATCAATGACTTCTTGCAGTACGCTGTAGCGGTTCTTGATGTCAAAGATAACGGTTTCACCTGAGTCAGTATATGCCGCACCACATGAAATCTGTAGCAGCTTGTTAAGACCCACGGCTGCGTTGACTGCTGTAATTTCTTCTCCGGCTGCTGTGACAACCATCTGCTTGCGAAGTGTTTCGTAATACTTTTTTTGCTGTGCCGTTAGCTCAATGTCACGGGTTGTGTACACAATGTCTGGCAGGTCAAGACACTCGTTTTTTGTAAACCGTATAGCAGGTTGCAGTGCGTTGTACACAGTTTGGGTTGCGTTATCTTTTGGAACCCATCTAAATCTGGTCACTTGGTACATCACCATGTCGCGGTATGCAGCAAAGATTTTTGGTACACCTAGCGGGTTAACTAATTTACCTAACCCATACGCATCAAGGGGTGACTGTGCAGCGGGTGTACCTGTCAGCATCCACAACCATGTGTGAGGCTTAAGCAATCGATATAAAGTTTTCCACCGTACGGTAGTTGTGTTTTTATAAGCGTTCGCTTCATCGATCACAATCAGGTCAAAGTTAGCCGCAGCTATCTCATCTTTGACAATCGGTATGCCGTCGTAGTTAATAATTACAAATTCTGCATCGCTCTTAATAATCTTCTTGCGTTTTTCTGACTGCCCATAAGCAATGTCAACGCTGCGGTGCATGGCAAACTTAAACAAATCATTGCGCCACGCCGAGTCCATGATCGATAGTGGGCAGATAACAAGCACCCGTTTAATGATCCCTAACTTCATCAAATAGTCAGCAGCCCATATCACTGACCCCGTCTTACCTGTACCCTGCTCGTTGAGGCAGAAGGCTCGCTTGTGCAGTGTCAGAAACGCTGCTGTGGTTTTCTGATGTTCAAAGGGTTTGTGCATACCCTCCCACTTGTAGTCACGCAGTATGGGGGATGGTACGTTGCGTATCTTCAGGGTACGCAGTGCTTGGGCTTCGGGCAGTTCCCAATCTACAAGAACTTGCGTAGAACCAGAAGGTTCTTTACCAACAATACGGCTAGCTGGTATGTGTGCTGTAACTGTCTGTGGGTTTTTTAGACGCAATAAGAGCGCCCTGTTGTCGATGATTTCCATTTACTCTCCATATTATTTTTCGCGCTTACTCGTTTCAGATACAAGTGCGCTTTTTGAACTACGTCTGAATGATCTATTCTTTGAAGTGTTTTGAATAAAGTATCCGTCTTTATTTGATCCTCCGTTACTAAGTGCTTTGCGGTGGGCCACATCTTTACCTTCACGACGGTCTGCTTTCCCGTCGTGGTCTTTATCCGCACCTGTCTTGTCGATGGCACGTCGGGCGCGTTGGCGTTCTAGCTTACCTGCTATGTCGCCCCTAGCTAGTTGTTGTTGATATTCTTTCTTGTACGGTCTGGGTTTGTTGACGTAAGGCATTATTTGTTCTTCCCATTATGAGTGCAGCTCACTACAGGACACCAATTACGGCACAAATTATTTGGCTTAGGGTTCCACACATTGGTTTCGTATGCAGTGGTTAGTCGGTCGTACTGACCGAGCCACTTCTCCCAAGTCTCTTCTTGCTGCTCTTGGTGATACTTGTCTTTCACAAACGCATTACAGACAACAAAAAGCAACCCTGCATTGACGCTTGTGATTTCTGGAAAATGTTTGAATATCGCTAACGACATCAGCTCTAACTGGTCTTTGTCTGCGTACTGTGAACTTTTACCCGTCTTGTAATCAACAACGAACGCCTTACCCCGCTCTTTGTCAATGATCGCCAAGTCCACAATCCCACGCCACCACACATCCTTAGCCCCAAACCCGCATGGTCGCAAGTCACGGGTGATCCCCATGCGGTACTCGCACAGCTTATCGCCGTTTATCTCGTTGAGTTTATCGAGCGCAGCTTTGGCGAAGTTGAAGTACGGTGGTAGCGCAGTACCGTTTTTGATGTACTCCTCAGCCGCGCTATGAAACTTTCCACCATAAATAGTGGCCTCGGTGGGGTACTCGACGATGTCCTTGGCTACCTTGAGGTGGAAGTATTTTTTAGGGCATTGCTCAAAGAGCTTTATGCTGCTGTAACTCCACGCCGGGGTCGGCTTGGGTGGAGGGGATCGAAGCTGCGATGATGTTTTTAGCATGACGTAAGGTAGTAAGTGCGGTAAGGATATGACCATACGCCATTATTGGATCGTTTTCAAGTAGGCTTTTCTTAACCAATGCCAGCTCTTTCTCTGCCTCGATAAACGGCACAATGTAATCATTTAGTTCAGCAATCACCATAAGTTTCTCCTATCCCAGATTCACAGTTAATAGGTAAGCCTTGTGCCCAATCAGGAACCCAACGCATACATTCCTCAACGTAGTCCCGCGCAGCGTATTTCTCAGTCATAGGTGCAACACAAGCAATCGCATCATGCACGGTCAGCACTACCCGATACCGCTTGGAGATACGAACCATCTGCTCACCTATGATGCACCGCGCAACGGCTTGGCACACGTTCTCTATAACCTTACCACCGTAAATTTTAATCTGTCCTTTGCGGGTCTTGTATTGAAACTCATCGCCTTCACCTGCCGACAGTTCGTTGTATCGCATCAATAACTTATTGGGTAACTTGATAGCCTTGTGCTTGCCTATGATCTTTAACAGCCCCGGTCTGCCTAACGTGCCATCGATGTCGTCTTTCATAAGCCCCAGAGCAAACTGTGCTTCGCGCCACAATGCCACGATGTGCGGATTTGTTTTACGGTAAATCTCAATGATGCGACGACACTCATCGAGTTCTGTCTCCACCCCAAGCACCTTGAGTTGTGCCTGAAACTTGGCTGCACCCATGCCATACCCCGCACCGAGAATTGTGGTCTTGCCTACAAACCGCTGCTCCTTGGTTACTTGGTCCTCGGCTACACCATAAATGGCGCTTGCCATCTTCTTGTAAACATCTTCTTTGTTTGCAAACGCTTCAACCAAATCATCTTGCTGCGCTATCCATGCAAGCACCCGTGCTTCGATCTGTGATGAGTCTGAGTCAATAATGACCTGACCCTTGGGTGGCAGGATAGATGTCTTGAGCTTGTTGGCGTTAGCCCCTCGGCTTGGAAGATTTTGTAAGTTCAGGTTATCCGACCCACCCCATCTGCCCGTATGCGCTGCGTAATATTTTAGAGGTACAGGCATCAACCCACGTTCGGCAATACCTATAAAGCGTTCAGTACGTGTCTCTTCCAATGTGGATTTTGTGCCGATCCGCGCAGCAACCAGAGCTTGCACCCGCTCATCGTCATGCTCAAGCAAAGCTTTAAATTCCTCGTCATTTTTTGCCATCGCATAGGTTTCTTTGCCCGTCGTCGGGCTAATTTTCATCGGGGGTTCCACACCCAAAGAACGCAGCAGTTCAGCAAACTTCGGGTTGCTCATCAAGTCATCGCGGTCTGCCGCTGCATCAGCCAATAACTTTTCTTTGCGTTCACGCACTTCGGCTAAGTGTTGTTCTAATAATTCTTTATCGAGTCTTAGTACAGGCTCAGTAAACATACGCAGCGTTAAGTCAATGAGCTTGATCTCTCCTGTGGGAAAGTTTTTACCCATCATCAGTCTATCGAAGAGCGCGTAGGTCAGGTCGACGTCATTGATGCAGTAGTCGCCGTACGTCGCCAAACCTTCTTCGGTGAACTCGGTGCGGCGCATACCCATCGCGTTGATAACTTCAGTGCCCTTGACTCCAAGGTTATAGCGTTCAGCAAGGGCTTTTAACGAACCCCCCACTTCAACGCCGTGCAAAGCCCTCGCCATAGATAACGTATCAAGCCATAGCTTAGGGCGAATATCAAACACCCAATTAAGAATGGCACCATCAAACATAGCATTGTGAGCAAGGCCAGCACTCCCCTCCCAATCGAACTGCATGAGCCAAGTCTTGATCTGTTCATGGGTTCCACTTGCCCACTCCGTTGGGTTGTCGTCTACCTTTACTGCTACACCAATCACCTCAAAGAATGGACTGCGTATGTACTCTTCGGTGGTGAGTTTACTCAGTGAGTATTCGCGGTTGTAGTAGGTTTCAAAATCAATTGTTATTATTTTCATCCTTACCTCTGTAAATAGTTGAACGCCATTTTGTAATTAACCGTCCATGCGTTGATTTGCTGGTCGAGTGCATCAAAGTAAAAAATTCTATGATGTTGTCTCTTTTAGCACGTAACGCTATATGCCCCCAAGCTCGTGTGTCTGGTGGGTGGGGCATATCTTCATTAGCTTTACGAACATCTTCTGTAGTGAAGATTAAGTTTTTTATTGCATGTTTTCTGAACGCTGCATAGGCTTCAGCCTTCCATGCTTCCCCCGCATTATCTGCGGCTACTTCTGCCATTGAGTGTCCAATAGCTAGACCTTCGTGATTACTCATCTATCTCTCCTAAAAGGGTGCCTCTTCAACATCTCGTAAGTCTTCGTTCTTATCACGCTTAACAACTTGTAGTTGCTTGCGTGGTAGGAATACATAGTGCGGGAAAGGCCAGCCGTTGTCAGCGGGTACGCGCAAGCACACGAACCCATCCTCATCTACCTTAACAACGTAGCCAATCTCGCCTGTTGATTTGATCTTTACTTTTGTGTCAGGGTGCATGGTTACTCCTTGCTCGTATGGCTGAAGCTGCCAACTTTGTAATGTCTGACGCATATTCAGGATGTACAGCAAGCACATCACACAACTCCGCACACGCCTCACGTTCGGCAGCGGATACAAGGACAGCGAAGTGAGCAATCAGGTCGGGAAACAGTGAAATATCGCCTTCCGTGAACCCAGCCTCCCGCGCCAGTTTGATGATGTCTTCTCTATTCATGATTCTTCTCCTTCAGGGCTTGTTCTACAGCTCGGGCAAATCGGTACATTTTCCGATTTTCGTCGTACCCGTCTATTCCATGTATCTCCTCATCCGTCAGCCCAACCCACTCAGCTTGGCAGCAATGCCCACACCGAGGGCATTCAAAGTCAAGGTATGACTTGTCTTTCTGGTACATGTTGTGATCACCACTCATTTATCCACCTCCAATAACATCTTCTTCATCCGCTCGACTAACCACAGCACGGTGCCACCATCAGAATAGGTTGACGCAAAATATTCTTCTCCGTCTGTTGTCCAGCCCATGATGACGACACCTTCCAAAGTTTCTTTTGCTGCATCAAGCACCCTGTCTACGGGTAAATCCAACTTCGTTATCCCCGTAAAATTAATGACCTTGCTCATGCTTTATCCCCTTCTCTGTTTCGCCACTCATCTTTACCCTGCATCCGCTGCTCGTAGACTTCCATCAGCAGTTCTGCTGCTTCTTTAATTTTGAACTTCTCGTTGGTGCAGTAATCTGGTAAGCCCTCAGCGTAGCCCTCAAGCCATGCCGCTAACATGGCGAACTTATGCGCGGGACTCATGGCGCACCTCTGCTTACTAATTGAAGTTGTTGGGTGCTCGTGCAGTAACCTGTAAACGTTGAATACAAACTACCCGTGATGACATCGGCTAGGTAACGCTTATTGTCAACCAACACAAAACAAAATTCTCTTAGGTTGATGCCAAGTGGTGTTTTGACTCGTATATGAAATGACGGGTTGTGCTTCAATGACTCCATAAGATATGAGTCGATATAAAAATGGTTAGGTTTTTTCTTACTACTCATTTTTCCCACCTGTATTTAGTATCCGTGCAATCTCACGGTCGATATACCAACGTGCCTTGCGTAGATCCTCAACTTCTTTACCTTTGTCGGCACTGCGCCATATATATTTAATAGCGTTACCCTTATTGAAGTTGAAGTGTTCGGTAATCTCAATAGCTTCCACCCCCGAGGGGTGGTTCGTGTAATGTTTTGGGTGATTAACTGGATCGTTCATATATTTATCCATCCTTGTACTTCATCTGTCCAAGATCTCTTCCACAGTTGCCTAGTAACAAGCTCAGCACCTAGTTCAGTCAATTCAGTGGTGGTGTATTCCTTGCGCTCATGCTCTCGCCCCGGACCAACCCATTTATGCCTACCTTGCCCTTTAGCGTTGAGATGTTTTGGGTAGTAAGGTATGCCGTGCAACCTGAAGACAGGTTGCGTTTCGGTTTCTGCTGGTTTATTTAGATTCATAATCGACATCTTGTTCTCTCCTTCTGAGCATGGCATCTGCCACACGGTATGCAAAGTCAGCAAATGCTTCCTCTGGTTTTCTATTGGGCATCTGCCCCCAACGCCCTGCAAGTATTCCTGTGATAGCAGCTTTAGCGAAGTCATCACGCAGGTTTTCCTCGTACTCCTCAGCCTCTGCAAGCTCTTTGTGCATCTGTTCTATTTCTTCATCAGTCATGTTCCCGTACAGGGCTTTCTTCCAATCACTCATGATTCATCTCCACTTAGTCTGAAGTCAATCCTTGCCCGATCAAGGGCAGCTATTCTCCGACGCTCGGCAACCACCTTGGGGTCTTTCCAAGGATAGGGTTGCTTCAATAACTTCCACTGACGCATGAAAGTTTTAAGCACGTTTGTGCTTTCGCTTGTTGTTTTGATTTGCATCTCTTACTCCTGTTATGTTGAATGGATCGCTATAAAAAGGCTTAGGCACAGTCACTCTTGTATTGGAAAACTTCTTAACCGCAGGTTCCTCTTGCTTTTCAAACGGCTTCGGTTGCGGCTTGGGTGTATCGCTTAAAAATATGTAGTGGCGCTCTGCTACGATGTGGGGTCTGTGCGCGTCTTTCTTTAAAAAACTTTCAAGACACCCCAATCGCACAAGCCTTGTGAGAACGATATGTGTATTAGCCTTTGCCATCTTCATGTACAACGCAATTGCAGTTGTCGTAGGCGCGGTTGCTCGTTTCTTTACGTACTTGAGCGCCTTGAGTTGTAGCGGGGTTAGCTTAATTTCTTCCATACATATCACCTGTCACGCCAAGGTATCGACACAAGGTAATTGCACACCGCTGTAAAAACGTAGGTGTAGGAACCTGCTCCTCCGGCACAGTTTCCCTAAACATGGGGATGTACGGCTGCGGCGTGTCCTCTTGCTTGGGAACTACTATCGGGGGTGGGATAGAAGCAGGTACAGCAGCTTGTGTGGCGCGGCGTTTACGTTCAATACCAATGGTGCGGTATACAGTTGACCGAGCACGACCCGTCAACGACTGTATGACATCAATGGTGATACCTGATTCATACATGCTGTAAATCTTACGTGCTTCCGAACGGGGCATACGCCTACGGCCCCCAGTATTTGATGAGCTTTTCTTTGAGTTCATTTACATTCTCCTCGTTGACTACGATTGCTAAACCCCCCGCACTTCTTATTTGTGCAAGGTTCTTCTCCTGTAAGGCTGTGGTCTTTCCTTTACCTGCCTTACATTCGATTCCTATGAATCTGCTTTCAAAACACACCACAAAGTCTGGTGCACCTGAGTTGCCATACCCACCTGTGATGGGCATGACGTAGTAAGTGCCAAGTGCGTCAAGCACTTGGCGTACTTTCTTTTTAACTTTCGCTTCCGGTGTCATGATCCTCCTCAAAATAAATCCAAAATGTATCGCTGCTGATACGCCGCCCCACACCTTCAACAAACTCAGACGGGCTGACCATCATCAACACAGCAATCTTGCGCTGTATCCACTCAGGTATATCCG
>Ga0129333_10004226_pt1 | contig 13454 bp, 5 predicted proteins | sample CPB6_08_DNA_FD_94474 | JGI IMG/M metagenome (GOLD analysis project Ga0129333, IMG submission 94474) | Freshwater to marine salinity gradient microbial communities from Chesapeake Bay, USA - CPBay_Sum_0.6_0.8_DNA | ecosystem: Environmental > Aquatic > Marine > Coastal | place: USA: Chesapeake Bay... | reverse complement strand
GTAGGGCAGATCGGGCACATCGAGCAGATAGCCGTCAGTCCACATGTCCTTTTCGTTGCCGTCCACGCCAGCGCGGTCTGCGTTGAACAGGATTTTGCAGCGCAGGCCAAGGGTGCCGTTGGTGTTGGGGATGCGGGTAGGCGTCTTGCCAGTGCGGCGCAGGCCAACGTAGAACCAGCCGCCTTTCTCTGAGCCTACTGCCATGCTGTCAGCGGGAACGCCGTCCCAGCTAGTGGCTTCAGCGGAGGGGGTGTAGAGGAAGCTGATCATCAAGCGGCCCTTGTAGGGGTTCTTCCAGACGATCCGCTCGTAGGTGGGGGTGAACATGGGGTCACTGATGCAGAGGTTCTCAGCGGGGTTGTGGCTCATGGCTAATCTCCTAGTGGGTTTCCCAGCCGCTGGTGCCCTTGAAGGGCAGCACGTCGTCGTACTTGCCCGCAGCCATCACGTTGCGTACCTTGGCGCGGTAGCGGACGTGGGTCGCGTGGCGGTGTTCCTTGTCTTCCTTGGCGTAGGGGCGGTAGGGCTTGGCCTTGATGGTGCGTGCCATGTGTTCCTCCTAGTCGAAGTGCAGGATGGGCGTCATCTTCGCCACCAGCACGCGGTAGCACTCGTCGTTCAGCTTGCACAGTTCGCGGTGCGCTTCGATGTTGCAGTGGCGGTTGGCGAAAGCGTAGGTCATCACTTCGTCCCGCATTGCCGTCCAGTCGGTGCCGTAGTTGCAGGCCAAAGTCCACATCTCGGCGCTGTCGATGGTGCGGTTGCGAAGCGCGGCGTTCAGGAATTCGCGCATGATGCGGGGCATGTCGAAGCGGTCAGCAGTCATCGTCGGTTCCTGCGGGGCACTGTCCAGTGTGCCCTTGATGCTAGGTGTACGCTGACCGTTTAGGCTTTCACGGATTTTACGCCAGCAGGTCCAACAATTCCTCAGTGGGGTCGTCCAAATAGAACCACTTCTGGACTTTGACCCTTTCCGCAGCGGGAAGCAGCGTGTCGCCGCTTGGTACTTGGCCTTGGATCAGGAAGAAGAGGCGGTTGTCGATTGCTTCCAGCGATTCGGGGATACGCCGTTCCTTGACGTAGGTTTCGTCGTCCCAGCTAAATTCTAGCCCACGCAGCAGCCCGCCCCATGCTTGCGCCAGTGTGAAGTCCAGTTCATTGGCAAGCTGTTCGCGCAAGTCGCACAGCTTGATGATGCGTTCTTCTAAGTCGTGCAGCTTGTAACGGATTTCTTGGTTCGCCCACTTGCGGATGCTGTCGAATTCCAGCCCGAAGGTGTAGGAGTCTTCGTCAGGGTCTTTGCGCCCGCTTAGGCGGCGGGGTGGGTACTTGATTAGGTTGAGGTAGCCGCCGGGGTAGCTGCCGAAGCTGTTGCCTTCGCCGCCTTCTGCCACCTTCTGCGCTTCAACCGACGTAGTGTCGTCCAAAGGGCCATCATCGCTGGTGTGGTACTCCCGCGACAAGGGGGCTGCAACGCCGCCGTAGGGGAACCGTTCGGAAACCCGACTGTTCACGGGGTCGTCTGGGTCCAGTTGCTGGTTCAGGTCGGGGATCAGGAACATGCTGATGTCCAGCGGGTTGCCCCCCTGCGCGATGTAGGCCCGCAGCAGCTTTTCCAAGCTGGACGCGGGGGTCACCCTGAAGCCGACGCGGTTTTCGGTCGCCCTGACGCTGCCGTCTTCGGACACAACCACGTCGTACTTCATCTGGACGATGCCGATGCGAAGGATTTCGGCGTTCAACGCATTGATGCGGTCGGGGACTGACCGCCGTTCGCGCAGCAAGAACGAACGGACCCCCAAGTAGTACCCTGTGCGGTACTTTGACATGAAGCCAAAGGAAGACATTTTTACCCCGTCGAATCAGCAGCATCGGTCTGCCATGCGGCAATCAGGTCAAGGATGAATTTGGTGCCCGCCAGCAGGGGGACGACCAAGGTAGCCCCTGCCCCATAGGACGCCGCACCGTCGTTTGGCTTGTTGTTGGCGTTAGTGAAGGATGCGAGAACCCCACTGGTCCCCGGTGCTATCACCGTCAGTACCGCCATCTGCGGGATTACAAACAGTTCCATCTGCTGGATGTAGAAGTTGATCAGCGCGATGAAGCGTTGCAGTTCGCGGATGCGGGCTTGCAGGAAGTTGATGTAGTCGATGATGACCTTGGTCGCCGCCGCAAAGGCGTTGTTGATCGCCTTGACGTAGTTATTGAACTTGTCCAGATACTTGGTCAGGTTGCCGCCATACAGCGTGTTCCCCAGACGCACGGAAAGCCATTCGCCTTGCTGCGTGTTCAGCGAAGCCGCTGCGACGTTCAGCACCAGTTGGGCCTGTTCCATGACCTTGCGGCCTGTGGGGGTGTCGAACAAGGCGCGGTAGGGGTAGTACGCCACGTTGTAGGGGCTGTCTGACGCGGGGTTGTACTGGTAGACTACAGGCCAACCTTCCGATTGGTAAAGGTATTTAGTGTCATTGGCTACAGACCGTAGCTTCATGTAGATGGGTTCGTCCACCGCAATACCGTAGACGCTTCCCAAGCCGTACTGGGCCAAAGTGCCCTTCTTCAGGCCCAATTGTTCGAGTTGGTTGGTGGGGGTATTGGCTTCGACTTCGCTCGCCAGCAGGGGCTTGTCAAGCAGCCTGTATCCGCTGGGCGCATACCACATGAACGGCCCTTCGCCGTATTTCGAAGGATACAGTTCGCCCCTGTTGAACTGGTCGAACGCTTGGAAGGGCGATGACGCAACCCCGATGGGGTCTTCGTGCAGGATGGGCTTGCCGTCCTTGTTGGTGTTCGTCAGCGAACTAAGGATTGTGGCTTCCAGCAGACGGAACGCCCCGATTTTCACTGTGGGAGTGTCGAACTTGTTTTCGCAGATTTGCAGCAGGGTCAGTTCCCTGAGTTCCTTAGTATTGTTGGACAGGTATCTTTCGATGGACGGCAGCGAACCCATCCGCTGATAGATAGCTTCGGCAAGCAGGTTCACACGCCCTGCCACGGTGGAACACCACGCCAAGGGGCTGGTGTTCTGCCCACGGAAGAAGGCCGTCTTTTCATCTACAAGCTGGGCGAACAGGGTTTCGGCAAAGATTTCCAGCCCTGTGCCGTTGTTGTCAGAAAACGGGAACACCGATTGGGCGAAGTCGCCGCTGGCTGGCTGCGAACCGCTTTTGATTTGCTCAAGCACCTTGGGGTCGGCGTTGGCGGAATCGCGCACCTTCAGATCCACACGCAGCAGCACCAACAGCGCCAATGCGGATTTCAGCGACAGGAAGAAATTTCCAGCGGTTACGGCTGGGAAGGTCATCTGTGTAGTCGGCCCAGTAGCACCGCGATGGGTCGATGGCTTGGCGCTTCCAAGCAGGTTGACCATCACATCGTCCTGCGGGGCGGGGGCCACAGTCAGGTTGTACTTCAGCTTGGATTCTGGGCTGGTGATGGGTTGCTGGTCGGCCTCGTCGCTGATGGCTGAAATGCGGACAAGGTAGTTTCTTGCAAAGCCCAAGTCTTTGACGGTAAAGGTTTCCCCTTCCCGCACAAATTCCGCCTTGTGCGGCAAGTCCGACAGGGACAGGGAGTAGCGGTACACACCCACCGTAGGGTCAGCCATGATTTCTAGCTGCGACATCTTGAAGGCCCGTTGCAGGTAGTAGACGGTATTGCCGTCTGCATCGGTCGCCTTCATCTTGTCGGGCGGGATCAGCACCGTGGAAGCCTTGTCGGGTGTCTGGAGGAAGTAGAAGTTCGCGCCCGGCTTCAGGGCGTTTCCCGAATAGGCGGTCGAAACGGAAGTGCTTGGGCTAGTCAGCATCACATCGGCACCGCCGTTTATGTTGACTGACAGGCCATCGCTATCGACAACGCGCACGGTCTGGCGGGGTTCTGCTGTGTCGCCTTGCCCATCGCTGGCGTTTCCGCCCTGCGTTGGGGAAGGGCGGCTGGCATACAGTTCCAGTTCTGTGAACCCTGCCACCCCGACTTCGATCAGGAATCCTTGGGGCGATGGAAGCGGGGTAGTGACCGCAGGGTTGGACCCTGCGGGCGGGGCCAAGGTCCATTCCAACGTGGCGACGGTCAGCGGGTTGCCCGAACTTTTGAAGGCCGTCGTGATGGACGAGACAATGTTGTTCTGATTGAAACCGTACCTGACCTTGGGTTCGGTGACTGAAGGGATGCCCTGCGATGCGGTATCGCTGTCCAGACCGAACAAGGACAGAAGCTGCTGTATCGACCTGATCATCCTGTAAACTTGCGAAATGTCAACGGAAAGGTAGAAGAACATCCCCAGCACATACGTCTGGTCGGACACTTCTGGCCTTGTCGGGTCATTCTGGTTTGTCAGCTTCGAAATGGTGCGCTGCTGATAGGCCGTGTAGCCCCCACGGAGGCTTTTCAGCGGCCAGCCTTCTTTGAACAGGGCAATGTCGCTGGTGATGTATGCGCCGATCTGCTTGATGTCCTTGATCAGCAGTTGGATTTGTTCGATAAGGATTTTGGTCAGCGTTTGCAAGGGGTTGGCATACGCTGCGACAAAGGTCTTGGCTGCTTGCAGGATCTGATTGACGACATCCAATATCTGGATCAGGTATTGGGCGATGTCCTTGAAGCCCTCCTTCAGTTGCTTCACACCCGGAATCGCATCAATACTGGGGAACGCCTGCACGACGACCCAGCTATCCGATAGCTGCTGGGCCAAGGTATTGAAGTCCGAAGCCTGCGTGCCGTCATTGAAGGTGGTAATGTCGGGGACACCCGTGACATTGACCAGATTTGGTGCTGCCATTTACTGACCCCCGCCATGCTTGGTGCGTTCAAGCTGCTGCACGGCATCGTCTAGCTGCTTCAAGTGGACAGCTAGTTGCCCTTCCAGCAAGCCGCGCATCTGAAGCAGCATTTGCTTCTGGTCTTCCAGTGCTTGGTGACGCAGGACGCCGCCTTTTACGTCGAACCACTGGCCCAGTTCGACCCCGCGTTCCTTTAGTTGCTTCTCTAGCTGCTTGGCTTCTTCTTCGGTCATGTTAGACCCCTGACAAGGTGCGCTGCTGGCGCATAGCGGCTAGTTGCTGTGACCGTGCCTGTGCGTACTGGGCGTCGAAACGGGCGATTGCAGGCAGGCTTCCCGTCAACCTGTTCACGCGATAGGTAATCCAAGAAAACCGCTGGTCGCGCAGCCGATCCCGATAGTTCAACACGATGTCGATACGGTCTGGCAGCACTGGCCGCACGTTCGACGCAGGCGTTGTGTTGTAGGACGTGTAGGGGATCTGCGGCGGGACGACAATCTGCGTACCGTACCCTGTGCCGTCCGTGGTCAGGCTGTCCAGACGGGTGTCCAAGATCCAGAAGCGACGGTCAAGCACCGACAGGCAGTCGGAATCGTTGGTAAAGGGAACCGTGTTCAGTCGGCCAATCAGACTGTCGATAACGATGTTGCGGAACACGCCGCTGCCCGTAGAAGGCAGGGTCGGGAAGCCAAGATCGCGCCCATACAGGTTCTTCTGGAACGTGTAGTAGTCCCCGCCGAAATTGCCCGAAAGGGCCGTCTTGAACTGTTCGATCAGCGACAGCATCCGTTCGCGCATGGTCAGGATCAGGTCGATGGCTTCCCGTGACAGCAGGGTTGTTGGCCTGATGATGCGGTAGCTGAAGGGACGAATGCTGTATTCGGTTTCCAGATAGGTATTGACCGTGGCAGCGGGGGTGCCGTCTGTTTTCAGACCGGGCAGGGAGGTGGGGCGAAGGGCAACCTGCCCTTCAGGGTTACTGCCGCCAACCAAGGGCGCGACAGCGGCACTGTCGTGTACGGTCGGGTAAACGGCGTAGCCGTAGGTAGGCTTGTTTGCGTTGACAGTCGGGAAGGTTGCATTGCTGGCCTTGCTGCTGCTGCCAAAGGCCGTGGTGCCGTCCACGGTCAAAATGTTGTTGGTCGTGTTGATCTTGGTGACGCGGTAGAACCCACGGTTGTCGTCCACTGTCGCAGGCTTGCCTGCGGTGTAGGTGGGTGCGCCGCGTTCGATAATCGAAATGTCCCCGAATGGGCGGGTGCCGAATTCCAAGTCCGTGACGCTGGCCCCGTGGTTTCCGACAGCACCTTGCGGGTCAACCAGCACGATGTCGCCCACCTGAACGTCGAAGTCGCTGAAATTCTTGTTCAGCACCGTCGTCATGTAGTCGTCTTGCATCTTGTTGACGTGCGTATCGTAGTTGGCGATGCGGTTTGGGCCATAGTCGATTTGCACGAACCCGCCCTTGCGGTAAGCAGGGTCCGCAGGGTTGGTGCGCTGCTGATAGGTCACCACACGGTCAACCAGTGTCCGTTCAGTGATGATGTCCAGCAGTTGGTCGCAGGACTGCTGATGCGGGATAACGGCGTTTCGCAGCCAGACTTCGAACTGGGTTTGGGCGGCTACGATGGGGGAGAGGAGACCGGGGGTGTCTAGGATCAAGGTGCCATCGTTGACGACTTCCTTGATCGTGCAGGTTTCTACGACACGCTGGCTGGGCGGCAAGGCGGGGTTGATGACCCTGAACAGGTCGCCCGCCTTGATGTTTACGTCGAGGTTGGCAAAGCCGCCAAGCTGCGTCCCTGTGTAGGTCTTGTTATTGAAATAATCAGGGTCGGTGTTCGGGAAAACGTAGTTCTTCGCCGCGATGGTCGTGGTCTGATTGCTGTTATTGGTCGCCGCCGTGATGACCCCGCGCCGCGTTTCGTAGGCGTAGCGCAAGGGCAGGAAGTTGGCGCTGATTTGATTGTTCGCGTCGTGGAAGCGGCGGATACGCTTCACATCGTACTGAACGCGCTGCTGGACACTGACGTTACGGACACCGATGGTCTGCAACAGCACGGGCGTCGTATTCTTGTCCACCAGCCGCGATTGGTCAGTGCCGTACACATCGCCGCCTGCGCCCAGCGGAGGCAGGGCAGAACGGTCATAGGCGATGGTGAACGAAGCGGTGCCTGCGGTGTAGGAAAGGACCGTCCATGTCGTGTTCAGGGCGGGTTCCACCGTGTTGCAGATAGCCACGGTGTCGCCCTGCCGCAGTTCGCCCACTTGATACAGCGGGTCGAACGTGACTTCGGCGGGATTGGCGCTGGACACGCTGAAGATTTGGCCCACCCAAGGGCCGCCGACTACGGGGTTATTGCTGGTGGGGAAAGACGGTTCAAGGTACACACCAGCGACGACTTGCAGCGTGTCCGCGTTCAGCGTATCGGACGTAATCAGGTTGTCGCCTGTGATCAGGCAGGAAGCTCCTGCAAGGATGTGCGGCCTGCCTGCACCTGTCAGGACTGCGCCGTGGTTGTTCGCCACGCCTGTCAGGTCCAGCAGCGCGGGCACGTTCGGGTACACCGCAAGTTCACGACGCAGAACGAACCTGTCGGAATCGCGGGGGACGCAGACGCCAATGCCGATGTCCCCCACCGCTGGGGGGGTGTAGCCAGAATACGGCGATACCGCCGCGATAGTGCCACCGCCGACGCTGAAGTTGGCGATGTTGGCGGTGCTGGTGTTCTGGATGCGGATGTGGCGGAAACCGTTGACCGTGCCAGCGGACAGGTAACCCATGATGTTGTTCTGCACGTTTGGCGTGTTGGACAACACGATGGGGAAGTAGGTCATGCCGCTGACTGTCTGCCCGAATTGCAGCAAATTAAAAAACGATTGAAGGTTCGCGCCAGCGGGCACGTTCGGGAACAGGACATCGTTTTGGTCGCGGGCCGAGTTGGGCACCAGTTGCAGGACGTTGTTGTTCGGGTCGGCTTGGACACCCGCAAAGTATTCAACGCTGATGACTTGCGTGTTGATGCCGTCCAGATTGGTAATCACATACAGGCGCGGGGACTTGGCGTAATTGACCAAGTAGGTGGTGGGGTTTGGGAACGCGCCATAGTCGTCCACGCCCAGCCACAAGTGCGGGGGCATGGGTTCTGCCGCTTCCATGATGCGGCCACCAAAGGCGAAGCCTGCGGGGCCGATGGGGGCGTTGATGGTCAGTTCCGTTTCGCTAGGAACAGCCACCACCTGCCAAGTGCCGTTGATGGAGGGGATCGTAATCGCGCCGCCAATACGCACCGATTCGCCCGCCTTGTAACCGTGCGGGGTGGCTGTAGTCAGCGTCGTCTGGGCGACGTTTTCTGTGCCGTCGATGATTTCAATGCCGCCGAAACGGCCCAGCGTTGTCAGCGTGACGGTCTGGTTGGTTTCGTCCCACGCACGGACCATGGGCTGCGACACCGCAGCCCATCCTGCGCCCGCGCCTACCGTGGTTGTCAGGTTCAAGTCTTTCTGCGGGTCGCCAGCGGCAGCGGGGACGACCGTATGGCGAACCAAGTAGGTTCCCGCCAGTTCGGTCGCTTCATACAGGGGGTTCGTCGTGGACTTGGTGACGGTCACGATGTCGCCAGCTTCGATGCGGGACAGATTGCCTGAAGAAAGTGTGCTTTCCCGCAGCACAGGGCGAAGGCCGATGGCGGGTTCAAAGCCCAGCAGGGCCGTGCCCGAACAGATGGTGCCCACAGTAGCGTCAGGGCTGGAAGGGATGGCACTGGTGACGATGCTGGTTGTGACGGGCACGGGCTGGTTGCCTGCGAAGTGCCGCACGGTGATATTCGGTGCCGCACCGTAACCAAAGCCCTTCAGCCTGACAGTCACAGCGGTTATGACGCCATTTGTCACTGTGGCGATGCCCGTCGCCCGACGCCCAGCCGCAGGGGGGTCGAAGATCAGTTCGACGTAACCGCCGAAGTAGCCTGCGCCGCCGTCGAACACTGTCACGGTGTCTACGCGGCTGCCGACCAAGTTGGCGATCAGGATCGCGCCGCTGCCGATGGGCTTGACGCCTTCCCACGCCATGACCTTGATACTGCCTACTTCATTGTTCGTGGCAGGCCCATTCGCAGGCGTGAAAGTGCCGATTGGGTTGCCTGCCACGCGAGGCAAGAACGTAAAAGGGCAGCCAAAGGCAGTGGGTTCGTTGTCGGTCTTGCCGTTCAGGTACTTGTTGGAAAGCCAGATTGCGCCACCTGCGGAATCCCGACCCCGCACACGGTCCACCAGTAGCTTGGTCTGCACATCCCAGCCACCATCAGGAACCGTCGTCCCGCGCACCTGCGCGTGCCGCAGGTCGATGACTTCTTTGAGGGTCAGGCGGTCGCTGTCGATGAAGGCCGAGTCGCTATAGCCGTACAGGCTGATGCTGAAGTAGAAAAGGCTGTCCGTTTCCCACACGTTCGGCAGGGGGTTATTGATGACGCCAAAGCGGTTGGGGACGGGCAGGGCCGACAAGCCGATAACGCTGCCTGCGCCCAAGTTGGCCGTGGGGATGAAGCGGATCAAGCGGTTGTTGTTGTTCCAGCCGAACTGGGTGACACCGGGGATGAGGGTTCCTGCGATGACCGCTTGGATGCTTGCCTGCGTAATCCTGAATTCTTCAACAATGTCCCCCTTGTCGTAGGGGATGCCTGCTTGGATCTCGTCAGTCAGGGTGTAGACACGGATGCGTACTTCGTTGCTTGGGTTGGCTGCGATGAAGGTATTCAGGCCACCGACGCCAGCGACACCCGCGCCCATTGGCCACCCTGAATCCAGAATGCCGCCGCTGACGGCCAGCATGGCACTGAAGTCCAGCAGCGTAATCCACTTGTTCACTTGGCCGTTGGGTGCCGCACCTGTCTGGTCTTGCGCCAGCATCAGTTTCCCTGTGCTGGTGACAAACGCCATGTAGTTTTCGAAGGCGTATTCGATTTCTGCGCCCTTGACCGTCTGCGAAGGGAAACGCGGAACATCTACTCGCGTTGTGGCATCGGGCTGGGTGTAGGACGCGACCGTCTGGAAGCCCATCGAACTGGCAGGAAGGATCGGGCTACCCGTGGTCGTCTGGACTAACAACAGGTCGAAGGGATCGACACTGCCTGTGCCGTAGGTGACAGGGGGCGTGAAGTCAGCCGTTGTCAGCAGGGTTGCAGGCGGGAGGGTAGCGTTGGCAGCAATCCTGACGTTGCCGTCCGATAGCAGGATTTCGTTGGGGTAGACGTAATACTGGTTCGGCAGGGGTCCACGCGCAAGCATCACCGACGCCATAGCGTTGGTGATCTGGTCAAAGCGTTCCAATTCGGTGTTGGAAATGCTGATGAAGGGGAAGCTGTAGTCGCCCGTATCCAGCAGCGGCTGACCATTCAAGGCGGGGAACCGCAAGGGTTCCGTGCGGGTGTTGACGAACCCGACCTGCGCCTGCACGAATTCCAGCGGGAAAAGCGGGTCTTGGAAGGGAATGAAAGGTGCCGTCAGGTCTTCGACTGCGCCCGTGTTGAAGTTGACGTAGGCATCCCAGTTGTCCTTGTGTGTCAGGGTCTGGTACAGGCTAGTATCGTCTTCGTCTGGGCGGATTCGGACACGAAGGGTATCACCACGCTGCGGGGCGTAGTAACCGACGCCGACTTCCAGCACCTGTAGGGGGTTGGTCAGCGTATTGCCGTCTACGTCCGCAAAGGTGACTACGCAGCCATAGAGAACCGAACCGACGTACAAGCCGCCGATTTCGCCGTCGTCGAATGGGGCAGGGGCGGTGAGGGCAACAGCCTTTCCGTCAGGCGTGCCGCCTTCAAGCTGCATCTGCTTGTAGAATTTGCCCAGTACAGGGCTGACCCAGTACGGCAACAGGACTTCATTGTTGCCCGTGGAAAGGTCAACCAGACCGCCCGATTGCGCGACAAACTGGGTGGCGTCAGGGAACCCTGTGTTGGGGTCAATGGACACTTCGTCTGGCGGGACGACCGTGACGATGACGCAAGGAACGATGATTGCAGCCTGTCCTGCAAACAGGCTGTTTGCAGGGATGCCGTTGGGGTAGTAACCGTAGACCCACCCACGCGGGGTGCGGATTTCCATGGAAATGCTGGTCAAGTTGGTCAATGGCCCCAGCACGGGGCTGGACACTTGCCCGACTTGGGTCAAGAAGGTCGAACGGATGCCTTCGGTGAACAGCTTGTCAAGGTTGGCGTAGGCGTATTCGCCACGGATGCCGCTGGCGATGTCGGCGTCGATACCGGGCAGGGTGATGAAGACGGCTTGCGTGCGCTGCGGGAACAGACGGCTGAAGTCGCTAGGGAATCCAAGACTGCCGAATTCGCCGCGCAGTACGGGGGTTGCCAACAGCTTGAAGCTGCTTTGGCCCAAGCCCGTAAAGACCAAATCGTCAATGTCGTTACGGATGCGGAACCGCTGGCCGTAGTAAAGCGAAAGCATTTCGCGGGCGTTGGGTACGTCCCCTTCCAGCAAGCCGTTCGTCAGCGTGTAGTTTTCGGTCGGGGAAATCAGGGCGTCGAAGACCCGCAGCGGCAAGTAGTCACTTGCTAAGGCGTTCCAGACTTCCGAATAGACAAAGCGGGTCGTCAGGGTGCCTGTGAAGGGGTCGGTCTTGCCGGGCGTGGGGATGAATTCGGCATCGCTGACGTAGAAACGGAACTTGCCGTCACGGTCGCCAATAATCTTGCCGTTCATCGCTTCCAACACCTGTTCGAAGGCGACGATGGTGTCATTGTAGAACGACAGGAAGCGGCGGGCGGCGCGGTCTGCGTTTACCAAGTTCTGGCGTTGCGCCAGCAGCGCAGGCTGGCCTTGGGTCGCCAAGGACGTAACGGAAGAAACCAGCACTGGCCCTTGCGACTGGCCTGAAATCTGCTGCGTCAGATTGGAAATGCCCTGTGCAAATTCGCCCAGATAGGCCAACAGCGGGAGATCCCGACAGTAGAAGCTGTCGGGATACCTGAAGCTGTACCGTGCCTGAACCGTCGAGTTCAAAATCCCATTCGCCGTCGAAGGGGTGGTCAGGTAGCGGTAGGTCGCGGTGTACCGTGGAATCTGAAGGACGCCATTGGCGATAGAAGGCGACAAGGACCGCTGCGAAGTCCACCGCAGCAGCAGTTTCTCGTCTGGCTGCAAGCCTTCGACGCCGTTGCCAAGGCGGACCAAGCCGTCCGACACGCTAAAGGTCCAGTCCAACGCGGGTTGCAGAAGCACGCCTGCTTCGCCCCGTGTGAAGCGAACCAGTTCGACTGGTTGGGTGGCGACGATGGGTCCGACAGGCAAGAATTCTTTAGACCCAGACGGGTACACAGGGCGTGCGCTGATGCGGACGTTGATGCCACTGGCGAAGGTGTAGAAGTAGGGGAAGGGGGCAGTAACCGAAACGACTTGCTGCGTGCCGTCTTCGGAAAGCGTCGAACTGGCAATGGTGTAGGGCTGGCCGTCCATTTCCAAGATCATGCCAGCGGTGACAGTCACGGGGACGGGGTTGGTGAACTGGATTGGCCCTTGGAACACCACGGCGGTATCGCCGCGATTGACGGGTTCGAATTGGGATGTGACTTCCAACCACATCCCAGCAGGTCCGCTGGTGACCACGGTTTCGACCAGATCGGTCACAGGGCGTGCCGTGACCAAGGTCAATGCTTGCTGAGAAGGCGACCGCAGGCCCAGTTCGGTCGTCGTAGGGGGGTAGATTTCGACCGTCGTAAGGCCCGTAGTGTTGGGGTAGGACAGGTAGGGGGCGTTGATATTAGGCGTAGCGATGCCGTTTGCGTCGTAAGCTACTGACTTGATGTAGAACGTGGCTGCGCCAAGGCGCATCATCATGCCCGCAACCAAGTCAGTGCGGTTGCCTGCCAGTTGAAAGCTGCTGGCGTCGGTCGGCAAGAAGAATGGCGGCTGGAAAATCGGAAACGATGTGACGCTGAAGGCACGTTCGCCGCCGAAGGATTCCAGCACGGCGTAGGACACTTTGACATCGGTCGTGGCAGGGACGGGCACCTTCAGCGTGATCTGCCGCAGGGTGTAGTCAAAGGTCGCGGTGGTTACCTGCCCGTAGTTCTGCAATTCAACGCCCGAATAGACAGTGGGCGTGATGGACTGTTTGATTGAACGGACAACGCCGTTGCTGTCAGGCGGGTTGAAGCTGAACACCTGATCAGTAATGCGGGTGGCGACCTCAAGCTGCTTGTAGAAGGGCAAGAATTCTGTGACGTATACGGGGTTGCCACGCGAATCGACTGCCAGTTCGCCGCTGTCTTCGGCCTGCCAGTAGGACGCCTGCACTTGCTGATATGGCCGTAGGGGCTTGACCAAGTAGAAGCTGCCAGACATCGGGCTGACAACCATGTCCACGCCCATCGTCAGATTTTCTTCAAGGAACACGGTGGCGTCTTGGTTCGCTGCCATGTCGATGGCAGACAGGTTCAACGTGCCGTCTACCTTGTATTCGGCTTGCTTCGCTGCCAGTGACGCGGCGGGCAGGAATTCATCGACCTGATAGACCAAGGATCCTGCATAGTTGATCAGCAGGCTGCTGTTGAACTTCAGTTCGCCCGTTGTTGTCAGGTATTCGACGCCCACGGGGTTGGGGCTGAAGGCTGCGACAGGGGCAAGCAGGTTCGCGCCACCGTGGGTGAACAGCGTGTC
>Ga0129333_10004225_pt1 | contig 13456 bp, 12 predicted proteins | sample CPB6_08_DNA_FD_94474 | JGI IMG/M metagenome (GOLD analysis project Ga0129333, IMG submission 94474) | Freshwater to marine salinity gradient microbial communities from Chesapeake Bay, USA - CPBay_Sum_0.6_0.8_DNA | ecosystem: Environmental > Aquatic > Marine > Coastal | place: USA: Chesapeake... | reverse complement strand
TTCCCGCTCTGGCTGGCGTTCCCTGCGCCACACCGGAAAATCCCTACGTCTCGAATTTTCCTCCCAAGGGCTGCATCGCCGAGGGTGTTTATCGGAACCGTGTCCAGTACAACTACATTGTCAACAATGGCCTCTATAGCAGAGAAGGCGTCGCGGCCTTCTACAAATCCGGCAAAGAAGTGGCCATGCCTGCCAAGTCCATCGCGGTCAAGGCGGATTGGGTGCCAGTGAAGGACATCGTCAAGTGGATCCCCGAACTGACTTTGGTCGATGTCAGAAAACATTACTACACCATCGTATCCGATCAGGTGGAGTATGGACTTGTGGCCCTGCACCTCTCGACTGCTCAGAACCCCAACTGGGTGTGGGGTACTTTTGAGCAGCGCAACAATCCCGGCCGGTGCGACGCGATTGGCTGCATTGACAGCTTCGGCGCCATAAAGCCTGTTGTGATGCCGGACTATACCAAGCCAAACACGCAGTATGGCGCCTGTCATAAGACGCCAGAACTTCTGTCAGTCATGAATGCGGCCGGTCTTGGTGCCGTATGGAAGAATTACTGTCTAAAGTCGACCCAGGTCGACTTTGTCGATGACAACGGTATCCCGACAGTCCTGACGAATTCAGTGACTGAACGAATCCCGTTCAATGGCGAGTTCATCGGATCCTGCATCAGTTGTCATTCTTATGCCTCCTTCGGACCCGATGGCGAACCAACTGATGCGGCAAACGCCATGATGGTTTCGAACCCGGTCGGAAAGCCGATCTTGTCTTCGATCAAGGGCTCTCATGAATATGACTTCATGTGGGGTATCCTCAATCTTTACTCGGGCGACTGACGATCCAAAAGCGAACGTGCGGTGACCTCATCGGTCACCAGCACATTGCAGTCGATGAGCCTGATGGCGCCCATCAGGCTTTCGACCTTGTCCTGCCCGCCTGACGCAATGATACGTGTTGGCACGTTGCGCAGTTGCGACACGGGTACAGACATTACCCGTCGATTCACGGGGTGGTCGACCAGACGGCCGTCAATATCGAAGAAGTTGTAGAGCAGATCACCTACGGCACCGCGCTCCAGCAGTTCATTTCGCTCCTGTGCGCTTATAAGTTCGAAGCGGAATGCGGTTGACGAAGCCGCCATGGTGCCTACGCTCAGCAGGGCAAGGTCCAGGCTTTGGGCTCGGCGGATGATGTCATTGAGCCCACACCGCTCGATCAGCGTGTCCCGTGTAGCCGGGGAATCAACCACGGCTGGCGCCTGAAACAGGTAGCAGTCCGCTTCCATGAGCCGGGCGAACTGCCATGCGAATTCTGCCGGATTGAACCGTCGTGCCTGGACGATACCCCCCAGAAGTGAAATCACCTGCATGCCAGATGCTTCGCGAGGTGTCAGAGTGGCGAGGGACTCATAAAGTGTTGCTCCCCAACCCACACCGACAGTCATTCCCTCAGAGAGATAGTCGGAGACATGCATGCCAGTCGCAACGCCGATCGACCTCGTCACGTTTTCGGGCTTGACCGGCTGTGGCACCACCACGGCATCCTTGAGGCCATAGGCATGTTTCAATTCAGCTTCGAGTGAAAAGCACTCCGAGACTTCGCCCTCGATCCAGATCTTGACCTCGCGCTGTCGCATCGCCTCGTTAAGGTTTCGCACGACCGTAATGCGGCCAATTCCCAGTCGATCGGCGATTTCATTCTGCGTGAGGCCTTCGACATAATACATCCAGGCAATGCGCATGCGGTTGCGCGCCACACGGCCAGATCCCCGCTCGGACGTGAGCGCTGCACGGTTCTTGCGAGTGGAGGAATTGTCCGTCATCTGGTCGGAGCGTCAATCATGCGAGCATCAGTACTGGGTCTTCCAGAAACCTGCGGAAGGACTGGAGGAATTGGGTGGCTTTATCGGGCCTGATCAAACGAGAATCGCAGAGGAAGGTGCAAATCATCTGTTTAACGAGGACCGGCTCTCCGTTCACAGGAGCGAAAGTCTCCACGATCGCGCCCATTGTCAGGCTTGCGATGTCGGGCGGTGTGAATGGGATGGCGGCCTGTTCGATGCCCTGTTGGAACAAGGGCCAAACCGCGATCGCGGCCGTTCCTGATCCGGAAGCGTCTGGAGTTTCCAGTAAGCCCGTGATCTCTGAGAGACTGCGTTCCGAGACATTCGGCAGGATATGGCCGGATCCATGACGGATGCTTGCTCGGGTCAGCAAGGGATGGTCCAGCCGCTGAATTGCCAATGCCAATGCCTTGATGGCCACGGCTTCAGGTGTGATTTTCAATATGGTTTGGCCACCCGGCGTCCTGAGGGTGATGGCATTCAGACGTTCCGTGATTTCTAACAGGCTGTCCATGCGGCAGGTCATGCTCATACTAAGCAGAATTTGGCTGTGTGGCGGATGCATGTTTGCCCCGCGTACATCTTCGGCAGTTATGCGGCCATGCGGTCCTGTGCCAGAAATGGTCTTGAGCTCAAGGCGGGCCTCACGCGCAAGGCGGCGCGCAAGGGGGGTGGCGCGAGGCGCCTGGCTAGCTGATGCTTCGATGCTTGTCTGGATGAGGGGTGTCACAGTTGGGTGTTCGAGGCGCGCGGATTCGGGCACAGGCTCGGAGGTTCGAGTGCTGCTAGATGATATCTGGACGGCTGTTTCACCCTCCTCAAGGATATAGGCCACTGCCACCCCGACCGGTGCCGAACCGCCTTCAACCACGAGGATGTTGTCGAGGATTCCATCGGCGGGGGAGTCGATCTCCATGGAGGCCTTGCCGGTTTCGATCTCGAACAGCGCTGAGCCCCGCACCACACGGTCTCCGGCGCGCGCATGCCACTTGCTGATGATGCCGCTCGTCATGTCCATGTCGACGCGGGGAAGGATGACTTCGACAGCCATGTCAGATGCGGCCGCGCACCAGATTGCGGAGTCCGGTCACGATGTCCGGAGCCTGCGGCACCGCCGCCTTCTCGAGCATGGGATTATAGGGGATAGGGGCTTCGGCGCCACCCAGCCGCAGGATTGGTGCATCCAGATAATCGAAGGCCTCGCTCTCGGCAATGCGTGCACTGATCTCGGCTCCGATGCCCAGAGACTTGACGCCCTCATAGACACAGGCAAGGCGGGTGGTCTTCTGCACGCTTCTGACGATTGTGTCGGTGTCGATCGGACGCAGGCTGCGGAGATCAATGACCTCTGCTTCTATGCCTTCGGTGGCAAGTGTGTCGGCAGCTTCCAGTGCGCGGTGCACCATGATTGCTGTGGCGACCACCGTGACGTGACGGCCCTCACGCGCCACATGGGCTTTGCCGATTGGTACGCGATAGGGCTGTTCGGGAACCTCGCCCTTCATCTTGTAGAGAAGCTTGTGTTCAAACACCATTACCGGGTCGGGATCATCAATTGCCGCCAGGAGCATGCCCTTGGCATCTGCCGGAGTTGAAGGCTGTACCACCTTGAGCCCCGGGACGTGCGCAAACCATGCCTCGAGGGACTGCGAATGCTGCGCCGCCGCGCCAGTGCCGGACCCGGCTGGAAGCCGCATCACAAGCGGTACATTCACCTTTCCACCCAGCATGAAGCGCAGTTTGGCAGCCTGATTGACGATCTGCTCCATGGCCAGAGTGGCGAAGTCAGAAAACTGAAACTCAAGAACCGGCTTGCAGCCTGCGAGCGCTGCGCCAACGGCGACCCCTGCCTGCCCCAGTTCGGAGATGGGGGCATCCATGACCCGCTCTTCGCCATATCGATGAACGAGATCTCCCGTCACCTGAAAGGCGCCACCGTAAACGCCAATATCTTCTCCCATGAGAAAGACGTCAGGGTCTGCGTCCATGGCCTGCGCCAGGGCCTCCTGAATAGCCTGGGCGTAGGTGAGTTCGCGTACCGTCATCAGGCGGCCCTGGGCGAATGGACATCGCGGATGAGGTCAGCAGGGTTGGGATCGGTTCCGTTGCGGGCAAATTCGATGGCAGCGGCAATTTCGGCTTCTGCCGACTCGCGGATAGCCGTGAGCGCGGCTTCGCCCGCAACTCCATAGGCCCTCAGTTCAGCTTCGAAGCGGGGAATGGGATCGCGTGCCTTCCAATCCTCGATTTCTTCCTTGCTGCGATAGCGGTTGCGATCTGAGCGCGAATGACCGCGCGTCCGGTAGGTCTTGCATTCGACGAGACTTGGACCGTCGCCACGCCGGGCGCGTGCAGCAGCTTCTGTCACGGCCTCCGCGACATCGGCAATCGAATTTCCATCCACGATGATGCCAGGCATTTTGTAGGCGGCTGCGCGGTCTGCAACATTGGCAACCGCCATGGACCGTTCGGTTGAAACAGACATGCCGTACTTGTTGTTCTCACAGACAAAGATGACCGGCAGCTTCCAAAGCGATGCCATGTTCAGGGACTCGTGAAAGGCGCCCTCGTTCGAGGCGCCGTCGCCAAAGAAGCACAGGGCCACGTCGTCGCGCTTCTTCTTGCGAATGGCGAGGGCGGCGCCCACGGCAATGGGCAACCCGCCGCCGACGATGCCATTGGCGCCGAGATTGCCTGACGCCACGTCGGCGATGTGCATGGAGCCGCCACGCCCACGGCAGTAGCCTTCTTCCTTGCCGAAGAACTCGGCAAACATCAGTTTGGGGTCCGCACCCTTGCCGATACAGTGTCCGTGACCGCGGTGGGTGGAGGTGATGTAATCGGACCGGCGCAGCGCCATTGTTGCGCCAACTGCACTGGCCTCCTGGCCGATCGAGAGATGCATGGTGCCGTGGATGAGGCCGCGCATATAGGCTTCCTCGGCGCCCTCCTCAAAACGGCGAATGAGATACATGCGGCGCAACGCCTGCAGGAGTTCTTCGCTTGAATGGTTTTGATAGAAGGGTCGGGCGTTGGGCTTGATGCTGCCAAAGGCGTTCATGATGCCGTTCCCCGTTGCTTATTGGTCAAGGTCGTAGCGAAACATCGCGACAGTCGAGAATTATGATACTTTTGTTCTCGGAAACGTCAATAAGTATTAAAAACCTGCTGCTTGCTCATTGTGCAACTGCGAAAGAGCAGACTTTTCGGGATGTCGGTGGGCTGGGGATCGATTGCAATGCTGTCAATGGCCTTGCAGGAGGGCTTTGGAGCATCATCAAAGCTCATCTTTGTGGTGGGCGACGGTGGCCCTACGAAATTCATTTGCCAAGAAGAGCAGGTCCTCTGCGACAGGGTTAACGAAGGCGGAAAATCGAATTCGGCGTGTCGGTGTTCTGGAATATCGGACCTTTTCAACATGCCCTCACATGTCGAGCCAAAAAGACCACGCGTGAATTGGTGGCTGCAACAATCCGAGCGGTGCGGGATGCCCATCGGAGTTTACGAGAGGGCGGATGGTGGCATGACCACTTTCCCCGCATACACGGTATTGGACCTGGTATAAAAAGGGCAGCAAATGGCAACCAGAGGGAAGGAGCCTTTTTATGCCTCCAGCTGAACACTCCGTCGGCCTCGCCTCCAAGATTTGCTCAGTGCTGTCTCGCGGTAAATGGCCTGCAATGTGGCGATCGGGATGCTTTCTTGTGATGACAGGCCTGTTGTTGCCCAGCCTCGTCATTTGTAATGCCGAGGCAAATGACAGTATTGCCGAAATAGCTCTGGGTGGCCTTGTTCTGCGGCAGAGTGACCAGATCAGTCTGGATAGTGAGGACCTGTTCATCTCGCAGGATGAGGTGCGCGTGGACTATCGTTTCACGAACAATTCCGACGAGGATATCGAAGCCCTCGTGGCTTTTCCTCTTCCAGATCAGGACTTTTCCGATGAACTTTCAAACCTTCAGGACTTGCGGAAGCAACTGAACTTTCGGAGCGTCGTGGAAGGCAAAACCGTGGAATATGATGTCGTTACCGCGGCTTTGATTGGGGGCATGGACGTGACGGTGTCTCTTGCCGGGTTCGGTCTTGCGCCTGAGACACCCTACAATAATGAGGCGTTTGAATCTGCAGTCAGTCAATTGACGCCCGAAGAGTTGGCGGATGCGACCACACAGCGCCTTCTTGAGAATGTCGGTTCGGCCGAGCAGCCCTATTATCGGCCCATGTGGAAGATCCGCACCACGGTGACCCGGACGCAACTGTTTCCGGCGGGCAAAACAATCTCTGTTCGTCATAGCTATAAGCCCATTGTAGGAGCCAGCGTGGCTGGCGGACTTGACGCGAAGTTCCGGAATGAAGACTGGTCGCAGAAGCATGCGCAGTCATTCTGCATCGAGGAGAGTTGGTTTGAGGCGCTGGACCGGGCCATCAAGAAACGTTCCACCAAGGAACTTCCCTCCCCCTATTACGAGCGATGGGTGGGTTATGTATTGTCATCAGGCGCCAATTGGAAGGGTCCCATCGAAAAGTTTCGACTGGTAGTTGACAAGGGTAAGCCGGAAAATCTCGTAAGTTTCTGTGGAACGGATGTGCGCAAGATTTCGTCGACGCAATTCGAGATGAAGAAAAACGACTTTGAGCCTTCGGAGGATCTGCGGGTTCTGATCGTTGAATGGATTGATCCAGCCGAAGGTGTGCAGTAGCACCAAAACCAAGATCATCGATAGATTGCAAATTAGATTAAGTCTGTAATCAGGCTGCCTCTTTGATTGTAAGTAAAAGCAAGACAGTGTAGCCCTTCAATCTTGGTTGATTAACGAGGGGCCAATGAACATCAGAATTCTTCTCGCTGTGGCGTATGCCGCAATCCTGCCAGCCGCTTTGCTGCTGTCTGGCCAGACCTATGCAGGTACAAAGTCGAACACCGAACTCGTGATGTGCAAGAACATACAGTATGCACTCTGCGCGGCATCCACCTGTAAGGAAACCGGCCAGACGATCGCGGTCAACAAGCCGGAAGGCGGCACCCGCTTGTTCCCCGAAGCCGAATGCACCTGTCCTGTTCTGCCGTCGGGCGACGAGGGTGCCTTGGGGAACGTCAATGGCGGCAACATGCAAGGCTCCTGCGACCCGCCGCCCGGTGGTGGCGTCTGGTCACTGTATCAGCCACTGACCAGCTTTCCCCAAAAGAACTATGGCTGGAATTGGCACGCCAGCAAGCTCAATACGACTTGTACGTCAGATTTGACTGCCAGCGACCGTTTTGCGAACTGCTTCAGCTTCAGCTGTGACAACGTTCGCCAGATCACCAGCGAAGATGGGACCGCAGTCACGGTTGCGAGCTGCCATTGTCCGATCAACGAAGATGTGTTCTCGGCGCTGCCTACCAAGCCAGGGACAGGCTTCCTGACAGAGGCAGGTGGCGACCTTCCGACTGTCAAGGAACGACGCCAGTTCTGCAAGAAGCTTCCTGTGGGTGGATTCTGAAGTCTGAGCCAAGCGATCAGTGACGCCCGGATTTATCCGGGCGTCATTTTTTATTCAGGGACGATGCCATTGCGACGGTCATGAATGGGACGGGTGCTTTCCGAAACAGGCCGCGTTCATCCTGCCCACAGTGTCGGGCCAGCAAATCAACCCAGATGCCCCTCGAGATCGAGCCTCACAGCCACAGTTGCCGTCGCTATTACTGAAGCTCCGCCGCGCTCGTCGTCCGGTACATCCAGTCCACCCTTGACCACTTTCACCGCTACCTGGCCATGCGGCAGGCTCGCGGCAACTGCTGCCTTGTCCACCTTGTCCGGTTGCTGCACACCAACGGTTACTTCGATCTGCATCGACGCAGGCGTCACTCCGAGCGTGCGCAGAAACGGAAGCGAGGAGTGGTGTATGCAGTCCTGGACCGCGCGCAACGCCGCCTTGGTATAATCTCCGCCATGCATGTCATTGCCATGGCCCATTTCAAGGATGATGCGTTTCAGGGCCATTATTTCTTCTCCGGAATATCGAGATAAACGACAGCTGCGGCATTGGCCATCAGGGTCAGATTGGTGCCTTCATCGTTCATGATTTCAAGCCCGCCTTCGATGACCTCGACAGTAGAGGTGCCGTAGGGAAGCACTGCGGCGACCGCGGCCTTGTCGACCTTGTCCGGTTGGGGGACGCCGATCAGGACCTTAACGTGCATGTCCTGAGGCTTCTTGCCCATCGCAGGTGCAATGGTGAGGGAGTTATGCCAAAGCGCATCCTTCAGAGCGCGGACGGCGGCCTTGGTGTAGTCTGCCCCGGTGAGGTCTGTCCCCATACCGAGTTCGACGATCATGCGTTTGAGGGCCATTGTGTCTCCGTTTGTTGTCAGGAAGAGAGGAAGGACGAGACCTCGGCATTGAAACGCCGTGGATTCTCGAAGAACATGAAGTGTCCACCGCCTTCATCCTCCTCATAGATGGAGGCTCGGGCATTGGGATTGACCGACGCGATCCACTCCTGAGATTCGGGCGTGAAGATGCTTTTCCGTCCGCCGATGACGAGGCTTGGTAGCCGCGTTTGCATGATTGTGTCGCGCCAGTCGCTGAGGCAGTGGTCAAACAGAAGGTCGGCTGCAGCGGCACGCGGCATCTTCAGATTCTCGCCGGCGATCCAGCGCAGGTCATCCTCCGGTAGTGCAGCGGTGAACATGCCCTTGAGGATCCCCATGGTCCCGTCCGTCGTGTCAGTCGCCCTGATCGCATCGGAGAAGCCTGCGACAGACTGCACGTCTGGCAGGAGGCAGCCAAAACGCTTCTTGCTGGCTTCGTCCCAGCCAGGAAGAGCGGCAACCATGGGAGCCTGGTCAACAATGACAAGGCGGCGAAGACGATCCTCCCCGTACAGGTCCAGGTAGCTCCAGATGACGGAGCTTCCCATGGAATGGCCAAGGACATCTACCTTGTCGAGGTTCAATACCTTGATCGTCTCACGCAAATCCTTGGCAAGGCGCTGGATGCGGTGACCGGATGCGGCATTAGGGCTGTCACCATGACTGCGCATATCTAGAGCGATCACGCGACGGGTCTTGGCCAGCTCTTCGATATTGCGGCGATACTCAGCCGCAGATTGGGACCATCCAGGGATCATGATCAGTGGCTGGCCCGCTCCCGCCTCGATGGCGTGGAGTACCACGCCGCCCGGAAGTTCGATCATTCTGTCCTGCAGCATTGTAATTCTCCCGGGGTCAGAGTTGCACGCCCTTGGTCAGAGCCCCGTCGATCACCAGGTTTGTTCCCATGGTGAAGCTTGAGGCTGGACTTGCCAAAAACACGATGCCTTTGCCCACTTCCTCAGCGGTTGCCATGCGGCCAGTGGGATTCAGCGATAGAGCTCGCTGGAAGAGGTCGGGTAGATTGGTTTCAATGTAATTCCAGATTCCGTCCTTGAAATAGACATTTCCTGGGGACACTGAGTTCACACGAATGAGTTTAGGCGCCAGCTTGTGCGCCAGTCCGTGCGCGTAATGGATGAGTGCCGCCTTGAAGGCGCCATAGGCAGGAGAGGTAAAATCGATTTCGCGTCCAGACACTGACGACACGATGACAATGGACGGCCACTTTGACTTTTCAAGGTAGGGAAGGGCGGCATTCACCGTGCGAACGGTATGCATCATGTCGATGTCGAACTGCGCGCGCCACGAGTCTTCACTGTCTTCAGCGGCCGCAAGAGCGGACACATTCGCCACCACGATGTCGATGCCACCCAATGCGGTGGCGCTGTCTTTCACCCAGCCTTCGAGTGCCTGCTTGTTGCCGACATCGATGGCCTGTCCGAAAGCCTTGACGCCGGAACCCTTCAGGCTCGTGACCGCCGAGCTTACCTCGGCAGCGTTTCGGGCGCAGACGGAGACATTTGCGCCTTCAGCGGCAAACATATCGGCGGCACGGCGACCGATACCTTTTGTGCCACCGGTTACGAGGGCATTCAGGCCTTTGAGTCCGAGATCCATGATCGTGTTCTCCCTATTTTCTGTTATGCGATGTAGGTTTTCAGAATTGATGCGCCAAGCGTGTATTTGGGATCAACCATGTTGCCGACACGGACACGTCCCGCCTGGGTTAGAAGGAAATAGGCTTCGAGTTCATCAAAACCATAGTCGGAGGCCAGCCAGCGGGTCAGTTCTCGATATGCGATGCGCGCGGCGTCCTCCATCGGGCGCGCAGATCCGATGGTCATGATAAATTGCTCGTTTTCCAGCCGTGGCCAGGAAATCTGCCAGTTCTTGATCAGGTCAACTTGTACCGTCGTGGTTGAGGGCATCTCGACCGCGACCCCGCACAGCTCGCCGTCGCCCTGCCGTCCATGGCAGTCCCCAAGATAGAGATAAGCATCCTTATGAAGCACGGGAAAGTAGACGATAGCGCCCGGTGCAACATCTGGTAGGTCCATGTTCCCGCCCCAGTAGTCCGGTTGCAGGGACAGGACAGCCTCGATCAGAGGTGATACGCCGAGCGTACCGATGAAGGGCTCGTAGGGAAGCGTCACGCGATCGCTGAATTTTATCCCGTTCTCGGTGACCTCGTATTTCATAACCCGTTCTGGCAGTGGTGGATTGAGCATTGCCGTCTGGTTGTTGGAGACGAGGCCTCCGAACTCTGGAATAAGCGCCGACGTACCGACCGGCTGTGGCCCACGAGGCAGGATAGAATGGATTGACACGCACAGGACATCTCCCGGTTCCGCACCCTCGACCGCGATCGGACCGCACTGCGGGTTCACATAGGGCATCCGGAGCTTTTGAGACGGCAGATCCTTTTCGGTCTTGATGGCACCGCCAAACGCATCCTCCGTTTCCGCCACCACAATGTCGCCTGGCTTGATCTTCATGACCGGGCTCGCGTAAGGGCCGTAGACGAAATGGTAGTCGCCCTGAACCTCCTTGTTCAGGTGGTGGGTTGTGCCCGGCAGGCCTTTGGCCACGCCACGCCGCGCCATGTAACTTTCCGTCATCCAGGTCATGTCACTCCCCGTCAGATCTTTTTGCGTCTGCGAAAAGGCCCCACTGGAGCCTCCGCTACAATATGCATCTATTGTGCCACGGTGCAGAGCAAAAAAGTCCCCAATGGCACTTTAGTCTACGCCTGGTATCCTGGGAGCTTGACACACCGTCAGGAGGGGGTTGTTATTCGGTTTCCAGCTTACGAGGGAGGTCACGCCTATCGCCGCGCCGCGTTCCGAATTCGTGGTGGATCACATCAGGGAACTTGTTCGTGTGGCGGAAGGTCGCCCCGCGGACCGAGACACCCTTGTTCTCGATTCCTGGCGGCGATGCATGGATCACCACCGCCTGGACCCGGCGGTCTTGCGACCCGCTGTCATCGTTGAGGATCGCCAGCTCCGCGAGCATCGCGATGCGATGGATGAGTTGCTTCGGACTGCGCGGTTCGGTGTCGAGGCGCTTTACCGTCAGGTTGCGGGCCTGGGCTATGTACTTCTGCTGACGGACAATGAGGGTATCACGGTCGATTACATAGGAGATGAATCGACCACCGAATATCTCCGAGAGGCCGGGCTTTATCTCGGCGCCGACTGGAACGAGGCGCGTGCCGGCACGAATGGCACAGGCACATGCGTAGCCACCGGCGAGGCGCTGACGGTTCACCAGACCGATCACTTTGATGCCACTCATATTCCGCTGACCTGCACAGTGGCGCCGATTTTTGATCCCGCAGGCAATCTGTCGGCCGTGCTTGATATTTCGGCGCTGAGTTCACCCGCAGAGAAATCAAGCCAATATCTCGCCCTGCAGATCGTCAAGAACTTTGCTCATCGTATTGAAACAGCCAATCTTATACGTTCCTGCTCGCGCAACTGGATCGTCAAGCTGACCTCCAACCAGGCCCTGGCCGAGGTCGACATCGAGTATGTGCTGGTGCTGGATTCCATGGGCCGCATCACAGGGTTCAATCACTCCGGTCGGCAGCTGCTGGCGCAGGAACTCCGGATCAACTGGCGCGACAGCAGCAGCATAATGGGGCGTCCGATATCGGACTTTCTCGATTGCGAGATCGACAGTCTGACCCGTTTTGTGGCTCCGAACGCGATAGAGCGCAATCTGATCCGCCTCACGGCTTCGGGACGAACGCTGTTTATCCAGGTCGTTCCACCCGCAACCATCCGGGTCCTTCCCACAGCTGTGACCAGTGACGGCTATGAGCTACCCGCGCCGCTCCGGGCGGTTGCAGGAGAGGACGCATCCATACAGAAGAGCCTGCGCAAGCTGTCGCGGCTGATCAATACCAACACTGGCATTCTCGTGCTGGGTGAGACTGGAACCGGCAAGGAGCATCTCGCCAAGGCCATCCATCAGTCGAGCATCCGCGCCAAGGGGCCCTTCATTCCTGTCAATTGTGCGGCTCTGCCTGAAAGCCTGATAGAGGCCGAACTGTTCGGCTACGAAAGCGGCAGCTTCACGGGTGCACTTTCGAAGGGCAAGAAGGGACTGATCCGAGAGGCACATGGCGGTACGCTGTTTCTGGACGAGATCGGCGACATGCCGATCAGTTCACAGACGCGCCTGTTGCGCGTTCTTGCTGAACGCGAGGTAACTCCGGTGGGCGGCGCGAAACCTGCTTCTGTCGACATGCGGGTGATTGCCGCCACGCACCAGGATCTGCTGGCACTCGTCAAGCAGGGGAAGTTCCGTGAAGATCTCTATTTCCGCCTCAATGGTGCGATCATCGCGCTTCCGTCGCTGCGTGAACGCAGTGACCTCGCATGGCTGGTCGATCAGCTTCTCTCCAAGCGGCCTTACCCGGATGGTTCGCGGCGCAGCATCTCGGCTCCTGCGCTGGGTGTTCTGGCCGCCCATGGCTGGTCCGGTAATATCCGGGAACTGGTCAATGTGATCGATTTCGCCTGTGCGGTTGCCAGCGATCACATCATTACCATCGAAGACCTGCCAGATCAGGTTTTCCGCCGCAACTTTGTGGATGTTGTGGCCTCCCCGCCTGCGCCACGCGAGTCACCGAGCGAGGAGGCCGCCGTGTTGCTGGAAGACCTCCGCCGGGCCAACTGGAATGTCTCGGCCGCAGCCCGGTTGATGGGTATCGACCGCACTACACTCCACCGCCGAATGCGTCGACTGGGTGTAAGCCTGCCGCCGCGCGCCACATAGCCGATGCGTGGCGCCACAGGTGTGGCGTGGCATGCAACAGGTGTTGTGGACTGACCGGTTCTGCTTCGCAAGCGCAGCAAGACCCATGGTCTCTCTTGGCGGGCAAGGAGTGCCGTGGTTCGCTGTCCCTTGAATTCAGGGCTTTTGTAGAATTCCGCTATTCGCACATGCGAACTGGCACGAACCTTGCTGCTCCCCCTACCAGTAAAACAAGGGAACTGCTTTTCATGACCACCGCCATTGGCATCATTGCCAATCCGGTCTCCGCACGGGACATCCGGCGCGTTATCGCGAATGCGACGGCGCTGCAGATCACGGACCGTGCGAACATCGTGCTGCGGGTTTTGTCCTGCGTGAAGGCCTGCGGCGTTGGCAAGGTCTACATGATGCCCGAGAATGGCGGGATCCGGCATCACGTGCGCCGCGGCATCGACCGGGCGGAGAACCAGGGGCTGAAGCACTTCCCG
>Ga0129333_10004224_pt1 | contig 13456 bp, 27 predicted proteins | sample CPB6_08_DNA_FD_94474 | JGI IMG/M metagenome (GOLD analysis project Ga0129333, IMG submission 94474) | Freshwater to marine salinity gradient microbial communities from Chesapeake Bay, USA - CPBay_Sum_0.6_0.8_DNA | ecosystem: Environmental > Aquatic > Marine > Coastal | place: USA: Chesapeake... | reverse complement strand
TCCTTTTAGTGAGAGCGCTTTTCGTAGTCATTGTTTTAGGGGAGTTGTTAGCTTGGTCGTGGTCAGAGTTAGAAGTTCTCAGAAAATCAAGAGTGGAGTTACCCATGGTTTTTGTATTGAGTGGAAGGCAGTTTAACGTCATACCCAGGACGGTTAATTAATTAGTTTCTTTTGATTCTTCTTTATAATCAGAAGAATCAACAAAACTGATTGTCATTTCTTCTTTATCTTTACTTCCTTTAATAAGATTAATCAAATCATTTTCAATGCTGTCAAAATACATCTCAGAGATTTCTGACATGTAACTATAAACAGCTAGCTCACTAAACCCGCAACCATGCAGGAATTGTATACAAGTATTAATAATTTCATCTACAGATACAGAATCAAAAGATACTGTATAAGTAGAATCTTCTTCAAGATGTTGAAGAATGTAGCGGCTTTTTTGTGACATTAGTTTAGAAAGGAGGTTCTTCGTCGGATGAATTGAAAGCATGGCCAGGCAGATCAGGAAGGTGGTTCCCGGTCTGGGCTCCCCAAGGCTCAGCAAGATCTTCCGCTGTCTTGCCTCCCCATAGACTAGCAACTCCAGAGGCTGATGCAACGGTGGTATGGGGGGTGATTGAGCCAGATCCTGAGCTTGGCTTTGGAGCCAGTGTCATGGATACCAGTTGAATCTTAGTTTGAGACTTTCGTTCTTTTGTTTCTTTGTCAACCCACGAATCAGTAACTAATCTCCCCTGGATGGTAAGCCCAGTTCCTTTTCGTGTGAAGTTCACAAGAAGCTCAGCATTATTTAATTTATCTTGAGCTGTGTTAATTGCATAGAAGTTAAACAGATCAGCTTGTGCTCTACCTGTACTTACAGAAAGAGTTTGATTGCAGATCATCAAACCTTCTGAAGTTGTTTTAAAAGCACGTGCATCATCTTGGTCAATATCTTTTACACATCGACCACCAAGAATAACTGTATTAAGAATCGGGAAAGAAGGATCTACTTGTGTGACAATTCCTCCATGTAATGAATAAGTTTTTGATTCAAGATCGAAACGGAGCTTTGATCCATGGATATAAATTTGTGCACCTGCCGGTGTCTTAATAAAACGCTCAGCAGGCTTTCCATAGACATTAAGTTGAACAGGTGTTGGTGCTTTATTGCCTACAGGAGGCAACAACACATTACAAACAGTCGCAAAAGATGTTTCGCTAATTGCTTTTTCTTTTGGTGCTTCAACCGTTTGTGCGCAAAGAAATGAAAGATTCATTAGATCAAATGTCAGGTGGCAAGGCAGTTTAACGTCATACCTGGGACGGGTAATTACCTTAAACTACCAATGAAAAGGCCAACAAGAAAAGATGATAAACAAAGAATTACAATGTCAGCTTCAGTCATTATTTACTTCCTCTTCTTCTTGCTCTTCAAAAAAACCGTTGTCAAGCAAAACTGCATAAGCAAACAACTCAGCTTTAGAAAACATATCTAGTCCTGTCCGTACTAAAAATTCTTTTTTCATCAGCTCTTGAGCTACTTGTTTTAAAAAATCAACTCTATAATAAGCAAAGGTAGAACGCAAAGAAATAACCTCAGACTTTTTAGTAGTTTTGTTCATTGTTGATTAGAAAATCAATGAGTATCAAACCAAGAGAATCCTACCTTAGCATCCCCCTCGATGGGACACTTGAATCCAAAGAATTGTTGCGCTTGTGGAAAAGCCAGTAACGCTTTCTCTTTAACAATATCAACAAGTTCTGGCTTGCAGCTTAACTGTATTTCATCATGGATCATTGCATGCTGTTGCCAATCAACTCCATATTGAAAATCATTTTTTTCTAATAAACGATGGAGATTGATAACAACTTGTTTCATAATTAATGCTCCAGAAGATTGAAGCAATACATTCAATCCTTTGAAATCAGATCTACAATACAAGATTCGTTTATCTAAACCATACAACCAGCCACGATCTTGAATAGTTTGTGCAATCTCATTCTTTAATTTCTTGAGTGCTGGAACACCACGCATGAATGAATTAATTGCGTTACTTCCTAGTTCACGAAGAACTTCTGGATCTTTTTCATTCGGGTTAATAATTGTTCCAGCTTTTAATGCACCAGCCCCATATAATACTCCGTACAAAAGCCTCTTTGATATATCTCTAGTTTCCACATTAAACCTCTCCTGGTTATAGACATGAATATCAATCTCTGGATTAGTTACAACAGAAGCATATTCACCGTTGTCCCATAGTGCCAGGTATCCGGCGAGACAACGTAACTCAAGTGCTTTAGCGTCAACACCAATGAGAGACCACCCGTCAGGAGCATGGAACAAGCTTCGACATTCTTTTCCATATGGGGAGTAAACTGCTGGGACTTGGCCCATATTTGGATTGCGGTGTGCACACCTCCCAGTAATGCAACCGTTAGTAACCAAATCACCGTGGATGCAACCAGTGTCATTGTTAAAAAGTTTGATCCAAGCATTTTTACCATCAGAGATTTGACCTAACCTTTTACCAAGTAACATATACTCAGCTAAAGGTTTTGCCTCAGGATAAGGAAGAGCCTCTAATACTTCATCATCAAGAATTGGGTTACCTTTATCTGTTAGTTTTTCCGGCTTCCAATTATATTTTTCTTGTAACCTAGCAGTGATTTGCTGACGGGAACCAGGGTTAAATTCCTCTAAATTTATCTTTTCAAACGGTACACCTTTTACATAACCACGGTTCTTGTTATTTACTTTTGGAATGAAAACTGTTTTGTGTTTGATAGGTGGAAAGACCTTCTTCAATTCTTCACACAGTTTCTTTTCTTTTGCTCTGAGATCATCCACCAAATCAAGGCATGCATCCATATTGAAAGGAAAGCCTGATCTAATTTGTTTTTCAATTGCAGTAGCAAATTCATGCTCCAATGCCAAAGAAGATTCAGGATAATTTTGTTCTTGGATCTCTTTAAATAACTTGTATGTAACAGATACATCCTGCTGACAATATAATTCCATCTCTTTTGAATACTCAGAAAAATCTTTGAAATCGATTTTGTTATCAGACAGACGATAACCCCACGATTTGAGTGAGGCAGCACCCCGCATGGCTTCTGGAACCTGCGGATATTGTTCGCAGTCAAGATCATAAAGTTTTTCCTTGGGCCAAATGAGTCGAGAACAAATGAGTGTGTCAATAATCCGTGCAGCTTTAAACGTATAAAAAGGATAAAGCTTACGGATTACTGGAATGTCATAAAACAAAATGTTGTGTCCTATAAGAACATGACCGCGAGCCAAATGCTCAAGAGCATCGCTAATGCAGTCAGGCCCATAGCTAGTAGTTTTGTTTCTGTTGATGTCATGAATGACAATACAATATACTTTAGTGACTTGGTCATAAAGTTTGTCACATTCAATGTCAAAGACATACCAATTTTCATTTCCTGAAAGCGGCTTCATCGCGTACTTTGAGTTCTTCACAGGCAAGGGATGGTTGGTTGTCATTAATCCAATTCAGAATTTGAACTGCACCAATCCGATGAGGATGGCAAAAGATTTTGGTTAAATCTGAATCAGATTCTACAGGAATCAATACGAATTGACCAATAGATTCTTCTGCACGAACACAGTAATTAACATTGTCTTTTGTAACAGAGATGACGTAAGCCATGGAAAAAGAGAAGCCTGTTAAAGCATACAGGCTTCTCTTGAAAGTAGTGTAAATTAATTCTTTAATTTATATGAATAGCCAGCCCATTTGTTTTCCTTACGTCGTTTTGTCAATGCTTTCTGAGCTTCAGAACCAGCTCTCTGTACGTTATGTACCAAGAGAGCAAACGGATTCTTGCCAAAACAATGGCTATCGTCATGATCAATTTCTAAACCCATCTGCTCAGCTTGCTCTTCTGTATATACAACATAGGATACGCGATAAAAAACCTCTGGATATTTATGAAGCAAGTAGTCAAGAGTACCACCTACAGATGCAGTTAGGTACATGTTACCTGGAATCTGATGACGCATGTCGTACCACATACCAAGTGATTTGGTGTAAGCATAAAACTTGATATTGGGATACATCAATGAAACCTGGAGCCAAGCATTGAAATAAACTTGAGTCCAAAAATCTCCAGACTCATGAATGCGTACAATCTCACAAGGTTGTCTTTTAGGTTGAGCAAAATCAATTGACTTCCTCAAAAGATCAGTTATGGCTTGGCACTGATCATCTGATGAGTACATGACTTTTCGTATCAGATCCCAGTTATGCCAACGGCTACTACGAACTTGAGGCCTGGTTTCAGCCATTGCAGCAAAGCAGCGATAGTCTTGCCAAGTTGGACCATTTTGTTGAGGAAGATCCGTGATTAAACCAGTAGTTCTATCTGCTAGTGTTTTGCAAACCCCTGCATGTGGACAAGAATGTCCAGCAGGCAAACTAAAAATCAGACGCTTACCAAGCTTTGCATTGCCAAGAGAAAACTTAAGAAGATTGTCCATTAAAAGTGAGTTGAATGAAATAAAAGATGAGCAGTTTAACGTCATGCTCAGGACGTATTTCAATTAAACAAAAACAGCTTCAGCAATTACAGGAAACTGTTCAGTGAATATTTCCTTGATTTTATTTGCAACCAATCTATGCTCTAGTTGTGTAGCAACATCACATCTAAGTTGCAAGTAATGAATCCATGAGCGTAATGTTCCAGCCATATACAAACTTGTGTTAGTACATAGCGGAAGAATACGTCTTGCTGTTTCTTTAGCAATACCATCTTCCAACATATCTTCATACAAACTTTGTGTATTTGAAAATAAATCAAGCATCCTTTCATTGTATTTATCGACCACGTCTTCAGGTAAATCATCAAAAGAGTTCTGTCTATTTTTGTTATCTTGTCTACGTAATTCAGGCAGGAAAGTAACCGCATTATTTACAGTTGCATACCTTGTACTGAACTCCTGAAATTCAAATGATTTATGTCTAAGTATTTGAGCAGATATATCTCTTTCCGTATAAATCTTTACGCACATACTGGCCATTTGAAAAGGTGACCAGTGCTTATGTTTAATTAAGTAACGAAGCAAGCCTGGAGCAGTTTCCATGTTTGATTCGTTTGATGGATTTGAAACGCGTGCCATTTTAACAATGAGCTGTTCAGCGTTTGGTGTGGCCCAGATGAGTTCAACCATAGAGAGTGTTTGTGTAGTTTTCAAGAACTTGAGCTAACTCTTCTTCAAAGCACAGACGACATTGTGCGTGCTCTGAAGTTAAGTTGTTGTCCCACTTTACCAGGTAGTAAGGGAAGGTGGTACCTTTGGCATTCTTCTTTTCAATTAACTTAACAATGGTTCCACGCCTTTGAACAGAGTTCTTTTTGACAATTGGAATCTTGTTAAATGAAATGTTTGTTACATAATTAGATTTAGGTTTTTCAGCAACCCTATCTCCTGTTTGAAAGCTTCTGATCTTTTTGTGTTTAGACATGATTCCAAGTTTTGTAGTTGACAATACGATAAACAGTGTCTTTATGAATACCATACTGTTTTGCTATTATTGTGTACTTGATATTGTCTGAAGCAAGTCTTCTAATATCAATAACATTCTGTTCTGTTAAAACAGCAAAATCATTTTGCTCTCCTCTTTTAACAGTATTGGGATGAGCCTTAGTGCCAGGTGCTGGTCCAGGCTTTGGCTTTGCATATGTTTCTATTGTTTTAAATTTGCAATTGCAATCTAAACATCTACAATAACGCCAGGTCTCGTTACCGTGATGTTCGGTAACTGTGACCCTAACTTCTTTTGAGTTACACTCTCTACACTTCATGGTCAAGAGTTTTCTCATGGATATCAACTAAAGTTTCTAAATTATTTTCAATCCAATCTTCAGGATACATTTCATTTTCAGCTGCAATTTTGGTTATCTTCCAAAATAAAAACGATTCAATTTCAAGATGCAAGGAACGTTTTTGATTTGACATGAAATAACTCCATGGTTTTGTTAAGCAGTTTAACGTCATGCTTAGGACGGACAGATAAAACTAAAATATTTTTGATCTATCTATAATCAATTCGACCATTGATATCATCTATTTGATCTTGTAACTCTAAAATTAAATCAAGAATTTTATATTTATCTAGTTCACCTTTATCATTTGTAATCATACTTAAATAAGAATCTAAAACAATTCTTTTTCTTTCTTTATAATCTAAAGATAAAAATTTTTGTTTCTCTTTTATGGTATACTTATTCCAATCACAAGGGTAATACATCATCGATTGTCTTCCTGTTGCGGTACCGGCAAGGCGTAGTGGGGGAGCCAGTGTTTTTCAGTACCATTGCCGCGGCTGTAGCACCAACAGGCAACACAGCTCATGGTTTCCGGGTGGTACCACCAAGACTGCCCCTCCGCATCGCAATCCTCAGGCCCCGGCAGCCGTTCAGCGACGGGCACCGGCTTGATGACTGGGCGGCCCCACAGCTCTAGGGCTCGCTTGATCAGCCTGGCACCAGAGCCCTCGGGCAGCACAATCCCCAGCAGGTCGTCCGCCAGGTCATCCATGTCCTCATCCGTCAGCCCCTCCGGCTCTGGCTGGGCCAGGGCGGCGCGGCCCCAGCGGGCTAGGACGGCATAAAGGCCGGCCAGTGTTGCTGCCGCGAGATCATCCATTCCCGCATAAGTGCCCGTGGACTGAATAATGATTTCTACTTGATTTGAAACTGCACGTTGATAGGTTATCAACAGCTCCTCATCCGTCGGCCCCTCCGGCACGGGCAGGCAATCGCCAACACCGTGATAGCCCTGTGGGACCAAGGCGTTGAACTCGCCATCACTGAGATGGCTTAGGTCAACAGGTGCTGGTGGCTCGGTGGCTGGCTGGGCTAGGGCGGCGCGGGCGCGGTTAAAAATCTCTCGGCACTTCCACATATCTCGCTGTCGATAGTGCCCGCATTCGACGCCCCCAACAAGGGAGCCGATCACGTCAAGCAGCTCAACGCACAGGGCGCGGTAGTCGGTGGTCATGGTGTTTCAGTGGTGGCGCCGCGCAGCTCGGCGGCAATGGCAAGAAGTTCAGCTCTGATCTCATTGTTTCGACGCGAGCCGTTCGATGGGGTTGCTTGATCTGCGACGGCACGCAAAGCGGCAGCCAATCCAGCTCGTCTGGGATCAGTCTCATAGGGATCACAGTCTGCTGTCTCATAGGCGTGCCAGACAGCCTCCGCAGCGGGTGTAACTTCAGTCATGTTTTTGTTGGTAAGTTCCATCCAGTTCACAAGCAATTTTATGTAGTTCCTCGCAGATAACATGAGCCATCTGCCAGTCAGCATATTGATACTTTGGTAAAACCACCTCCTCTACAAGAGAGCGGATAGCAGCAGCCAGCGCATCACCGTAATCCTCAAACACACCGACACGTTCAGACACTTCATTGAACGCATCCCAGACGGCTTCAGCTTGTGGTGAGAGCTTGCCCATCATCGACACACGCGAACAGTGGCCAATGGATTCTGGACGCAAGCCTTGAGATAGTCACAACAGAAGTCGTAAAGTCCTTCCCAGGTTCCCCATCCATTAGGAGGATTGTCTTGCTCACAAAGAGTGCGGTGCATCGCTAGAAACGCAATACCCTTAGAGATTGGCTCAATCAACTGGTGAGCAGTTGTGATACCAATCTCCTCCGGGCGCCACAAGCATTCGTACAGGCCAGCAGTGCCAGCCATATTGGTCAAGTTGTGGGTGATGTTACGCCAGTACAGATCCTGGCCGTTTTCGTCTTCGAGATGGACATCAAGGCTCATTGTGGTTCTCCGTTGAATTGAGTTTGGATCAAATGACTTCAGTCATCAGGCAGGGACTCCAGGGCACGGCGGATGGTGTCGCACACGAGGTTGCCACCGAAAGAAACTTTAAATAAAGTCGCGATTCCATTTAGCTGCTCCAACGCCTGTTCTTTCAGGCTGGGCGGCTTCGGGCGGCGGGCGGCGCGGAGTTGAGCTAGTCTGTGCTCCGGGTTGGCAAACCATGCTTGGTCAAGGATCTCTTTCTCAATCGCCTCCAGTTCTTGGTCGGCTCCCCATTGCGCAGCACGAGTAGCAATGTACTCATCTGTTGATGATACATGTACTGGAGCAGAAGATACTTCTTGGAACCACTGCTGGATTAGCTCTGCTTGTGGTAGGGCGATGCTGTGCTTTTTAATCATTAGTCTTCTCCAGTAATTTCCTGAGTTGTTGAACTTTCTGCGGCACCAGATGCCAGCTGCTTACCGTGCCGCATACATCACCAAAACAGATACTAATTGCACCGTCTTCGAGCTGATAGTAGGTGGGGCAGCGGTGGATGAGTTTCATTGTGAGCGTGCTGGGTGGCTTCTAGTGCTTCCACCCTGGCGGCAAGCTCCAGAGTGATCGAGATGTGATCAGGAACGCGATCGAGCTTCAGATATTGATGCAGGTTGTGCCACTGATCCCAACCAGCTTTGTGTGGTGTGGTGCTCATGTTTACTTAAAAGGTTTAGTAAGATAACGGATCATACCATTTGATCCAGCCCATGCTGAACCAAAGTGATCAGCAAAAAAATTACTCAAGAAAAAAACTTGTCCCCATTTCAAATCAATTCCACAAGAACCAATGCTTCCTGTATTACCCCAGAAGAAGCGGCCAAGATAACCGCCTTCGCTAGTAATACAAATAAAATGATTATTCATTTGGTTTGGTTGAATTGTAAAGTTTTCATTATTAATAAAAGAAAGAAGGCCCCCAGTAGGGGGCCATACAAAATTTAAGCTGGTTTGGCTGACGTGTCAATAATCTCGTCAAGTGCTCCTGATTTCTTAAGCTTCTCAATCATTTCCATCATAATACTAGCGTGATGATGTGTTTGCTCCATAAACATACGTGCACGCTCTGCACTAATAGTATGAATACGCCCTGAAGGTTCTGTATAAACCCAGCTGCCATCAGGTTGTGGTTCACCCTGGAGAGCAAGTCTCTCAGAATTATGTACATACCTAAACTCAATATTGTGATACTCACGCAACCCATCATGCTGGGTCCATGTAGCACCAATGTTGTAACGCTTGTCTTCATCTGAGAACGCATGAAACTCAGGAACAAGATGTTTGATTGCAGAAAAGATTCCCATGAGTTGAAGTGAGTGTTTAAATTGGTGGGGACAACGGGACTCGAACCCGTAAGGTCAATGACCGACGCATTTTAAGTGCGTTTTGTTTACCAATTTCAACATGTCCCCTTTTCTTGGACTTACATCAACTCTGTTATAAGAGTTGAAAGCCAAGTGTACTTAGCTATTTATTTTAGGGTGACCCTAGCACAAAGCTAAGGTCACCGCATCTCAGATCAGTTGGATCTTAAAGAAGATTCAAGAGACTGGAGCGCAAGGCTAAATGCTTGTGTGTATTGCTCTGTCTGATCAGGTGTTAAAAGACTATTTGACAAGCCTCTGATCTGATCGACAGACATAGAACCCATATCAACACGTAGTTGGATAGTGAATTGTGGTTTATTATCAATCATACACAAGACAATAAAGTGTTTTTCCTTGCGTATGCCTTCTGCATAATTAGAGGAAGATCCAACACAATTACGAACGGCCTGGCCCCAACGTGATAGTTGATGTGTATCAATTGGTTGCATAAATGTCCAGACTTGATTATCGATATCAATCTTTATAGGCTCGGGGAAAAGATCTTGTGGTAGTTTCACGTTTGGATTCTTAATCTTCCAAGCTTTTTCTTGCACATGCTCATGGAATTCAGATAGACGCCAACGCCTGGGAGCTTCAAGTTCAACATCGTTGGTAATAATAGTATGTATCATTGAAACAGTATCATTCCAATCATGGAAATTTATATATCGAATACCTAGATCCGAAGAAATAGAAGGATGGCGTTCTTTTTCTAATTGATTTTGATAATGCTTATTAAGAATTTGGAAAAATGATTTTACAGGCATGTTAGCCCTAAGCCATTCTGCAGAAACCTTATTACAAGAGTCATGAGTTCGTACACACATTAACTCATCAAGATACTGCTGAAAATAATCAATAGGACAATCTGGCCAGATAGTCTTGACATAGTTTATAGCAACTGCAAGACGTAAGATCTTTTTGAAACTACGCTTAATAAGAACAGACTCTTTGTTTTTAGGATCATTAAACTTATCTATGCATTCATTAAGTTGTTGTTGCATCCACTTACGAAAATATGGAGTATGCCACACATCTAAATGATTAAGTATAAGCTGGTACTCATTGTCTCTATAGCTGTTAGGACCATAAACTTCATCTCGCCTACTAAATACTTCGATCAAATTATTAATAGTCAACTCCCATCCAGTACGCTTATCTTCTGGAATCAAGTCTTTATTAATATCCAATACTTTATAGATTTCATTACAACAGCGAATACGATCAAACATGTTACGAGAATCTTTCCATACAGGAAGATTATGTGTAAGTGATTCCTCAAAATTCTTAATAATCTTTTGAATTTCTGCTGACTTTTGATAGTAATTTCCAAAACAAGTAGGACGCCAAGGATAAATACTATGGAACTTTTTGTTTATAATATCTTCTTTAGTTACATTCTCACGCAACACATAAAACAAAGTGCGGCCAATAGATACTCGTTCATATGTATCAATCATATTTATGATTTCACGCGGTAATGCCTTGTGTGCTGAAACAGTATCTTTGAATGCAAAAGCATAGCCAAACAAATAATCTTCTCCATGTTGTGGCAGCCATGCGGCATACCAACATTGCTCATAATGATAAAGAATTGCCTTGGTAAAAACCCTCCTTTCGGTTGTTGCTACATCACCTATAGTCTTCCTGAATTCTTGACAACGAAATTTGGCTTCACAAGTATTTATATTGTTGATTGCATCTTGCTGCAGTGATTCACTCACTACCTCATAAGGAATAAGATGAGGTACATTACCTAATGGGTACTTAGGTTTACGAGGTGCTTTGGTTTGACGAGCCAGTTCCTTTAGCTTGGGATCGTAAGCAATCAGCTTTTGTTGAAGGTTGGAAGGAAGTTGGAATTGCATAGTAAGTGCTTAGTGGTTTCAATGTGATGAGCAGTTTAACGTCATGCTCAGGACGGTTGATTAGCTGACGCTAGTTACTTCATCAGCATCGTCATCTTTCCATTCATCAGAAAGAATAGCTGAACAGCTGTCATCAAGAAACTCATCAATGGAATAAGTTCTTGTCGGTGTAAATACTGGCATACGTTCAGCAAACCCTGTGGCAAGATAAACTCTGCCCTTGGGTCCACGTAGAACCACATACCATTTCTTGAACTCAATGGAAAATCCAAACATGTCAATCACAGATAGTTGTCAGAGGAATCAACAAGTCTCCAGTCAAGGCCGAGATCAGAAAGATAACGGCAGAGACTAGCTTCATCTGAAGGTAGAGATTCTTCTTCAGATAACTCAAAAGATGCTGAGCAAAGTGCAGGCCATTCCTCAGCAGGCTCAACATATGTCGCAGCATATCTCGTATAGACATTGTCGACAATAGCATTGACTCGAACATGAGTACCATCCTGGTAGCAGCTTTCAATAGATAAAACAGTCATGATCAAGCCTCAGTAAGTTGAGTTGATTTCATAAGAGCAGACTGAGGGCCATACTGTTCAACGAGTTCAGGAAATGCATCCAGAATACGTTGACGATTAGCAGGGTCTGCATAGCGCAATGCTTGTCCTAGTGTAGCAACAAAAGAACCACCCTTGGACTGCATCAGGGTGGTCATTGCATAGACTTCAGAGCTGTTGAGCTTAGTCATGGGTTGAGTTGAGATGGGACATGAGCAGTTTAACGTCATGCTCAGGACGTAAGTAAAATAGTTAATGAATATTCATAATCTTAATAAGAGAAGAATATTAAGTAACGTAATAGAGATAACCCCGTGGTAGTGGCTGTTCCTCGGGGGTCCTAGGGGGTTCTTTACATTATCTTTATGTTTCGGTGACTAATACCAGTGCCTGGTATACTAACTGATCCACGCAATCCCTTGTTGCTGGCGTTAAGTGTGAACTGAAATGGTCCAACACGTATTGACTTACTGTAGGAATTAACACCATTTTCACTGATGTTAAAACCTGCAATTGTCTTATTGAAATTGATTGGTGACTTTGGCATGACTAAAAATGAATAAAGGAAAGAGCAGTTTAAAGACTTACTCAGGTCTTGGTAACTATCTAAAGATGCTTGGTTGAATCAAGAACATCCTTACGTATCTTCTTAGTCTTATCATAATCATCTTGGGTCATTTGCGAATAAAGATATTCGACAAGATCATCGTGTCCACTTACGAATGAAATAAGAACTAACGCACGATGCTTATCATGCTCAGTTATTGTTTCGTGTGGATGTGCAATCAAATGTTGCACAAGTAAGAAGATCTCATCAAAACGTTTCTTCTCCCATTCACTAAGCTTGTGAATGTCGTGAATGTGATCAGTCATGATTACTCAATAAATGAATCAACTTCTTCGAGCACAAAAGAAAGCTCGAAGTATTCAGAATCTCTATCTAACTTTGGATGGTATTTGGCAATAAATCCTCCACTGGAAACAACCTTGTTTTTAACAGATTGTTCCAAAAGCTCTCTTGCTTTTTGCTTGAGTTGAGCAATGGTCGGAATAAAGCTTTTGCCTCCATCTCTCCACTTCCAGTCAAGTGCTTGCATTGTGATATAAACTCTTTCAAACCTGAATTTATCAATGACTTCATTGATGTCGTCTTGTTGATTGAGATCACTCATTTTGCAGATCATGGGAATGCAAAAGGTTAGGAATTAATTACTTAAGAGTATCTGGAAGATAGTTCTGTTGATCATCTTCGTCCATGTTTGTTATAACAAACTTTTGTCCATCAGGAGCAACAAATCCTCCAATGAAACCGACACCAAGGCGATCAGCTGATTCTTTCATCCTGGCAACAAATTGCATTGCCTCAAGCATTTCCTTGTTGATAGCATCAGGAGTTTTTGGAGTGATGTCAGACATGAGATTGAGTGAGTTGTGGTCACGGGCAGTTTAACGTCATGCCCAGGACGGCTCTGTATCTATTGATACAAAACGATTGTGTTAATGATTATCAATTGCAGTTGCGAACCACGTATTCTGCTGCTTGCCTTACATCTTCAGTAATGTTAAGAACAGAACGCTCAGGGCGCCAGCTGTAAGCCACAGCAGCTTTGCGTGCTGCATCCTCTTCTACTTGAAAGCTCCTCAACAGGCAATAGCGTTGTCCATAAAGAGTAGGATCAAAAGATTGAGCAGAGACGGGCGCAGCAAACAGAATTGCGAAAAGAAAGAGTTTCATTTGGAAATGAATAAGTGAATAAGCAGTTTAATGTCATGCTCAGGACAAGTAATCAACTAAATATTATTCTTGACTACTTACTATAGAAGGCTTGCCTTC
>Ga0129333_10004223_pt1 | contig 13457 bp, 12 predicted proteins | sample CPB6_08_DNA_FD_94474 | JGI IMG/M metagenome (GOLD analysis project Ga0129333, IMG submission 94474) | Freshwater to marine salinity gradient microbial communities from Chesapeake Bay, USA - CPBay_Sum_0.6_0.8_DNA | ecosystem: Environmental > Aquatic > Marine > Coastal | place: USA: Chesapeake... | reverse complement strand
CTATTCTGTTGCTCTCACCAATAATCGTCAGCAGGCCGACACCGGCACCAAGATGATTCACGTTGGTCCGCGCACGCGCTCCACGATCGTCAGCAAGGGCATCAGCGCCGGGCGCTCCGCCAACAGCTATCGCGGACTGGTGCAGATCGGCCCGAAGGCGGTGGGTGCTCGCAACTACAGCCAGTGCGATTCGATGCTGATCGGTGATCGCGCCGCCGCCAACACCTACCCCTACATCCGCTCGCAGCAGCCGCAGGCCGCTGTGGAGCATGAAGCCAGCACCTGTCGCATCTCTGAAGATCAGCTCTTCTATCTGCAGAGCCGCGGCATCGGCCTCGAAGAGGCCGTTTCGATGATGGTGAGCGGCTTCTGTCGCGATGTGTTCAACCAGCTGCCGATGGAGTTCGCCGCTGAGGCCGACAAGCTGCTCGCCCTCAAGCTGGAGGGGTCGGTGGGCTGAACCCGGCCCGTGCCCTCACCCCCGCCGCTCCGCTGATCCCTTCGCCCCCGCCGCTGCCGCTCCCCCACCGTGATTCGCTCAGACGCCCCCGTACTGCTTGAGATCCGCGACCTTCAGGCTCGCGTGGAGGACAAGGCGATCCTCAAGGGGGTGAACCTCACGGTGCGCGCCGGTGAGATCCATGCCGTGATGGGCCGCAATGGCAGTGGCAAGAGCACCCTTTCCAAGGTGTTGGCCGGCCACCCCGCCTACAGCGTCACCGGCGGAAGCGTGACCTACCGCGGCGAGAATCTGCTCGACATGGAGCCGGAGCGTCGGGCCCGCATCGGTGTCTTCCTCGGTTTTCAGTATCCGGTGGAGATTCCGGGTGTGAGCAACCTCGAATTTCTGCGCGTGGCCACCAACGCCCGCCGCGCCGAGCAGGGCGATGAGGAGCTCGATACCTTCGCCTTCGAGGATCTGGTGCGCGAGCGGCTGCAGGTGGTCCAGATGGACCCCGCCTTCCTCGATCGTTCGGTGAACGAGGGCTTCAGCGGCGGTGAGAAGAAGCGCAACGAGATTCTGCAGATGGCCCTGCTGGAGCCGTTGGTGGCGATTCTCGATGAAACCGATTCCGGCCTGGATATCGATGCCCTGCGCATCGTCGCCGGCGGCGTGAATCAGCTGGCCAGCCCCGATAACGCCACGCTCCTGATCACCCACTACCAGCGTCTGCTGGATGCGATCACGCCGGATTATGTGCACGTGATGGCCGCCGGCCGGATTCTGCGCACCGGTGGCAAGGAGCTCGCCCTTGAGCTTGAACAGCGCGGCTACGACTGGGTGGATGAGGAACTGGCGGCGCTGGAGGCCGCCGCTGGCCGCCAGCCGGCGGAGGTGGCCTGATGACCGCCGCCCTCTCCAGCTCAGCGGCTGGTCTGGCCGGCTGGACCCAGCGCTGGCTCAAGGATCTGCCGGCACCGGCCGGTGAGCTGGCCCCGGTGCAGGAGCGTGGCCGCCGTGCTCTGACGGAGCTCACGCCACCCTCAAGTCGCCAGGAGGACTGGCGCTTCACCGATCTGGCCCTGCTCCAGCAGCTGCCGACGGCCTCTGTTGGCACTGCTGAGACGGCAACGGCCTCCCCAGCGGTAGGTGAAGACGCCGCCCTGGCCCCCACGCCTGGCGTGCTGCGCCTGCACCTTGATGGTCGCCGTGATCCCCTCGCGGGGCTCAGCCTGCCCGCCGGGTTGACGGCCCTTTCGCCTCTGGATACCGCCCAGGCCCTCGGCCATACCCTGGCCGCCACCGGTTGCGAATACCACTGGCCCGTCGAGCTCAACCACGCCGCCGCCGAGCGGGTACTCGCCCTGCGGGTCGCCAGCCGCAGCGCCGTGCGCTTGGAGTTGGTGAGCCGTGGGCCAGCCGCGTTCCGTGTGCTGCTGGTCCTGGAGGAAAAGGCCGACCTGGAGCTCAGCCAGCTGCTGCAGGCTGATCGCCCGGGTCTCACCAGCCTGGTGCTCGAGGCCCACCTCGGCCGCAGCGCTCGCCTGCGGCACGGCCTGGTGGCCCATGGCCATGCCGATGCCGCCCTGCTGGCCCATCTGGCGATCGAGCAGGAGCCTGAGAGCGATTGCCAACTCACGGCCGTCACCGCCGGCTGGGGGCTCGCACGCCTCGAACCCCGGTTGCTGCAGGTCGATGGCCAGGCCTCATCCACCCTGCGCGGCCTGCAACTGGTGCAGGGTCGCCAGATCGCCGACACCCATAGCCACATCCGTTTCAACGGCCCCGAGGGGCGGCTCGATCAGCTGCACAAGGCCGTGGCCGCTGGCCAGGGCCGCAGCGTGTTCAACGGCGCCGTGCGGGTGCCGCGCGAAGCGCAGCGCACCAATGCCGCTCAGCTCAGTCGCAGCCTGCTGCTCTCCGATCGCGCCCGCATCGATACCAAGCCCGAGCTGGAGATCGTTGCCGACGATGTGAAGTGCGCCCACGGCGCCACCGTGAGCAGCCTCCAGACCGACGAGCTGTTCTATCTGCAGAGCCGTGGCATCGGCGCCGAGCAGGCGGCCCAGCTGCTGCAGCGCGCCTTCTGCGAGGAGGTGCTGCGCGAGCTGCCGGAGGCGGTCCGCGCCTGGTGTCCCCTGGATGCGCTGCAGCTGGCGGCGGAGGCGGCGGCATGACCAGCACCCTCGCCCCCCCCCTGAACCTTGCTGCCAGCACCCGGCCCGATTTCCCGTTGCTGGCTCAGACCGCCTGCCTCGGACAGCCGCTGATCTACCTCGATCACGCCGCCACCAGCCAGAAGCCCCGCCAGGTGCTCGAAGCCCTGCAGCATTACTACGACCACGACAACGCCAACGTGCACCGTGGTGCCCACCAGCTGAGCGCCCGCGCCACTGAAGGCTTCGAAGCCGCCCGCGCCAAGGCGGCCGCCTATGTCGGGGCCGCCAGCCCCAACGAGATCGTGTTCACCCGCAACGCCAGTGAAGCCATCAACCTGGTGGCCCGCAGCTGGGGTGAGGCCAATCTCCGCCCCGGCGATGAGGTGCTGCTCACGGTGATGGAGCACCACAGCAACCTGGTGCCCTGGCAGCTGCTGGCCGACCGCACCGGCTGCGTCCTCCGCCACGCCGGCCTCACCGAAACCGGTGAGCTGGATCTCGAGGATCTGCGCGGCAAGCTCAGCGAGCGCACCCGCCTGGTGAGCCTGGTGCAGGTGAGCAACACCCTCGGCTGCCTCAATCCGATCGCTGAGGTGGCGGTCCTGGCCCATGCGGCCGGCGCCCTGCTGCTGGTGGATGCCTGCCAGAGCCTGCCCCATCTACCCGTCAACGTCGCCACGCTCGGCGCTGATTTCCTGGTGGGCAGCTCCCACAAGCTCTGCGGCCCCACCGGCATGGGTTTCCTCTGGGGTCGTGAAGCCCTGCTGGAGGCGATGCCGCCCTTCCTCGGCGGTGGCGAAATGATCCAGGACGTCTATCTCGATCACAGCAGCTGGGCCGGCCTGCCCCACAAGTTCGAAGCCGGCACCCCCGCCATTGGCGAAGCGATCGGCATGGGCGCTGCCCTGGATTACCTGCAGGCGATCGGTCTGGATCGCATCCATGCCTGGGAGCAGCAGCTCACCCGTCAGTTGTTTGAGCGGCTGCAGGTCATCGATGGGCTCACGATTCTCGGCCCCACCCCCGAGCAACAACCCGATCGCGGCGCCCTGGCCGCCTTCCATGTCGATGGTGTCCACGCCAACGACATCGCCGCCCTGCTCGATTCCGCCGGCATCTGCATCCGCAGCGGTCACCACTGCACCCAGCCCCTCCATCGCCACTACGGCCTGAGTGCCTCGGCCCGCGCCAGCCTCAGCTTCACCACGACCCCCGAGGAGATCGACCGCTTCGCTGAGGAACTCGCAGGGACGGTCAGCTTCCTGCGCGAGCACAGCTGAAGGCCTGTGGCACTGGAGCCCCTGCCGGACGCAACGCTGTTCCTGGCGGTGCTGGGGGGGCGCACCGCCACCAGTCACATCGAGCTGCACGATGTGCGCTTCGTGGCCGGACCCACGATCGACGCCACCATCCCGGAGCTGCGGCGGCAGTGGTTCGGGCGGCGTGAGGGCCTGCACCTCGATGCCTACATGGCGGTGCGGATGATCGATGGCTATGTGGTGCGCCTCGGGCGCGAGCCGGCCGCGCCCCGGCCCGAGCGGCTGTGGTTCGTGAACCTGGGCGCCTACCGCCCTGATTCCCTGGCCGAGCTCCATCACTTCGGTCTGGTGGTGGCCGCCACGCCCCAGGACGCCAAGGCGGCGGCCAGGCGGCAGTGGCTGCGCGGTGCCCTGCAGATCCACAAGGATGATCTCTGCGCCGTGGACGATTGTCTGGCGATCGAGCAGCTGGAGCTGCTCGGTGGTGAGCGCTGGCATGTGCAGTTGGAGCTTCACCCGGAGCGTCTCAGCCAGAGCCAGGTGCCGGATTGGTTCGGCTACCGCCCGATCTGAGCGACGCCAGCCGCCGCGGGATGATCAGTCCAGATCCCGCTCCACCCCCGCCCGCACCCATGAAGATCGACGGCAAGGCCTGGCGCACCATCTGGCTGGAGGAGGGGGCTCAACAGGGCGGCGACGCGATCGGCGTGATCGATCAGACGCTGCTGCCCCATCGCTTCACCACCCGCACCCTCACCAGCTGCGACCAGGCCGCCGAGGCGATCCGCACGATGGTGGTGCGCGGTGCGCCGCTGATCGGTGTCACCGGTGCCTACGGGCTGATGCTGGCCCTGCAGGCCGACCCCTCCGATACCGCCCTGGCGGTGGCTTTTGAGCAGCTCAATGCCACCCGCCCCACGGCTGTGAATCTGCGCTGGGCCCTGGAGCGGGTGCGCGATCGGGTGGCACCCCTGCCCCCGGCGGAGCGTGCGGCGGCGGCGAAGGCTGAGGCTGCCGCCATCGCTGAGGAGGACGTGGCGATGTGCGAGGCGATCGGCGAGCACGGCCTGCGTCTCTTTCAGGAGCTGGCGGCGGCGCGGCCGGCAGAGCGCCGCGATCAGCCGTTCAACGTGCTGACCCACTGCAATGCCGGCTGGATCGCCACGGTCGACTGGGGGACGGCCCTGGCTCCGATCTACAAGGCCCACCGCGCCGGTCTGGCCATCCATGTGTGGGTGGATGAAACCCGCCCACGCAACCAGGGCGCGTCCCTCACCGCCTGGGAGCTGGCGCGTGAGGGAGTGCCCCACACCGTGATCGTCGATAACGCCGGTGGCCACCTGATGCAGCACGGCCAGGTGGATGCCGTGATCGTGGGCACCGACCGCACCACCCGCCGCGGCGATGTGTGCAACAAGATCGGCACTTACCTCAAGGCCCTGGCCGCCCACGACAACGGCGTGCCCTTCTACGTGGCCCTGCCCGCCTCCACGATCGACTGGACCATCGACGATGGCGTGGCAGAGATCCCGATCGAGGCCCGCAGCGCCGCCGAGGTGACCCACATCCAGGGGCGTGCGGCCGATGGCGCCATCACCAGCGTGCAGCTCACCCCCGATGGCAGCAGCGGCTTCAACCCGGCGTTTGATGTGACGCCGGCCCGGCTGGTGACGGCGCTGATTACCGAGCGGGGCGTGGCTGCAGCCAGTGAAGCGGGGCTGCGGGGGGTGTATGGCACCGATCCAGGCAGTACAGCTGGCTGCGCCATTGCTCAGCTGTGCTGATGGGCCTAGAACGGAAGTCTGCCGCGCTTCAGGCCCGTGTCCGAGTCCTGCCAGAACCCAGCTGAAGACAGCAGCGAGGAGCTCCAGGAGGCCGATCTTGAGGGTGTCGTTGGGGGTGGCAATGGTGGGAATGGTGGCTGTGGTGGCGCTGCCCTTGGCGAGCCGCTGAGGGGTGTCGGTGGCAATGGCGGTGCAGGGGGTCTTGGCGGGAACGGCGGGAATGGTGGCTGTTAGTGCCATCGCCTCTTGATCAGTGGCCGGTTGCCCCTGGCAGCGCCAGGTCGAGGCCATCCAGGAGCCACAGGCGCTGAATCGCAGCCTTGGCGGCCTCCAGCCCGTCTGGGGCGCACAGCTCCCCGATGCAGCGGCGACCGTCCATGCCCAGCATGAGGGCTTGTTCAGCCTCGTTCAGCTGGATCCGGAGGTGCGGTGTGATCAAGGTGCCACCGTTGAGGCTGCACCGCCAGCGCAGGGATGGCACCAGGGTCCCGGCATCTGAGCCTGCAGGATCCAGGCGGTAGCTTGCGGCCGCTCGCTCCGGTTTGCAGGCCAGCAGGAAATGACAGGCATTGCGCGACTGGATCCGTTCCATGGCGGCCCACTGCCGTAGAGGGCTCAGCTGAGCAATCGCCTCCAGTAGGGTATTGCTGGAGGGTCTGGCCGTCACGGGGTGATAAGGCGCTTTGAAGAACCAGTCCTGAAACACCAGCCCTGCATACGTCAGTAAAGCCATGCAGTCGTTGACGCTGTAACTGCGCTCACGTGCATTCAGGAACGTGTCGATCAGACCGGTGTCGTGACCAAGATCGGGTGCGATCGCCAGATAGCTGCGCAGGGGGTGCAGGGGATCGATGCAGGCGAAACTGTCGCGGATGATCTGCAGTGATGAAGCGTCTTTCTGCAGGTTCAGTTCGGCAAACAACGTCTGCATTAGTTCCACGCCCAGTCGCCCGTAGCGGGCGTAGAGCATCAGGGCGATGCAGCCGTCAGCCTTGAGTCGTTGGCTCAAAGCGCTCAGTCCCGCTTCGGGATCGGCGAGATGATGCAGCACGCCGGTGCAGACGATCAGGTCAAAGTCCTGGCTGAGCGTGTGCGCGGCTTCAATGGGCAGTTCCTGGAGCTCCAGATTGCTGAGCCTGTATTGCTCCTTGAGCCAGGCATGATGGGCCAGTCCGGCTTGGCTCACGTCCAACCCCACAACCCGCGCTGTCGGATTGGTGTAGGCGAAGATGGCGGCCTGGTTGGTGCCGCAACCGGCGATCAGGATCTCAAGACCCTCGGTATCGGCTCGGTCGGGCCATAGCTGACGGTGCGCGTGGCTGGGGTCAAACCATTGCCAGTTGTTCTGTAGCCATGTGTCGAGATTCCGGATCGGTGGGGGATAGGGCCAGTCTTCGTATTGCTGGCGCACCGCATCATTCGCCTGCTCCACTGTTCGCAGTCCTCCCGGCTGTTCTCAACCAGCTTGCCAATTGATTATCGCCTACGTTTTCGGCCGGGGCTCGGCGGTTGGATTCATGATCATTCCAGATTCTCGACCGCCGCAGCCGGTTCAACCATGGCGGCGCTGGGCATTGGCGTAGAGCTTCTGGGTATAGGTGCTGATGTCATGGTCGTCCATGCAGGCCCGGAAGCCGCCGCGCAGCAGCCGCCGCATGGTGAGGCGGGATCGCCAGATGAATTCGGGATCCTGTCGGACCTGCAGGTCGCTGTAGGGAATTCCGGTGCTGTCCGGCAGCGTATTGCTGGCGTCGGAGAGGTAGATTGAGCTGCCGTAGTGGCTGTATCCTGCTACCTTGTTGCGCAGCCAGACGGCCAGCCGATAGGTGCCATTGAGGGGGATCAGTCGGATCAATGACAGCAGCAGGGATAGCCATTCCCCCAGGGGCAGGCGGGCGACCACATCGGCCCCGTTCACCACTCGATACACCGGTACCTGGTAATCGCTGAAGAACTCGGCATCGCCCACCCGTGGCCCGCCATAGGTGTAGGTGGCTGCCGCCTGAGGGTGCTGCAGATAGCGGCTGGCCACCAGTGCCAGGGCGCCGCCGAGTGAGTGCCCCGTGATGTAGAGGGGGCAGTCGCCATGGGCATTCAGGGTCTGCTGGATCGCCTCCTGCACGCTGGCGAAGGCGCGGTAGAAGCCCGGGTGCACCCGTCCGCCGCCCGGTGCCTCCTGCAGCATCAGTTTTGTATCCGTGCGGATGTCTTCAATCGCGTTGGTTTCGGTGCCTCGGAAGGCCAGGATCAACATCGCCCGCTGTTCGCCGCAGGGCTTCAGCCGCGCCAGGAAGCACTGGGTGCCGATATCGCTATCGAAACCCTGCACAAACTCAAATCCTGCTTGCTCAAGCTCCTGCAGAAGTGGGGTGCTGGTATTGGTCTCTGCCTGCTGATAACGCTGGATCAGCTCGCGGATCTGGGGGCTTTGATTCTGTTTGGCTGCCTCGGTGATGTCCTTGACGACCTGCGCCAATGAGAGCGTGCTTTCCCCCGGTAGGCGCTGGTAGGCAAGCCAGGAGATTGCCGCCAGAATCCAGGCCGTGCGATGGGAGTAGGCCGCTCGGTTGATTGGCAGGTTCTGCAGCAGCTGCGCATTCGGGAAGTAACTTGAGGGCATGGTTCAGATCAGGCGTCGGTGCGATGTCTGGATCGGTGGTGCCAGTGGTTCTGCTCACGTCTGCCATCAGGCGGTTGCATGCTAGTTGGCTTGTCGGGATATGCAAATGCGTCCTCCCCCTCTCGCGTTTGCCATCGCTGCTGGGTTGTCGCTGGTTCCAGCAGCGCACGATTATTTGTCTGCAGGGTGCTCGCCCAGCTGCTCTGGGATCAGCGTCCTAGCCTCGGCATGCATCGCCGTCCATTCACGATGTTCCACCATGCGAATCAGCGTCGAGAGTTGCTGGATGCAGCCTGCCGCATGAATGCCGTCGGGCTCAATCAGGGCACCTCCGGCAACGTGTCGGTGCGGATTCCCGGAGGTCTCCTGATCACCCCCAGTTCCCTGGCCTATGAACTGATGTGCCTTGAAGATCTGGTGGCGATCGATCTGCATGGTCAGCCTCTGGCTGAAGCCGTGGTGTCTGATCGTGTCCCGCGCAAGCCTTCTTCGGAATGGCGTCTGCATGCCGATATCTTCGCCACCCGACCCGATGTGCAGGCGGTGCTCCATTGCCACTCGATCCATGCCACCGCCATCGCCTGCCATGGTCGTGCCATCCCCCCCTTCCACTACATGACAGCCGTTGCCGGAGGGGATGACATCCGCTGCGCCGCCTATGCCACCTTCGGTACGGAGGAGCTCTCCCGGCTGGCGGTGCAGGCCCTGCAGGATCGCCTGGCCTGCCTACTCGCCCAGCATGGGCAGGTGGCGCTTGGGGCGCACGGTGGGCTGCAGCAGGCGCTGCGCATCGCCGTGGAGGTGGAAACCCTGGCGCGGATGTATCTGCAGGCCCTGCAGCTCGGTGAACCGCCCCTGCTCAGCGCGGCGCAGATGCAGGCGGTGCACCATCAGTTCCGCAGCCTTCACTACGGCGAGGTTCCGGCCGCAGATTCCCCTGCCGGCTGAAGCCGGCTGAGCAGCAGGCCGCCGCCGCCCGCCACCAGCACCACCACCAGGCAGAAGCCGGTCCAGCTTGGCAGCCCCCACCCGCTCACCGCCAGCGGTGCCACCACCGTGACCACACCGCCGGCCACAAAGGGCTGCAGAAGCAGCTGTTTGATCGAGAACGCCGGCAGGGCGGTGCTGCGATCCTCCGGGTCGGCCATGCGCAGCAGCAACAGGCCCGAGGCGGCCACGCCGGTGGCCTGGCCGAACTCGATCACGGCGCGCTCGAACCAGTCGGCGGGTAGCAGCCGCGGTCCCAGCAGCAGCACCACCGCCAGATTCCAGGCCAGCCCCGCCACGGCCAGCACCGTCAGCGGCAGCCAGTCGGCCTGCAGCAGCTTCAGGTTGAGCCCGGCGGTGGCGGCGGTGATCAGCAGGTCGGCCGCCAGGGTGCCCACGTTGCTCTGAATCGCCGCTGAAGCCCAGTGGCTGCGTCCGCTGCGCTCCAGCAGCCAGCGCACCACCAGCGAGCCGATGATCGCCAGTGGAAACACCGGCAGGGACGCCACGACGCTGGCCAGGGCACCCCCCAGCGGCAGCAGGGTGGCGCGCAGGCCGGTGAGCAGCGCCAGGCCGATCGCCACCGCCACCCCCACCAGCGCCATGTTCACCGCCCAGGCGGCCAGCCCGTTCTCCGGGGCCGGGGCTAACGATGCGGTCGCGCTCGCCACAGGCGCTTCAACGTCTCCATCGCACCGGGCGCTCAGCAGCCAGCCGCGGCGGCGTCCCAGCACCACCACCAGGCCGCCAACGAGGGTGGAGCTCAGCAGGCCCACCGTCGCCAGCGCCAGCCCCAGATCCTGCCCGCCGGGGAAGCCCAGCGCCGCGTAGCTCGGCCCCATCGCTGCGGCTGAGCCATGGCCGCCTTCGTAGGCCACCTCGATCAGGCAGCCCATCACTGGGCTCACCCCCAGCCATGGCTGCAGCACCAGCAGCACCACCAGGCCCCCCACCACGTACTGCCCGAAGGCGAGCACCATCGCCAGCGAGAGCTGACCTGCCACCGGTCGCCACAGGCTTGCCATCCGCGGCAGGGGTTTGCCGAGCATCAGCGAGCCGAACACCAGCGTCAGCAGCACCAGCGGCAGGCCGGCCCAGAGCTCCAGGACCTGCGGCGGCAGCAGCGGCAGCGGCCCCGTTGGCGCCAGCAGCAGCCCCAGCAGGCCGGCCACCAGGGCTTCGGGGATCCCCCAGAGCCGCAGCTGCAGTCGCGCACCGATGCTGCGCCCCACCGTCAGGATCAGGCTCAAGGCGCCGATGGCCAGGCTCAGCCAGCCCAGATCGCTCAGCAGCCCGTTCACAGGTTGAAGTGGCGCTGGAAGAAGGCGGCGCTGGCTTCGAGCACGGTGATCTGGGTGCTGCTGCTGCGGAAGCCGTGGCCCTCCTCGGCGAACAGGTGCACCTCGACCGGGATTCCGTTGGCGCGCAACGCCTCCGCCATGCGCTCGGTCTGATCCGGCGGCACCACCACGTCCTCGAGTCCCTGGAAGAAGATCACCGGGCAGCGGATGCGGTCGGCATGCTGCAACGGTGAGCGGGCTGCGTAGGTCGCCGCTGCGACAGGCCAGGGACCCACCAGCCCATCGAGATAGCGGGCTTCGAAGCGGTGCGTGTCGGCGGCCAGGGCGCTGAGGTCGGCCACGCCGTAGCGACTGGCGCCGGCCCGGAAGGTGCCCGTGAAGCAGAGCGCCGCCAGGGTGGTGAAGCCGCCGGCGCTGCCGCCCTCGATCGCGATCCGCTCCGCACAGGCCAGGCCACGGTTCACCAGGGTCTCGGCAGCGGCGGCGCAATCGGCCACATCCACCACACCCCACCCGCCATCGAGACGTTCGCGGTAGGCGCGTCCGAATCCGGTGGAGCCGCCGTAGTTCACATCCACCACGCCCCAGCCGCGGGAGGTCCAGAACTGAATGCCCAGGTTCAGGCCGGTGCTGGCCATGGCGGTGGGTCCGCTGTGGCTCTTCACCAGCAGCGGCGCCTGGCCATGGCCGCCGCCTGCCGGGGGGTAGTACCAGGCCTGGGTGGGCTGGCCGCCGTGTCCCTCGAACCACAGCTCCTCCGGCACGCTGATCGACCCCGCGTTCACGGGGCAGGGGGCTGCGGGGCTGTGCTGGCACCGGCCGCTGGCGAGCTCCAGCTCCAGCAGGCCTGCAGGTCGATCGGGGGCGGATGCGATGCAGGCCAGGCGTCCGCGCTCGGCGGTCAGGGCCGCCAGGTCGCTGCAGGGTTGCGCCAGCGGGTGCCAGCGGGCCGCCCCATCGCCCATCACCACCTCTCCCAGCTGCCAGCGCCCCCGCTGGCAGGCGATCGCCAGCAGCCGCTCGCCATCCCAGGCGGTGGTGGCCATGCCGAACACCCACTGGGGCATGGCGAACTCCGCCGCCATCGGCAGCAGCGCCTGCCAGGTGGCGCTGGCATGGTCAGTGGCCGGTCCGTCGGTGCCGGCGGCATTCGGCCAGATCTCCAGATTCCAGAAGCCGCTGCGGTCGTTCGCCACCACCAAGTCGTGGCCGGCCCAGAGCGGTTGAAACACCGAGATCGCTTGCCTGTCCCCAGGACGCGAGCCGGCCACGGGCCGCGCCTCTTCCAGCTGACCGGCACCATTCAGCCCAGCCAGCCACAGTTCGCTGCGCTCCCAGGGCATGCAGGGCTGCCGCCATTCCACCCAGGCCAGCCGCTGGCCGCAGGGGCTGAGCGCCGGATAGCCGCAGAAGTCGGCCGGCTGGTGCAGCACCTCGGGCACCCCGCCGCTGAGGGGCACCGCCACCAGCTGATCGCTGCCGCCGCTCTCCAGCACGCCGATCCAGCGCTGGCGATGGCCGTCGATCAGGCCGCCCCCCAGCGCTCCGCTGAAGCGCCCATCCGCCCCTGGCTCCGTCAGGCGCTGCGGTGGACTGCCGGTCCGTTCAAGATCCAGGCACCACAGACAGCGGTCGCCCTCATGCACGAACACGGCGATGGCGCCGTGCTGGGCGGTGTGGCCGATGCTGCAGGCGCCGCCGCCGTATTCGTGCACCCGGCAGCGCAGATTCCAGTCGCCTGGCGTCAGTTCTTCGGGGATGTCGCTGCTGCCGGCGCGACGGCGCATCAAGGTGGTGCGGCCCCGTTCGTGCGGCCGCTGCTCCAGCCAGTAGAGCCAGCCATCCAGAAGCCGCGGTTCCTTGAGGGACGGCGTCCGGCCCACCACCAGGGCGGCCGGTAACGGTGCGGTGCTGCCGCTGGAGTGGGCGACGGGGGAGCTTGACACCGACTGGGTCCCGGGACAACTTCTAGAATCGCCCTGAGCCAAACCAGCGAGGAGACGTCTTGGCCAGTAGCTTCGCCCGGTTGGCGCGCTCGGCAGAACGCTCAGGCCGCCTGCAGGTGTCCAAGGAGCCGGTCGACAACCCCCCCTACGACATTCACAAGCTCGGCGATGTCGTGCTGCGCACCCCTGCCCGCCGCATCGGCAAGGTGGATGAGGCCGTGCGTGACCTGGCCCGGGACATGTTGGTGAGCATGTATGCCGCCCGTGGCATCGGCCTGGCGGCTCCCCAGATCGGCGTGCATCAGCAGCTGCTGGTGATCGATCTCGAGATCGAGGATCCCGCCAGCCCGCCGCTGGTGCTGGTCAATCCGGAGATCACCGCCGTGGGTGGCAGCATCTGCACCTACGAGGAGGGCTGCCTGAGCATCCCTGGTGTCTACCTCGATGTGGTCAGGCCCAGTGTCGTCGACATCGCCTACCGCGACGAGATGGGGCGCCCCAAGCGGCTCAAGGCCGATGGCCTGATGGCCCGCTGCATCCAGCACGAGATGGATCACCTCAACGGCGTGCTGTTCGTCGATCGCGTCAGCGATGCCGACAAGCTGAACAGCGGCCTCAAGGAGCAGGGCTTCGACCCGGCTGATGTCCGCTCAATCGCCTGAGGAGTTCCCATGCCGATGAAACCCCTGGCTGGGCTGTTCCTGGCCCTTGCCTGCATCCTGGGCATCGCCGCCACCGGATCGGTGTTTGAGCTGGCCTATGGCGATCCAGACCTCGGCGTCGCCACCACGCGCCTGATCCTCGGCCTGGCCCTGCCCGGCACCGTGCTGAGCCTCCTGGTGGCCATCCGGATCAACAAGCCCGCCTGAGGGGCTGGCAGTACGGCGGGGCACTTCTACGATCGCCCCGCCGCGTCCTGCCGCTGTGATCCATCCGCTGTCCCGCACGGCCTGTGCCGG
>Ga0129333_10004222_pt1 | contig 13457 bp, 14 predicted proteins | sample CPB6_08_DNA_FD_94474 | JGI IMG/M metagenome (GOLD analysis project Ga0129333, IMG submission 94474) | Freshwater to marine salinity gradient microbial communities from Chesapeake Bay, USA - CPBay_Sum_0.6_0.8_DNA | ecosystem: Environmental > Aquatic > Marine > Coastal | place: USA: Chesapeake... | reverse complement strand
TTCTCGATTTCGTCGGTGACGGCGAGGTGCGTGAACACCCCGGCCAGACGCAAGGCCGGCGCAGACGCCTCGACGGCAGCGACGAGGGCTCCGGCCCCGCCGGGCGACACACCCACACGATGCATGCCGGTATCGACCTTCACCTGAACCGGGTAGCCCGATACCCCGGCGCGTCGCGCCGCATCAGCCACCGCACGAACCGCACCGATCGAGTACACCGTTGGCACCAAACGGTGCGCGACCACCGAGTCGAGTTGCGAAGTCGGCTGCTCCGAGAGAAGGAGGATTGGTGCGTCGATACCTGCGTCGCGCAGTTCGACCCCCTCTTGAGCAAGCGCAACGCACAATCCCTCGGCACCACCCGCCATCACGGCGCGGGCAACGGGCACGGCGCCGTGGCCGTAGCCATCGGCCTTCACCACCGCCCAGACCGCAGCGGGGGCAACCCGTGCCCTGATGACCCCCACGTTGTGGCGGATCGCGGCGAGGTCGACTCGCGCCTCCACCCACCTGCTGTCACGTGCGGACTCGATGAACATCTACAGACTCTCCAGAACTGCCGGGATGCAGCCAATCACATCACTCGCAACCAGACCGCGGGCAGGACCACGTTGGGCGGCCATGCCGTGGATCCACGCTGCCGCAGCGGCGGCCTCCATCGCCGGCAGGCCTTGTGCCAATAGCGCACCGATCACACCGCTCAGCACATCGCCCGTCCCGGCCGTGGCGAGTCGTTCGTCGCCGGTCGTCACCACGAGCGCCGATCCGTCCGGGTTGGCAACCACGGTTGCGGGACCCTTGAGCAGCACCACGGCCCCGGTATCGGTTGCCAATCTGCGGGCTGCATCAATCCGGTCTCCACCGGGTCGATGGCCGGTGAGCAGCGCATACTCGCCGTCGTGTGGCGTGAGCACCGTTGGTGCACTGCGCCGGCGCAGGAGCGCGCCCACCTCGCGGTCGCCCCAAGCAAGCGCAAACAACCCATCGCCGTCGATGACCACCGGCCGCTCGGTCTGCGCCACGAACAACTTCACCTCGGTCGCTGTCACGTCGAGACGACCAAGCCCGGGACCGACGACGAATGCATGAAGGCGCTCGGAACGGTCGAGCACCTCGCTCGCCCATCCACTTGAGGGAAGCGGTTGGCTGACGGCCTCTGTCGGGGCGAGCGGGTCGACCCCCGCACCTGGCGTCGAGAGGTAGACCATCCCGGCGCCGGCGCGCTGGGCTGCAGCAGTTGCTAGCCGAGCCGCGCCGAACATCGTCGGCGAACCACCGATGACCCAGACGGCGGATCGCCACTTGTGCGCGTCTGTGTCGCGCCGCGGCACCCAACGCGCAACGTCTGCACCCTCGACAAGATGGATGTGGGCCCGCGAGACATCGAGCCCAATCTCGGCTACCTCGAGTGACCCCACCAACCCGCTTCCCGGCGGGAAGAGCAGTCCCGGCTTCAGTGCCGCAAAGGTCACCGTGTGCGCCGCCGCCATCACCCCGGTTGGGCACTCCCCGGTACGTGCATCAACCCCGGTAGGGATATCGACCGCAAGCACCGGTGTCCCCGCCGTATCGGGTGGGGACCACGCACCGCGAAACCCGATGCCGTACGCCGCATCGATGACGAGATCGCATGCCGGTAGTCGCTCCGGCAGATGCACTGCATCGAGCACCTGCACGTGGACGCCGCGCCCCGAAAGACGTCGGGCCGCCACGCGGCCATCGGCACCGTTGTTCCCCTTTCCGGCAATGACCACCACCCGCTTGCCGTACGAACCGCCCAGCATCCGCACCGCAGCACGAGTCACGGCGGCCCCTGCGCGCTCGATGAGGACATCGAGTGGCTCGGTGGCCGACGCATCGATCTCGCGCATCTCGTCGGGGGTCACTACCGGGAGCACGGGTCTACGGTATTCGACCCACCCCCACCCCCGGGTCTCGGTCGACAAAAGTCCCGAAACCGGCCGGAAGTAGACCGAGACATACGGGTTAGGGACGTAGGGGCTAGAAGGCGGCGACAACCGCCATGGCGACCGCATCGGTATGGGTGAGCGAGACCTTCCAGCCGCTTACCCCAAACCCCTGGGCTACTTCTGCTGCCCGTCCGACCACCACGAGGCGCGGTGGGCCTAGCCCATCGCGCGCCACCGACACATCATGGAACCCCCACGCCCCGAGTCCCTGATCGAGCGCCTTCATTGCCGCCTCACGCGCAGCAAAGCGGGCAGCCAGTCCGGGTACCGGGTCGAGTCGAGTCTCGAGGTACTCGAGTTCGGCGATGGTGAAGAGTCGGGTACGCAACGATGGTGTGCGGTCGAGGGTGCGGCGAAAGCGCTCGACGTCGACGGCGTCGATCCCGATGCCGATCATGTCAGCACCCGATAACAACGCGTCGTGTCCGCATTGCGACCGGCCTCAGGCGCGCCAGCGATCGGCGATCTCGGAGATCGGCGAGATCAGCAAGTCGACGACAGGGATGTCCGCAAGCAGGTCGTCGCGGAAGGACCCCTCGGTCTCCGTGACCCAGTCGACGAGTCGGTCGTATCGACGGTCGTACCCCTGCAGCACCGAACGGACCGCCGCCGCGGGAAGTCGATCGTGGAACCTCACGTGCAACAGGGTGAGCCCCGACGTGTGGGTGCCCTTCACCTCAGGGATGAGCACGACATGGCGACCGTCGGACCGGCCACGGGCCACCAAGACCTCACGCTCGGCCGCCACGCGACGCTTCGTGCCGCGCAGGCTGTTGTTGCGCTCGACGCGCGAGGGCAGCGAGAGACTCACACCACCGCGGTCGACCACGGTGATCGTTGCGTCTGCGGAAGGATCGCCATCGATCTGGTAGCGGGTGAAGCCGTTAACTGCGGCGACTGCCGCATCGAGATCACCGAGCACCTTGAGTGTGCGGTACGAGAGTCGGTCACGTCCTGCCCCAGCAGCAAGGACCTCACGGACGAGCAGGCGATCGAGCACCGCTTCATCGCTGCGCGAGATCCCCACGGTCACAGTTTTTGCCTGATGCTTGATGGCGTCGATTGGCCGGGTGAGTTCCTCGATGGCTCGCGTGAGTGCAGCCGTCAGGTCGTCGATGAGTCCCGAGGGCGAACCGACCTTGCCGGTCTCCTCCTGATACGCCTCGAGTGGCTGGGGCGACGCAAGATCGCGCAGCAGCACTGCGAGTTGTACCGCTGTGGACGCCTCGAGGTTGCCGTCGTACATCCCGGTGCGGAGGGTGTCGAAGAACCGCTGTGCGGGTGCAGCAAGCGAACGGCTCACGCGGGACACCATGGCCTCGCCAGCCAACCCCTCGGCAAGCGCGTCCTCGATTGCTTCCCTCGCCTCGCGGAGTGGCCGTGCAAGCCCGTCGATGGCGAGCGCTGCCTCGTATCCGAAGAGATGCCCCACCATGGCGGAAAGGACGAAGGCCAGTGCAGGATCCACCACGGGAACGCTGATGAGGTGCAGCGCGCTGTTGAAGCGTGTCTCCCCATCGCTGGCTACAACGATCGGCGCAGCCTTGTGCGCCCGGTAGATGGCGACTTCCTTCGCCACATCGTCGGCCGTCGAACCCACGAGGCCGGCGGCACACACGAAGATGAGCGGCTCCGAGGAGAGATCGATGTGCTTCTTGTCCTCGGTGACATCGCACGCGATCGACTTGTAGCAGAGCTCGCTGAGCTTTACGCGTACTTCCTCTGCGGCAACCTTGTTCGGGCCGTTGCCCACCACCGCCCAGTAGCGCCGGGGCGGGGCGAAGCGCTGTGCGGCTTCCGCGATGTCAGAGCGACGTGCCAGCACACCCTGCATGGCCTCCGGGAGGAGGCGAAGTTGCTCGAGGATCTCGTGACGACGACGCTCGGTTCCGAGGTTTGCGAGTTCCGAGACCGCACAGGCCAGCAGCGCACCCGCCGCAACCTGTGAGTAGAAGGCCTTCGTGGAGGCAACGCTCATCTCGACGTCGCGACCATCCGATGTGTACAGCACACCGTGTGCCTTCTCGGTGAGGTCGCTGTTGCGGCGGTTGACGATGCCGATGACCGAGCCACCCCGGGCTCGAACCAGATCAACGGTGCGATTCGTATCGGTGGTGGTGCCGCTCTGGCTGACCGCCACCACGAGCGTGTTGCTCATGTCGATACCTAGGTGGAACCCCGACAACTCGGTGGCGGTCATGGCGCGTACGTCGAGACTTCCCCCCGCAAGTTCGTCGAGCAGTTCCGCCATGCTCTGCCCCGCTACCGCAGCGGTCCCCTGACCAATGACGCGAACTGCGCGAATCTCACCCGCGCGGAGTTTTTGTGCGATCCCCTCGGGGATGGTGCGCGTCCCCAGTTCTGCACGCAGGGAACCACCGTGCTCGACGATCTTGCCCCTCAGGGTCTTGCGGAAACTGTCGGGCGACTCGGCGATCTCCTTGAGCAGGAAGTGTGGTGCCGAGCCGCGATCGATATCCCGCGTGGTGACCTGAGCGGTGATGATGTCGCTCACCGAGACCGGTAGGTCGGTTCCGTCGTAGGCAAGCCGACGCACACCCTCGAGCGTTCCTGCGTGCTCACCATCGAGGATCATGATCTGTCCACGACCCAACGGCCGGTCGGCCTGGGCCGGCGTCTCGCCGTCGAGGCGGATGTACCGAGAAGTCTCCTCCACCACCCCGTACGGCTCACTCGCCACGACGAACGCATCCTCGGCGAGGCCGACAAACAGTCCCTGACCACTGCCGCGCAGCGCGAGCATCAGGCGATTCGGCTCGTCGGCGAGCGCAGCAGCAATCGCAACGCTGCCCTCGAATTCGCTCACCGTGCGACGGAAACCCTCCACGGCGTTGCCCGCGGCGACGGTCTGCCTCGAGACGAGCGCAGGGATCACCTTTGCATCGGTAGTGATCGGACCCGGTATGCGCAGCCCGTGGTCGGCAATGAGGTCGATGTGATTGTCGACATCGCCGTTCAGCACGGCAACCACGTACGGCTGCTGCGACGACGCCACCAGTTCTTCCTCATGGTTGAGCGGATGTGCGTTGGGCTCAGAGATGATCCCTACGCTTGCCCATCGCGTGTGGCCGAGCACTGCGACACGACTGTCGGCTGCCGACACGGCGAGCCGCAACAGTGAATCGTTGTCGATCGCAGCGCGGATGTTTCGCGTGTTGTCACCGAGTTCGCCGATCTCGGCAGCCGCCTTGTACACGAAGCTGAGTGCAGAATCCGTCACACGCACCGACCCAGAGGTGAACAGGGGGTCGGCGCCCCGCTGTTGCAGCAACGCCTGAATCGCAGGATCGCCGAGTTGGAGACCGTGTCCCCAGACAAAGATGTGCACACCCGCCGAGTCACGTCCCCGAACCTCGAGGCGGTCGAGGATCGACAGCGACTGCTGGATCAGGAGGTACCCGTGCAGTGCCGACATGCTGGCGTTGCGGCCGGCAAGCGCCTCTACTGCGGACGCAGTACGGAGTCGGTCGTTGCGCACCGACCACACTGCGTCCTTCAGACGAATGATGGCGGCACTCGTGGTCTCGAGGTCTTCGAGCGACGTCGCCGACTGAATCTCGAGGTTTCGCTCGAGGTCGAGCACCAGCGCATCGAGGGCATCAAGTCGGGCGACGATGCCGGCCGCAACCTCGGGGAACCCCACAAGCGCCCCCAGGCCCGGTGCGCCCTTGAGCGCCGCGTCCACGGCCTCCACTGCCGCAGCGACGACGTCGACACCCTCGTGTCGTACGGCAAGCGCAGCGTCGAGACGCGTGAAGAGCCAGTCCCTGCTCGGGATCGGTCGCTCCGACGGGCGACTCAGCAGGGCGACGATCCCGCACATACGACGAAGGTTACCGATACGGCCTCAGGCGAGGCGTTCGGCAATCACCCTTGCGAGACGCTCGGCCTCAGCCCGGGCGAGATCGGATGAGGCGGCCTCCACCATCACGCGCACGAGGGGCTCGGTGCCACTGGGGCGCACCAGGACCCGCCCGTCGCCCCCGAGCATGGCCTCGGTGCGAGCGATCTCGTCGGCAACGAGTGTGGCCACCGCCGGGTCCCTGCGGGCCGTGCGTACGTTTACCAGCACCTGCGGGTACGACGTCATTGCAGCGGTCGCAAGCGCGTCCACACTGCCCCCGGCCAGGCGTGCGGTCTCCAGCAACACCAGACCGGCGAGCAGTCCGTCCCCGGTGGTCGCTCGGTCGCGGAGGATGATGTGTCCGCTCTGCTCGCCACCGAGCACCAAACCATCACGCTCCAGTGCCTCGAGCACGTAGCGGTCGCCCACTGCGGTCTCCACGATGCCCACACCGGCCTCACGCATCGCAATGCGAAGGCCGAGATTGCTCATCACCGTCACTGCGATTGCGTTGCCACGAAGAGCGCCTCGCGTCTTCATCGCCGGAGCGACCATGGCCATCAGCCGATCACCGTCGATCACGCCGGACGCAGTTGCGGCCATCACACGGTCGCCATCACCGTCGAATGCCAGGCCCACATCGGCACCCTGCTCGCGCACGGCAGCAAGCACGACCTCTGCGTGTGTGGCACCACAACCATCGTTGATGTTGCTACCCGTCGGTGCTGCGTGCATCACCGTGACATGAGCGCCCAAACGTTGCAGCACCTGCGGCGCCACCATGCTCATCGCGCCGTTTGCACAGTCGACAACCACGCGCATGCCGGCGAGCAGACCCTCGGGGAACGACGCAACCAAGTGATCTGCGTAGAGCGCTACTGCATTGCGCTCAGCGCTCACCGTGCCATTCCGGGTAGACGAACCGATACCCGCGGTTTGCTCACCCACACCAGTGAGTTGCGCCTCAATTGCCTGCTCAACATCGTCGGTCAACTTGTGCCCACCGACCGCAAACACCTTGACGCCGTTGTCGGTGTACGGGTTGTGCGACGCAGTGATCATTGCTGCCGCTGCGCCGCGCTCGTGGGCGAGCCAGGCAAGCGCCGGCGTCGGCAGCATGCCGACATCGACGACATCGAAACCTTCGCTCGCAACGCCGTCCGCAAACGCCTCGGCAAACTCGGGCGAGGACGGGCGCGGGTCCCGTCCGACCAAGATCGTGGACGAACCGAGCACACGTGCTGCTGCGCGCCCGAGCAGACGAACAAAGTCTGCGGTGAGTTCCGTGCCCGCGACACCGCGGACACCATCGGTACCGAATCGGGGCTGGCTGCCGGCCCCCATGCGCATCAGCGCTTCGTGTACTGCGGGGCCTTACGGGCCTTCTTGAGGCCGTACTTCTTGCTCTCCTTGGCACGCGCATCACGTGTGAGGAGGCCGGCCTTCTTGAGCGGCGGACGCATCTCTGCGTCCAGCTCGATCAGTGCACGGGCGATGCCGAGGCGAACGGCTCCGGCCTGACCGGTAATGCCACCGCCATCGACGGTCACGTCGACGTCGTACACCTCTTCGGTGTTGGTGAGCCGGAGCGGCTCGGTGACGAGCATGCGCGACGTCGCGGTCGTGAAGTACGCCTCAATCGCCTTGCTGTTGATGGTGATGACACCCTTGCCAGGGCGCAGGCGCACACGCGCAACTGCTTCCTTGCGGCGGCCAGTGGTCTGGGTGAGCGGCTTGGTCATGACTCGTTAGCTCCTCAGCGGGCCTTGGCGTGGGCGATCTCGTAGGGCTTGGGCTGCTGTGCGGTGTGCGGGTGCGATGCACCTGCGTACACCTTCAACTTCTTGATCATCTGACGACCAAGGGGGCCCTTCGGCAGCATGCCCTTGATGGAGTGCCGGATGGCATCGTCAGGCTTGCGCTGCAGCAGGTTGTTGAACGTCTCGCTCTTCAGGCCGCCGGGGTAGCCCGAGTACGAGTACACCATGCGACTGTCACCCTTGCCGCTGGTGAGCACCACCTTGTCGGCGTTCACGATGATGACGTGATCGCCAGTGTCGATGTGCGGCGCAAAGATCGTCTTGTGCTTGCCGCGCAGGAGGCGGGCCGCCTCGGTGCACACACGGCCGAGCACCATGCCCTCGGCGTCGATCACGTGCCACTCGTGGGTGATCTCGCTTGCTTTCGGTGAGTAGGTACGCATCAGATCGTCCGGTTCGTCCTTGGTCGTTCTTCCCGTGGGTCGCGCACTGGGCAGCGCCGGGAACCGTGAAATGATACGGGCGCTAACGGCCGAACGGCAATCCGCGATCGGCAGATTCATCACCCGCCGGCCGGTGATGCACCCCGGAGGCGCTCAGCGGGGGTATCCCACTTCCCAGAGGCAGAGTCCGTGTGGCGGCGCCACCTGACCGGCCGCGTTGCGGTCACGGGCCCGCAGGATGCCCATGATCTCCCCGGCGGTGCGCTTCCCGAGACCCACGTCCACCAACGTCCCGGTGATCGACCGCACCTGCTGGTGGCAGAACGCCGTCCCCCGGATGTCGAGGCGGATCTGGCCATCCCCAAGGTCCGACCACTCGGCCGACAGGACCCGGCGAACCATGGACGGCGGCAGCTGACCCTCCGGGAGGTCATCGACCTTTGGCCTGCGGCAGAACGAACTGAAGTCGTGCTCGCCCACCAACGGGTCGCAGGCCAGTTGCATCAGGTGGAGGTCGAGAGGTTGGGCGATGTGCCATGCCGTCCTCGCCAGAAACGGGTTCGGGGCCTCGGTATTCAGGATCGTGTAGCGATAGTGCCGCCACAGCGCATCGAATCTGGCACTGAAGTCGGGGGTGGGCGCCCAGTCGGCTGACCGAACGGCGAGGGCGGGGGCAGACATCTTGTTCACCCGACGCTGGAGATCGACGAGGTCGGTGTCGACGGGAAGGTCGACGCTCACCACCTGGCCCCACGCATGAACGCCCGTGTCCGTACGGCCGGCACCGACCACCTCCACCTCGGTTCGGGCGATGAGCGACAGCACGCGCTCAAGCGCACCGGCAACCGTCTCGACGTCGCGATTCTTCGCAAAGCCGTGGAACGCGCTGCCGTCGTAGGCAACGGTGAGCCGGGCGCGACGGGTTGCCATCACGTGGTCATTCTGCCTGAGGAGTCCGCAACGGAAAACGACGTGGGGCGCCCGTCAGGGCGCCCCACGAAACTCTCTGGTGCTGCGTCGCTCAGACGAGCTCGATCCGGGCCATCGGGGCGTTGTCTCCGTGGCGCGGGCCCAACTTGTAGATGCGGGTGTAGCCACCGGGGCGCTCGGTGTACCGGGGCGCCACGTCGTTGACGAGCTTGTCGGTCATTTCCTTGTCGTTCAGGTACGCCTGGATCTGGCGAATGCGGTGAATCTGCATGTCGCCAGCCTGTGCCTTCTTGGCCTTGGTGATGAGCTTCTCGGCAATCGGTCGAAGCGCCTTGGCCTTGGCCTCGGTGGTGACGATGGCCTCTGCTGCGAACAACGACGCAGCGAGGTTCGCCATCAGCAACTTCTGGTGGTCGGCATCGCCGCCAAAACGGCGAGCCTTGCGGGGACGGGCGGGCATGGTGCTTCTCCTTGCTCAGCCGCGCAGCGAGAGGCCGCGCTCGTCGAGCTTCTGCTTCACTTCGTCCAGCGACTTCTGGCCGAAGTTGGTGATGTTGAGCAGATCCTCTTCGGTCTTCTGCAGCAACTCGCCGATGGTGTTGACCTGTGCGCGCTTCAGGCAGTTGCGCGGACGCTCGGACAGGTCGAGATCCTCGATCGGGAGATCGAGATCGGGCGAACCGGTGTGCGTGGTGGGCAGTTCGCCCAACTCGAGACCCTGCGGCTCGTCCGAGAGACTGGCGATGAGGTCGACGAGCGCACGCAGCGTGGCACCGGCCGAAGCAAGTGCCTCACGCGGGCTGATCGAGCCATCGGTCTCGATGTCAAGCACGAGGCGGTCGTAGTTGGTGGACTGCTCGACACGCGTGGGCTCGACGTCGAAGTTGACGCTGCGCACCGGCGAGAAGATCGCATCAATCGGAACCGTGCCGATGCTGCGGTTCTGTGCCTCGCGGTCGCTCGAGAGGTAACCACGGCCACGCTCGACGGTGAGGTCGACCGCAAGCCGACCCTTTGCGTTCACGGTGGCGATGTGGAGGTCCTTGTTGAGGATCTCGATATCGGCCGGGGTGGCGATGTCGCCTGCGGTGATCTTTGCCGGACCGCGTACATCGAGGCGAAGCACGACGGGCTCGTCCGAGGTGGACGTAAGCACGATGTCCTTGAGGTTGAGGATCACATCGGTGACGTCCTCGGTGACACCAGCAATGGTGTCGAACTCATGGAGTGCCTCATCGAAGCGAACCGTGGTGATCGCTGCACCGGGGATCGACGACAGCAGCGTGCGACGCAGCGAGTTGCCGATGGTGAAGCCGAACCCAGGCTCGAGCGGCCCGATGGAGAAGCGCTGACGGGTTGAGGTGGTCTTGTCGTCCTCGATCGGATCGACCGTGGGGCGTTGGATGACGAGCATGAGGAGCCTTCCTGCGGTGACGGACGACGATTACTTGGAGTAGAGCTCGACGATGAGCTGCTCGCGCACCGGCACATCAATGTGCTCGCGCTGGGGCAGATCTCGAACGGTGACCTGCTTGCCACCGTCGCCGGTCTCGAGCCAGCCGACAACGCGGCGGTCGAGGACGTCGAGGTTGTGCTGGATCACGATCATGTTGCGTGCCTTGGTGCCGAGCGCAATGACATCGCCCTTGCGGACGCGGTAGCTCGGGATGTTCACACGCTTGCCGTTGACGGTGAGCAGGCCGTGGCTGACGAACTGGCGTGCCTGCGGGCGGGTGGCTGCCCAGCCGGCGCGGAACACCACGTTGTCGAGACGCTGCTCGAGCAGTCGAAGCAGGTTCTCGCCCGTCGGACCCTGCAGCCGCACGGCCTCTTCGTAGGTGTTGCGGAACTGGCGCTCGAGTACGCCGTAGATGAACTTCGCCTTCTGCTTCTCCTGCAGCTGCGTGAGGTACTCACTGCCGCTGGAGCGACGACGCGTGCGACCGTGCTGTCCCGGGGGGAACGGACGGCGCTCCATTGCCTTGCGCCCCTTCTCGTTCTCGAAGAGGTTCGTGCCGAGACGACGCGACAGCTTGACCTTGGGGCCGGTGTAGCGAGCCATGGGTCAGACCCTCCGACGCTTGGGCTGGCGGCAACCGTTGTGCGGTACCGGGGAAACGTCCTTGATTGCCGACACCTCGATGCCGGTGTTCTGGATGGCGCGCATGGCGGTGTCGCGACCCGAACCCGGGCCCTTCATCTGCACCTCGACGCGGCGCAGGCCGTGCTCCATCGCAGCGCGTGCTGCCTTCTCGGCGGCCATCTGCGCGGCGAACGGGGTGGACTTGCGCGAGCCCTTGAAGCCGACGTTGCCCGCCGATGCCCAGGAGATCACGTTGCCCTCGGCGTCGGTGATGGTCACGATCGTGTTGTTGAACGAGCTCTTGATGTGCACCACGCCAAAGCTGACGTTCTTGCGCTCGCGCTTGCGGGGGCGGCGACCGCCCGGTTTCGGCTTAGCCACGGCTACTTCCTCACGGCCTTCTTCTTGTTGGCGACGGTCTTCTTCGGTCCCTTGCGGGTGCGAGCGTTGGTGTGCGTGCGCTGACCACGCACGGGCAGGCCCTTGCGGTGGCGCACGCCCTGATAGCACCCGATCTCGATCTTGCGCTTGATGTCCTGCTGCACATCACGGCGCAGGTCACCCTCGACGGTGGCGTTCTGGTCGAGCCACTGACGGATGCGGTTGAGTTCGTCCTCGGTGAGGTCGCGCACCCGGGTATCACGGCTCATCCCAAGTTCGTCGCAAATGCGCTGCGCCGTGGGACGGCCGATGCCGAATACGTAAGTGAGAGCAATCTCGAGACGCTTCTCACGGGGGATGTCGACTCCTGCGACACGTGCCATTTCTCTACTGCCTTCTCGTTCAGCCTTGCCGCTGCTTGTGGCGCGGGTTCTCGCAGATCACCATGACGCGTCCGTGCCGGCGGATCACCTTGCACTTCTCGCAAATCTTCTTGACGCTCGGACGGACCTTCATCGATCTCTCGTTCTCGTGGGCCGGGACGACCCCGGACCGGTGTGGTGTGGCCGGGTTACCGGTCACTTGTAGCGATACGTAATACGACCGCGGGTGAGGTCGTATGGAGTGAGTTCAACCTGAACCTTGTCGCCCGGCAGGATGCGGATGTAGTGCATACGCATCTTTCCGGAGATGTGCGCCAGAACTTTGTGGCCGTTATCGAGTTCCACCCGGAACATCGCGTTCGGGAGTGACTCGAGAATCGTGCCTTCCAGCACAATGGCGTCTTCTTTCGGCTTCGGCAGAACCGGCTCCTTCTCAGAGGTGGACGGACTTACGTTTCCAGCAGTGGCGCGCCAGTGCGGGGGAAACGCAACTGGCGATGCTATCGGGTCGGGCGCCACGAGCAAAACGTGTCTGGCGGGACAAGACGGGTTTGTCAAGCACCCTCGGCACCCTCCCCCCGGGTAAGGATCTCTGGACCCTGATCGGTGACCACCACGGTGTGCTCACAGTGGGCGGCGAGCGACCCGTCGGGGGTGACGACCGTCCACCCGTCGTCCAGTTCCACGGTCTCGTCCATCCCCCCGCCGATCAGCATGGGCTCGATGGCGAGGACCACCCCGGCCGCCAGTCGGGGCCCCTGGCCCGGCCGGCCACGACACGGGACATCGGGGGCCTCATGCATCGCCCGGCCGATCCCATGCCCGCCATAGCCGTCTGCTACCCCGTACCCGGCCGCCTCGGCTACCCGCTCGATGGCATGGCTGACGTCGCCGAGGTGCCGCCCTACCCGCATCTGACGGATGGCAGCAGCCAGAGCAGCCTCGGCGGTATCGATGATCCGCTGAGCCTCGGGGCTGATCGCCCCCACGCCGGCACTGAACGCAGCGTCGCCGTGCCATCCGTTCACGATGGCCCCGCAGTCGATCCCGATGATGTCGCCCTCCACCAGTCGGCGAGGACCGGGGATGCCGTGAATCACCTCGTCGTTGACGGAGGTACAGATCACCGCAGGGAACCCCCCGTAGCCGAGGAAGTTCGACTGGGCGCCCCGCCGCTCCAGTACCCCCCGGGCAATGCGGTCGAGTTCGCCGGTGGTAACCCCGGGCCGCAACGCGGCGCGGATCTGCGCATGCATTTCGGCGACCACCCGCCCGGCGGCCCTCATGTGGCGCAGGTCGTCGGGGGTCCGGGTCACGAGGCCCCGGCGGAATGGCAGACGTCGAGCCATCAGTAGTTCTGGTGATCGCTTCGGCGGTCGGCGTCGACGAGCGGGCGGGTCACCGGCGTGCCACGACCGCGTCGATGGCCTCCACGAGGCGATCGAGCACACGGTCGGGATGACCAACACCGTTGATCACCGCCAGCAGTCCCTGCGAGTTGTAGTACTTGATCAGCGGAGACGTCTGCGTGTCGTACAGGTCGAGGCGCTTGTTCACGGCGTCGGGTGTGTCGTCGTCGCGCTGCACGACATCGCCGCCGCAGTTGTCGCAGATCCGGACGGCCGGCCCGTTGGCCGACACC
>Ga0129333_10004221_pt1 | contig 13458 bp, 8 predicted proteins | sample CPB6_08_DNA_FD_94474 | JGI IMG/M metagenome (GOLD analysis project Ga0129333, IMG submission 94474) | Freshwater to marine salinity gradient microbial communities from Chesapeake Bay, USA - CPBay_Sum_0.6_0.8_DNA | ecosystem: Environmental > Aquatic > Marine > Coastal | place: USA: Chesapeake Bay... | reverse complement strand
CTGGTGCCTTCAGCCTGATCAATGGTGGCTTTGAGGACCCCGACATCGCATTTGCCAATCAAGCGGGTACCGGGCCTGCCCAAGGCTACCCTACATCCATTGTTCCGGACTCACGAGTGCCTGGATGGTCAACAACCGATAGCACTGGACGTATTGAAATCTGGAAGCAGAATATTTTTTCTTCTGCGCTTCAGCGCAATACGCCCCCTGCGTATGAGGGTAGCCAATACGCCGAGTTGAATTCATCAGAAAGTGCCTCACTTTTTCAAGATGTTGTCGGCATTCCGGCAGGCAGTTTGGTTGGATATGAGCTCGCACACCGTGGTCGCGACGGTCTCGATACGATGAATCTTGAAATCATTGATCTCGGCGCTGACAATACTCCATCCGGCTCGGGCGCCAATGCCGATGTTACAATCTTCACCAAGAACTTTACGACAGGGCCTGCTGCTTGGTCGTTTTATTCGGAAGGAAGGATTGCGACTACCCTTGGCAATACAATCAGATTTGTTTATACAGCCATTGCCTCTGGCAGTAGCACTACTATCTGTCCTTCTGTTAATTCCTGCGGCAACCTGATTGATGCCGTTGCATTTGGCGTGAATGTCGGCAATGTTGCTGTCCCCGCTCCACTGCCCCTTTTCGGAGCTGGAGTGGCGTTTGGGTTCAGCCGTAGGTTGAGACGGCGTCTGTACGCTTCCAAGATCACGCGCTAATCTGATACAGATTTCGAATTACGTCTAGATTGGGTTGAGCGAAGAGCGGAGCTTTTCCGCTTCTTCGCTCATTCCTGTATGCTCGAGTAACCGAAGATACTCTTTTAGGATCATTGTTTTTAATCTTGTTGCCTCCTGCCCTCTAGTGGCCAGCTGGTCATCGAGCGATTTCGTTATGGCCTCAGCGCTGATATAATTGGTAATGCGTTGGTGTTGTCTCTTGGCGAGCAGTGCGGCAATTTCAACAAAATGGCTACGGGCTCCTATTGAGACTCGGGATTTGCTGATTAGCAGGAGTTCAACGAAATCCCGCTGGTAGCTGCTGAGTGACGACTTGTCGAGAATGCCCTCATAGTCAATGTAGCGGTCTCTCAGGGCTAGCCTGAAGCGTTCTTTGGTGCTGGCATCATCAGAGAAAACCGCCACTCTTCGTTTTTTGTATGGTGAAGAGCTGATCGCTGCCATGTAAGTCTTGTCTGGCGCATACCTTGCAACATAGTTGCTAATCTGCTTCGTCTGATGACCTTCGTCTGCTTGATGGTTCGTTTCGGCAGGCAGGTGGGTGATGTGCATAATGTCGCCACGTCTGATATGCAATGAAATTCCATCTCTGATTCCAGTGGTCTCCGTTGCCTCCTCCAGGACGGATGCCACAACTGGATGTAGTGGCAGACGTGCGAAGGTATCAGCCAGCAGGTGCTCGCTTTTGGGGAGATCCGTAAAGTTGTATGGTGTGGTTATGTTGAAGTCCAGAGAGTGAAAGTTGTCATTGAGAACTGAAGCAAGAGATCGGCTGCCGAGCGTGCTGACCTTATGCGACTGCTGATAGTCTGCAAGGTCATCTTCGGTCAGCTTGCGGTTGATGATCTCCAGCCATGGCAAGCTTGCTGCCAGAACATCTTTGTCAAAGAGTTCGAAGAAAAGATGTCCACCAGCATCGTATTCTGTTGAATATTGTCCTGTGATTCTTGCTCTCAATGGCCAGATCACCCTGAGGTTGCCGCCAAGCGCTTCGGCGAAGCACATGGCCGCCAAAAGATTCTTGAGTCGGGCGCCCAGTCGATCGTAGCGACGGCAGTAAACGAGTATGGGCTTTGAAGATTCTGCTCTGTTCATCCTGGCATGGATACGCCCGGGTCGATCGTAATCCAGTGATCGTGCTTCCGTCGCCCAGCCGCGAGTTGATGCCAGGCCTCAGTCTGCTTGTTCCTGCCCTCTTGACCTCGTACACCCCCATGCAGCAGTCTTGGTGGCACACAGTTGCTGCATGCTCATGGGATTCCTTCGTGGCCTGGGCTTGAGTCTTCGATCTAAGCGCAACGCTGCAGATTCATTGCTGGGCGGTCTGGAAAGTGTCTCACCATCTGCCATTTCTGGCTGGGTGCACCATCCACAGCATGTTCTTGTTGAGGTTCGGTTGCTGATAGGGCCCCACCTGATCGCTCAGGCCCCTATTGGCGAACCACGTCCAGACGTGGCCAAGCATCTTGGTCTCGATGGCAGCGTCGGTTTCCGGCTGACCATTCCTGAAGCACCGTTTCCACTTCCCGATTCCGAAACTCCGCGGATCATTGCGCTGACCGCAGATGGTAGTGCCCGCTTTGATCTTTCCATGATCACTCAGGATCAGCAGACCACCACCTTGCTTCAGCTGGCCCTCAGGCAGGAGTTGCGAGGGCTGCAGGGGCATCTTGATGGACTCACCCCGGATGGCATGACGTTGCATGGTTGGTGCATGCGCCGAGGCTCGACCACGCCTGTTCGGGTGTGGTTGCATTCTGAGGGTGCTGAGCCCCTGGAGCTTCTCTGCGATCGGTTCAGGCCAGGCATGAGCGATCAGGGCTTGCCCGATCGCTCAGGATTCCTCCTGGCCCTTGAGGATTGGCCAGAGCTGGCAGGACGCTCAGTGTGGGTGAGTTTCGATCCAGAAGGTCAGTTGCCGCTTCCGACGAACTGTGTCCTGCCTTTGTGCCTGCCGGAGCAAAGGCAATCCACAAGCCCCGAGCCAATGCTTAAGATGGCTGCATCAACACGTCCCGGCATGGAATCTCAAACTACTGAGATGATTTCGCCGTCTGTGGATCTTCAGGATCATTGGGATCAGCTTGAAGAATTTCGCACGCTGCTTGATCGCATTGAGATGAGTATTGAATCAGCCACCAAAGCCGATCAGTTGGCAAATCAGCTTCCACCCAGCAGAAGACGTTCAGCTCGCTTCAGGCTGTGGCGGTAGCCCTCCAGTAGCGCGAGCAACTGCACGCTTGGCTGCGCACCAGAGAGATGCAGTTGTTTTACTTGGGCGAGTTTTTGCATCATGTCTTGAGCGCGTCTGATCGCATCAGACTGCGCTGAACAGAGGTTCTGAATTGACTTTTTGGCGGAAAAGACTTCTTCCAACTCGATCTGTGTCGCAAAGAGCTTGTCAAGGTCTGCTTCATTCCTGACTTCCATGCCATTAATCTCCTCCCTCATGGCTATTGATTTATCGCGAACTCTGATGTAGTCGGCTTTGAGATCGGTTAGTTTGGCGTTGAGATCATTGATGGCTGATTTGTGCTGTTGGCTTTCTCGCTGCTCCAGCAGTGCCTTTTCTTCAAGAATGCGTTGCTTTCGAGCAGAAAGCATGATCTCTTCCTGCTGCCGCTTCAGCAATTCCGTGGCTTTTGCCAAGTCTAATTTTGCTGTCTCTAGATCGGCTTGGAAGTGCTTGATCAAAGATTCATTGTGTCTCGCTTGCTTGAAGCTATCCCAGCATGAGCTTCTGTGCTCATCTGTATAGAGATCAAGCATCGCAAGGTCCTGTTTTGCTTCTTCAGTGCCGGAATTGGTTTGCACAGCCAAATCGGAATACCGACGTCTCAGCAATGGGCTGCTGCCAAGAATCGTTGCTAGGAGTGGGTCAAGTGCTACCCTCTTGGGGGCATGGGTGTTGGCGGATGGCATGCATGTTCCAAGGTGGATTAGTTTGCAGTTCTCTGGCGCCAAACTCTTCAGCTTCAAGAAGAGGGTTGCTGCCAAGATCCATTCATTGATTTCTGCAGTCGGATCAACGTCTGAGCTCTCTGCATCACCATTGTCGAAATCGACCAGTGGTAGTTGATAACCAAGCCAGAATGTATAGCTCGTGATTTCATCGGCATGGTCCGATTCAAACCTGTGTATCAGGCTTTCAATCTCTGGAACGGTCATGTCTCGTGTGCTCTCGGGCACGAGGCTGCCGTGCCATGCTCCTCCGGGCGTCACGCAGCGGATGTGAGCCACGTGCATGGTGTTCAGCGTCGAACTGCAGTCTGTATCGCTTGATGACATGACCTGCCTGCCTTGGACCCCCATTCAATCATGTCTGCTCTCCGCTCACGTTGCATCCGACACGTCGTTGCAACGACGGGGCTGACAAGCATGGTGTTCCTTGCCCTGTAGGCTTCAAAATCTTCACGCACCTAGCCAGTGCGACCTACAATTCGCCTCATCGGCAACCTGTGTCCTTGTCTACTCGCGCATCGCTGGACTCTACTTTGATCCAGTGGCTCTTCTCCAGGTCGAATTTAGAACCTGGCTGGTGTCTTTATGTTGAGCCGCGTGATTCGATACTGATGCATGAATTGCATGCCTTGGTGGATGTTCCTTTTGTTTTACTTAGCCCTGTGCCTCCACCATGGGCTGAATTCCCTCACTTTCCCCCCTCATCTTGGCATTGGTTTCCCGCTGCAGTTGGACTTCTCCAATCTGAGATCACATGGTACAGCTATTCTGACTCCCGTTTTGATGGTTGTTTCCCTCCCTCTTGCTGGCCTCCAACCCATGCGAATCTTCAGATTCGTGATTCCTTTCCGTTTCATCAATCAACCCTGGATCAGATTGTAAGCAAGATTCAGGTGATTCATCCGGGTTTGCTGAGTTCCGCATCTGGCTGGCTCCTCCTCGAAGATCACGATCCTATTTCTGCCCTGATGGGGGCAATGGATACTCTTTCCTCTCTCACTCTGATTGCCTTCAGGAAGCCTTCTCGCTCAACGCCTGAGTCTGTTGAGCTGCTTGATTCATTACTGCTGCAAATCTCCAAGGATGATCTCGTTGTATTGGCTGATGAGTGGATGTGCTTTACGGATCATAGTCTTCGTGATTTGATTTCAGTTCTGCGTATTCGTTTTCAGTATGGCCATGCTCTGGAACGGGCAGCCGTCCCTGATCACCAAGGTCGAGTCCTCCTGGCTGAGCCCTACCATTCTCTCTTGTATTCTGCTTTACGGTCTTGCATCAGTGCTGACTGGCTAGCACTGACGCGACTCCAGCAAAGCCTATCGACAAGTGTATTAGCAGACTCCCCCTCATTTAATCGTTTCTTTTCGGCACTTGCGGCTGCATCATCGTTGTGTTTCACGCCGGTTTGCCAAGGGCCTGTTCGGTCGAGCGAAATTTTGCCGTCTGATTCATTGCACTACATTCAAGCGGCATTCTCTCTACTGAAACGGTTTGATCTGGCTTCTTCTTGTTATGGGGATTCAGGTTCACGTGATGCTGGGCGCCGTTTCGCTCAGCTTTTGATCACTGCCGCCTCTGTAGAAGGATTTGCTCTATCTGATTCTGAAAGAGACCAGTTGCTATTGATGTCTAGTGACTTTGGGCACCGATATACCGCTCAAATGAACTTGTATCAGTTGATTGAGGCGAGGCGTCTGCCTGATCGAATGGTCTTCATCGTCGGCATGCACCGCAGCGGTACTTCAGCGCTGGCAGGTTTGTTGCATCGCGTGGGGTTCGCTATGCCACAGACCGACCTAATCCCCGCCACAGAAGGCAATCCCAGAGGTCACTGGGAGTCGAAAGTATTGTACCAAAATAACAATAGATTGCTCAAAGAACTTGGTTCTTCTTGGCAGCAGGCAACCAATTTTCCGCCTGGATTGAGCGACTCTGAGCCATGTTGTCAATGGCGCCAGCAGATGTTGGAGTTTTTTGCCAATTCTCTACAGGTAGATTCAGCGGTGATACTGAAGGATCCTCGATTCTCCTTGCTTGGCTTCGCGATGGCTCCGTGGTTGACGAGTGGGATTTTTGATCCTGTCTTTTTGATGTGTCTGAGGCATCCAGCAGAGGTTGCACATTCGCTTTGGAAGCGCGACGAGATGCCCACCATTAAGGCATGTAGGCTCTGGATCTCCTATGTATTATCAGCACAGAAGCTTTGTCGAAATCAAGCCCACAGGATTGTCTTGTATGACCATCTTTTGGACAACACCCTTGATGTTCTTTCTGGCTGTGTTCAACTGATAACTACATCCTTAGAGTTTGCTCAGAACTATGACTTTGCCGTGAGCAGTGTTGAACCGGCACTTCGGCATTGGAATGCTGCTGACTTAATGCCCGACTTCACCGAATCTTTGCATGAATATCCGACTGAGCTCAGTCTTTCGCTACGACTCTTCTCTCTACTGGCAGAGTCTTCAACGATCTCATCCCAACTGAGCCATGAAATAGACATGTTGGCTATGGAGTGGGAGATTCACATGTCTGCAATTGAGCCTGGTCAGCCTATCGCCCTCGGATCGACTACACCCTAGGCTTTTAGACTTTCCCATTCTCATACCGAATCCCAGTCCTATGAAGTTTTCTCGGTCTAGTACTTTTCTGAATCTATATTGGTTGAGTGTACCAAGCGAGCTTCTTCCCTTGTCTCTGTTGCCACCGTTATTCGGTCAAGTACGCTTTACTCCAACTGACCACCACTAGCATGAGGGCATTGGGTTCCACTCTCAATGCTTAAGTTTACGCTCTTGTTGCAATGAGTTCGATTCTGGGACCATTGCGTTCGTCTTTCTTGCTTAGCACTTCTAAGTCAGGATACCCTAACTGCTTGAGCGTGGATGCCAGGCTCTCTTCGGTAAGCCATAGTGAATAGTCTTCCATTCCGGAAAAGGGACTAATCGTTAACTTCTTTTCTCTGTATCGGTAGGCCGGCAGCGCGCCTAGCTGGGTCATGTATGTTTCCTTGGCCATGTCTGTGGAGGCTATTTGTGTGTGCAGATAAATATGCTCTGGCTGCAGTTGTGCAACATCAACCAAATGGGCTACAGGATCCTTGAGGTGGTACAGAACACCACGGCTGTGAAAGCAGAATACCCTGTCTTTTGCAAAGGTCTCTTTGTAAAAGCTGGAAACGGAAATTGCCTCGAGGTTGATCAGATCAAATCTGATCGCATGTTCCAAGCCAAAGAACCAGGCTCTTGCTAATGACTTCAAGATGTTTTCAATTCTTGAATCAAAGCCCCACACTTTGGCTCCGCATGCAGCGAGCGAGATACTGTGATGCCCCTCGAAGCATCCAGCTTCAATCACAGACTTGCCTCTAAAATCTAAATGACGATTAAGTTCTTTGACCAGAGGGTCAGGGAGTGGCTGTGCACCGTAGCGCTTCTTGTTGTTGAAACTCCCGCCAATAACCCCGTTGCCGGGACCAAGGTAGTTGTAACTACTCCAAGGAAGCAATGCATTCAACCGCAGCCGATCGGCGTCACACATTGCTATTCCTTTTACTTTGTCTCTATAGCTTACGCGTGACTCCTTTTTCTCGTCGTGCTGTTTTAGTGGCAACTCGAGATCTTGCCGATCCACCAGTGCGATTAGTTCTTGCTTGAGAAGTTCTTTGTCCACCTTCTCGCCAGCTGGTATCTGAGAACAATGACTTTCAAGTATTGTTAGCAGCTCGGCGCAAAACTCCCCTGAGAAAAGATTTGATTCTGTCATGGCTCTGGTGGGGCTGGTGGTCGCGCCTAGGTAAAGCACGGTTGGGGCTGCAGCAGGAGTCTACATTGACTTCCCTGCTCTTGTGATCTGGAAGACGTCTAGTAATCGTTTTTTGTGCTCGGTTGGTGAGAACCGTTCCTGCAGGAGTTTTTGGGCTTTTACCACAGTCGTATGTCGTAGATCATGGTTCGTGATTGCTTGTGCCAAGCTGGTCTCCCACTCCTGTGGGCTCGATGCAAGCAGTCCACTGCCATCCTTGCAAACCTCGTCGTAGATGACGCCCCTGCTCGCAATTGTTACGATCCCGCAGGCCGTGTACTCAATCCATTTGTTGACTGACTTGCAGCGGTTGAACCTGCTATCGATCAGTGGCGCTAAGCCGATGTGCCATCTCCGCATCGCCAGCATTCTGACGAAGAGAGCGTAGTCGTACAGAGGCTTCAGAACTGTAATTCTTTCCCTATGAGGCTCCAGCTCTGGGTGGAGCCGCATCGGACCGATCAATTCAAAATGAAGTGTTGGGTGTTCCCTTAGTTGCTTGGCGACTGAGCTTGCGATCAGTTCAAAGTCCGCGTCATGGTCGAACCCCATGTAGCCAATTATGATCTTATCGCTTGGCAGTGGGCTGAGATTCTGATCGCATTCGTGCCGAACTCTTCCGGAGCAGGAGACGCCCATCCAGTCTAGGCTTTTGATCGCACTGGCATCGAGTTTGAGTTCCGTTGCGAGAACTGCGCTGGATGTCACCACTTTGTCGCACTTCTCCAGGAGATTGAGAAGGCTTCCTCTAACTTGGCTTGAACTATAACGCTTCTGCTTGTTTTCTCCGATATGAGCCGGTACGCTAGTCAGCAGATCATCAATGAAATAAAATGTGGCGATGTTGTTCTTCTTGAGCAAGCTTATGATTTCGTTGTGATAAGGCCCTACGTAACGGCAGAACACTGCGCTGGTGATTCCCCTGCTGATTGCTGCTTCTATGCGCCTCAGGATGTCCTCAAGCCGTTCAGGAGCTGACAGCCCAGCGGCTGCCAGCTCCTTGTTGAGTCGTGTTGGTGCAATGATTCTGCTTTGATCCGATCCTTCCACCCCACCACCGCCGCTCAGCAAGCAGATCTGAAGTGTGGGGAGTTGCGGGTCATCGGCGATGAGCAAAGCCAATCCCAGAGCGACAGACTGAGTCGGATTCTTGCTTGGCTTGATGGATGGTGCTTGCTCAAGCACTGTCTGGAAGAGCGCTCGGAATCTGTCGGCACACAGTTCTGAGCTTGTATTTTCCAAGAGGAAATTGAGCTGTGCATCATCTCTGTTGGCTGTATTGCTGAAACGCATCCATTCTTCCAGGGTGCTCACCTTTGGTAGCTTGCCGTAGTTGGTTGTATCCAGCTCACCATGTTGATCTACCCATGTTGCTGCTGGGATTCCATTGGCCAGCATGTCCATGAGAACTGTTGACGGAGCAGAGATCCCATAGCAATATTGACTCCAGTCTATCTTGTAAGTGGGCCGTAACTCAAGCAGCACATTCTCTGGAATTGCATTGCTTTGTCGCACCATGTACTGGCCCGCAGGGTGGGGGCGCAGGGCAACTGTCTTGCCACTGCTCCTGAGCTGTTCGGCAAACCTTTCGAAAACGTCAAGAAAGCCAGATCTTGCCTCTCCTCCGAGTTCAAATCTGACCGAATGTAGATTTTCGCAGACCAGGCCTATTCCTGAGCCCTCTTCGGCACGCGACGGTTTATCAATGCCTGAAATCTTGCGTTTGCTTGTTTCCCTTATCAAAGCCGATGGGCCAGTGTGGACGATGCGACTCTGCAATGTTGGATTGAGATCGCGCAAGTGGGCAACCGGTTGCCAACTGCAGAGAATATCTGATTCCATGCCTACGGAATCTCCGTGGGCTTCTTTGTGATGCCTATTCATCAAAAAACCGACGCACTCGTGGCCGTGTTGTAAAGCTATCTTTGTAAGGCCTGGAGGACAGTATCTCGCTAGGTCTCGGGTTTCTGCATGGTTTCGCAGCACCGACTCGCTTCCGAATATGACTGCTCCTCTGGCTGTGCCGAACTCTTGCCAGAATTGCCAGGTCTTTTTGAGCTGAATGATTTGGCCATGGCATTCGACGCTAAATTCTTCGAGCTCTTTTTGCCAGATTCCAGATTTGTCGCGTTGCCGGAACCCGGGGGTCACCACAAGTATTGGCTGCACTCCAAAGTCGTCACTTGCGAGATAAATCAGTGGCCTTAGGACGGTGACATCCTGAATTAAGCTGAAGACAAAGATGGCAGCCTTATCCTTGCTTACGCCCATCCTGGCAGTTCCTCGTTGTCAATAATCTTCAGGCCAGGGATGAGTTCGCCAAGAAGTGCCACTGTCGCTTGTTTGACGGCATGACGCAGCGTCAATTTCTCGCCCATGGTGCGGCAACGTAGAGCTGCTTCAATGGCAAGTGTGAGCTTCTGATGTGTGGCCGTTGACATGTTAACCACCATGCTCTTGATCTTAAGCTCGCGCAGGCCCTGGGAGGGATGGCGACTAATTGTCCTATTGGGCTCTGCTCTATCAAGGTCTAAATGCTTATCTCTGATTAGCTGTTCCTGGATGATCAGCAGTGCCTCGCCTCTCTCATTCAGCTTGAACCAAATGTCATCATTGTCCTGTTGGCCTGTCAATGGAGATCGTACGCTGATGGCGCCTGCAGTGTGACACCAGTCGGCCCTGATTGCCGCCGGTTGGATTCCATGCAGAATCGCCATGATGCTGGCGGGACTGTCTCTTCTTTGTTCTCTTAACGTGTGAAGGAAGTCCTTCATTCTCTTGGCCTCCACAGTTGTGCTTGCCTCCCGTTCTAAGTGCCTGGTCAGGTCGTTGAGTGTATCGATTCTGACCTTTGCCTGTCCTGCTTCCAAATCCTTGAGCAGTGTTTGGCTGTTGGTGTAGGTGAAGGGGCTGATTAACTCATAGACACTGTCGATCGTTGTTAGCACTTGGCAGCCATGCTCGAGCGCTGTGATGCCGCGGTTTGGTGACTTCACCCGGCTAAAGTCTGTCTGCGCTACTGGTAGAAAGGCGACATCAGCTTCAAGCAGGCGTCTTGTTTCCAGCTCTTCATCCCAGATCTCCAGGCTTGTTCGCACTGGTAACCTGCTCAGCTTTTGTAGACCTTGATTGCTGAGTGCTCGTTCGTTGGTGAGTACGCGAAGATTGACTCTGCGGCCCGTTGACTCCAGTTCCCTTAGCGTTTCACCATGTTGTTCCAGGTCGCTAAGGCCTGCATCGTGGATCGGGTTGTCGCCCATGCCGAACCAGATCACATTCAAGTCTCTTCCTGTTGCCAGGCTGGTTTCCTTTATTCTGAGTGATTGCTGCAGATCATCTATTCTTCTGATCCTTCCTCCGTGGCAATCAGTCATCAAGTGCAGTGGTAGCCGCCCAGTTTCTTGCCTCACCACGTGCAGCATGGCTTCTGTTGAGCAGATTCCGAAATCCAGCAATGGCGCAAGTTGCTGCAGCCAGCGCTGCTGAGGCCGGCATGCGGTGATGGTTTTCTGGCTGAAGTAGTTGTCGAACAGGTCTGCTCCAACGAGGGCTCCATTGCGGTGGCAAGCGTTGGCTAGGGCTGCTGCCCGTGCATCCATCACTTTGCTGATCAACACCACATCGCTGTGTGGTAAGTATCGGCAACTCTGCTCGATGGTTTTCAACGTCAACTGAATCCCGTAATTCTTCAACGGTGTGATCAGCCGTTGGTATCGGATTCTCACCCCCGCGCCGTTCAATGCGGCTGTGGAGCTCACCACCACCAGTAGCTTCATGGTTTCAGGCGATCGCTGCATGTGCTGGCTGCCAGAAGGCGTGGCAATGCACTTGCAAGTTCCACCCCATACCCTTCCACTCTGACGTTGTACCGCTGATCTGCCCGTGGAGCACTGTGATAATGCGCGCTGATGCGTGCAGTGGTCCTGTGCAAAGAGCCGCCCAGTATTGCCCCGATGCTGGCCTGCAGCCATTGTTCCTGCAGCTTTCCCCGCCAGGTTGTCGATGGCTTGAACAGATTCCAATGCCGATCGTGAGGCTCTATTAGCACAAGATCACTGAGAACCGCGATCACGGATCTATCTTCCAGTCCTACCTTGTTGACGAGAGTCTGCTGCACCAGCTCCAGCTGACTGCTCTGGACGGGCTCAATTCTCCCTGGCATCAGTCCGCACGAATGTGCTTCAATCGTGTGCTGCCGTCCTTGCTGATGTTCATGGATCATCAGGCAACCGGCTGATGCTACCTCGGGAGGTCTAAGCAGGGCAGCTAGCGCCTTTAATGTGGCGGGTTCATGCAGGCAAACCCCGGCTTTGATGAGGCACAGGTGGTTTTGTCTGCTGCCACTGTCTTCCAGGAGGGTTTTCAGATTCTCATCGCTTCGATATTCAATGCTCACTCCTTCTGCAGCCATGAGATTGAGCAGCGATTGGGATCTCTCCAGGGCTTTGCGGTTGTTTGCATTGAGATCTGGCAACCACAGTCGATCAATCTTCACGTTTTGCTGTTGGCTGATGCTCCAGAGGCTGAACTGAAGTTCATCGGCGCTGCCAACACTGGTTAGCGCTATGTCGACTGGGCGGTCGTCATCGCGATTGTTATCGATTCCCTCTGTTAGGGTTGTCGCATCTTCTGGGCACCAGAGGGGGCGGCGCCTTGGCGATGTGTCGCCAGCCATCAGCACTGCGACAGTTTCAGTGCACTGGTATGCAATCTTCTGCTTGCCCGAGAGATGAACGCGCACCGACTCGGGTGCTGCTTCGGGCTGTCTGCCAGGTCGGATTTGTAGCAACGGACGCAGGTGGGTGGGATCCAGCACCACGAAGGATGCTTCCCTGGTCACGTCTTTTTCCGACTGCTCCGCGAGCCCGGTCAGTGCGCGGACACTCGGTAGGCCATCGGCTTCGATGTGCAGGTGCAGCTCTGGTTGTGTGGGTTCGTGGGGCGGTGGCTCAAGGGCGCTCATCTGCGCCAGCCACTGCTGCACCGATGCTCTGCTGATCCAGCCGCCCGGACAGTCCTTCGGTGGTCTGATCGTCCAGCTGCGGACCCTTGGCCAGCCCCCCTGCAGCAGCCGGAGAAGGCAGCTCAGGCTGTGACTCGAGATGGCCTCTGTGCTGGCTCTGGAGGGCTGTTCTGCGACCACTTCACCGTGATGGATCCCGTGGCGCAGCAAGGATGGAAAAGGAAGGAGTGCCGCTTCCATCACTCCTCCCTTGCCATCACTGCCCAGCAGCAGCAACGGGGCCATGGGGTGATGCAGGTTGAGATCATGCAGGCTCTCAGTCTGCTGTTCCAGATTCACGCTGCCGCAACTCACCAGCTGCTGCAGTTGGGGCTGCCATTGCAGTGCTTCCCAGTGCTGCGGCGGTGAATGGTTCTCTTGCTGATCCCAAGTGCCGCTCCGTACTCGCAGCTGGTGCGATGTCGTGTACCAGGCATCCAGCCATGGCAGGGATCCCGTGCTGTCGACGAGGAGTCGCCCGATGGCTTCAGCATTGACCTCCCCTGAGGCAAGCTCAGCAGGGCTTCGTTCGCCAGGGACGCAGAGCTTCTGGCCTGCGGGGACCAGGCGATTCCATAGGCCCAGGGCACGCCGGATCTGGTCTCGATTGGCCCCAGCGAGGACCTGCCATTGGAATGCCTGCGGGCCGGCCTGGGAGTGCTGAGCTGGTGTTGTCTTCGGCTGATCTGTGTTTCCCTCAGATTCAGCAAGCACCGATTCGATGAAGGCCAGGAGCGATCGCGGATGGTCGCCATGGCGATAGGCCTCGCGCAGCTCAGTTGCAATGCGCCGTGCATCCGCTTTGCGGTTCTCGCGCAGCGCCTGGTGCAGTGTGGTGATTGAGGCTGTCGTCCCGCTTTGTTCCATGTCCCTCAGTGGGATGTGCGTCCTCCGAGCCGCTCGCCGCTGTAGGCCGCCCCAGCCCGCACCGCCTCACACCAGCCAAGATTGTTGGTG
>Ga0129333_10004220_pt1 | contig 13458 bp, 12 predicted proteins | sample CPB6_08_DNA_FD_94474 | JGI IMG/M metagenome (GOLD analysis project Ga0129333, IMG submission 94474) | Freshwater to marine salinity gradient microbial communities from Chesapeake Bay, USA - CPBay_Sum_0.6_0.8_DNA | ecosystem: Environmental > Aquatic > Marine > Coastal | place: USA: Chesapeake... | reverse complement strand
CTCCAGCCAGGACTGGTTTTCGGATTCTGTGCAAGCAGCCAACTACTATCGTGGGCGCGGCGGTCTGCAGACCGTGACCTTTAGGGTTACCAACTTTGTGGGACGCATTCGCGTGGAAGCCACTCTGGATAGCGTGGCCGAAACGGCTACCTGGTTCCAAGTCCTGGACTACGGCGATCTGGTCGTTCCCTTGACTGACTATCATCCCGAGACCATTACTGGCAATTTCGTATGGCTGCGTCTGAACATCCTGGGCTTCGACGGCGGCACCATCGAATCAGTCACTGTCAGCTACTGATTCCGTGACAAGCTAAATACCAGTATGAAAAAGCTGGTAATCATGCCGGGTGGATTCCACCCATTTCATGCGGGACATCTTGCTCTGTACAACAGCGCCCTGCAGGCTTTTCCTGACGCTGATGTGTATGTGGCTGCCACCGCAGACACCAGCGAGCGACCTTTTCCTTTTGAGATCAAACAAAAACTGGCACGAGCTGCAGGTGTGCCAGCAGATCGTTTCGTGCAAGTAAAATCACCCTTCCAGGCCCGAGAGATAGTGGCCAATTACGATCCTCAAGACACTCAGCTGATTTTCGTGCGGTCTGACAAGGATCGAGACAGCCAGCCTCGCCCAGGTGGAAACAAAAAAGATGGATCACCCAGTTATCTGCAACCCTATTCTGAGCGAGAATCACTACCTTTGGCTCAGCGCGGTTACATGGCCTATCTGCCCACGGTGGAGTTTGGATCGGGCATGAAGAGTGCCACTGAAATACGCCGGCAGTGGCCCAACATGAGCGACGACGACAAGATCAATCTGGTGCAAAGCATGTATTCCACAGCGGCCAAAAATCCCAAGCTGGCTAAAAATGTGGTAGCCATGCTGGACACAGTGCTGAATCCCATGCAAGAAAATCAGGGCTGGGCCGCCACGCTGGAAGCAGACATACGACCCGCAGGTGGTCTGGGTACCTGGAGCGAAGACAGCCTACGCGCACGTCTAGTAGAAAAACTGCAAGCAATTACTGCCATGATGCGCAGTCGCGACTACACAGGCGTGGCCTATGCCTGGAACGATCCAGCAACTCGAGCCATGATCCAGGCACTGGCTGATCTAGATCGAAAGACCGTGACAGACAGCATGGTGGCAGGCACACCGGCTGTGGGTGGCATGACTGCCACCTATCAGGCTCGCGAGAATCAGCCCAATCTAGACTATATTGAAGAAAAATGGAGCGAAAAATACAAGCGTTCCATCAACTGCGCTCGCCCGCGTGGGTTCAGCCAAAAGGCCCACTGCGCTGGTCGTAAAAAATAACTGCATCAGTTACACTCCGTAAATAGCAGTATATTTCTTTTACGGAGATCCAATGTCTGAGTCAGCCCAACCCGCAGCACCTGCCGAACAAAACAACCAGAATCAAATCCAGGTCAACGTAGACTATCTACGCACCACTCGTGTGCATATCTGCATGCCCTGCTATGGTGGCATGCTCACAGAGCAAACTTTCATGAGTTTCATCAAATGGAGCAACACCTGCCGACAGCTGGGCATCGATTGGACTGTGGAAACCATGACCAACGAGAGCCTGATCAGCCGGGCTCGTAACACGCTCACGGCCAAGTTCCTGGCCACCCCCGAGAGTACCCATCTCATGTTTATCGACGCAGACATTGGTTGGGAACCCTGGCATCTCCTGGTCATGCTGAATCGCCAGGTGGATGTGATCGGTGGGCTCTATCCCATGAAAAGTCTGCCGGTGAAATGGTGCGTGAATGGTATCCCGGGACAGCCCGAGGGCGAAGACGGCCTGATCGAAGTGACCAAGACCGGCACAGGATTCATGCTGATACGGCGTGAAGTGTTTGATAAACTCAACCAGCATCCTGCCGTGCGTCCTTTCAACAATGACATCGGACTGGATCCCAATCTCAACCCACACATGAAGACCTATTTCGACACCGCAGTGCGCGAAAATCGCTACTACAGCGAGGACTGGACTTTCTGTGAAAACTGGCGTGATCTGGGTGGTCATGTCTATGTGGACAAGCGAATATTACTGCGCCATGTGGGTACCTACGTGTTTGACGGCACTACCCAGAACAAACTCTATGAAGATCTCAAGACCCTGATCGAAGCCAATCAGGCACCCACACAGCCAACCGCGCAGCCCACAGCTGAGCCCCAGGTACTGGCCAGCAGCGACGATACCAAGTCCAAACAGACCTAGTTCACGGTAAATACAGCCATGAATACCCATGAGCTGGACAATTACCGCCTGAGTGATGTTGTCAAATTCCATGATCGCTTGAACCCCCGGCTCTGGGCGCAGGATGAACACTTGCGTCCAGAGGTACGGGAACGGCTGCTGGCTATCGCAGCTGATTTCCAAGAATTCCTGGGTGTGCCTGACCTGGATCTCCAGGACATAACCATTTCGGGCAGCAATGCTGCCTTCAATTACACCCCACAGTCAGACATAGACCTGCATCTAGTGGTCAAGATGCCCGATGATCCTGTGTACCAGGAGCTGTTCAACGCCAAGAAATACCAATACAACGACGAACACGACATCCGCATAGGTGGCGCTGACGTAGAACTGTATGTGCAGGACCAGGCACAACCACATGTGAGTCAGGGCGTGTACAGTGTGCGGGATGGCAAATGGCTCAGTGTGCCCCGGCGTGTGCGAGCTGACATTGACTATACCTGTGTGCAGCACAAATTACAGGATCTAGAAAGTCGCATACAGGCTGCCGTGGATAGCGGCGATGAAGATCGCATGGACACGCTGTGGCACAAGATCCGCGACATGCGTAAGACAGGATTGGCCCAGCACGGTGAGTTCGGCTGCGAGAACCTGGTCTTCAAACTGCTGCGACAATCGGAACTGATAGGTCAGCTCAAGCACGCCCGTACCCAGGCACATGACCAGCGGCTGAGTCTGGCCGAAAAGAAGAAAAAGCGCGGGCGCATCCGCTACGGCTTTGTGAACTGGATCGGTGAACCCCAAGAAGCCGGTGCCGAAGCAGCCATGGAAGACGACACCGGCATGGCCCAGGGCAGCAGTACCGGTGACGCCGGCGCTCAGAGCACCTGGGATGGTGTGAGTCCCAGCACCCAGCAGTTTCTCAACGAACAACCCAATCCGGGAGTTCTGTCCCAGTTCATACAGAGCACAGCACGCCGCCTGGGCATCGAACGTATGCCACAGGTACACCTGCACCGAGACTCGGACTGGAGCGAGACCAATCACAGCTTTGGTCGCTACGACCCTGAACAACATGCTCTGCACGTGAGCCTGCCGGGTCGACACATCATGGATGTGATGCGCACCACGGCACATGAACTGGCGCACTGCCGTCAGCACGAAATCAAACCCTTGCCCCCGCAGGCAGGCGAAACTGGCAGTGACTGGGAGAACGAAGCTCATGCTGTGGCCGGCATGATCATGCGAGATTTTGCGGACGCCAATCCCGAATATTTTGAACGCAACGTCATGGCCGAAGACGCCGATGACGTGGGCAGTCTCAAATGGCCCGGTGAACCCATACCGTTCCCCAAGGGAACCGTGAAGGTAGGTGTGAGTGACGTGTACGACTGGTACAAACTGGGACAACAGATATCCGATCTAGATGACGCGGATCCCCGAGACTTTGGCAAAGGTGCACCTCAGACCGTGATCAGTTTTGGGTCGGAACCCATCGAACATCGATATATTCAGGATCTTCAGCGGTTGGGCATGCCTACCACGGACATCGACGAAGGTCTGGAATCCCTGCCCGCGGTCACACGCCGAGCCATCGCTGCTGCGTGCATGGTGGCCGGTGTGAGTGGATGCAGCACCGTGGGTCAGAGCTTGAACACCACACGCGATGTGGCTCGCTTGGCCCAACAGATTGAACGAGCAGGTCGTGCAGGCATGCAAGAAGAACTGGCCCAGGAGCTGCGAAACTATGCTCGCGCCCGCGGCGGTGACGCCAATGCTCAGAACCAAAGCATTCTGTATCGCAAGGAACGTGAACTGCGCGAAGGTGGTTGGGATGACCCGGTGACTCAAAGCACCGTGATACGCCCCAGCACTGTGCGAGCGGCACTGGTTGTGATGCAGCGTTTTGTTCAGGAGTTCAATCAGTGGTTAGCCCAGCGCGATCACCCTGGAATAGAACTGGGCTACCCCACCGGCAGTTCGGCCCATCATGGCCAGGATCCCGAAGAAAAAATCTACGGTGATATCGATCTCCAGATCGTGGTTCCCGAAGTGCCTGAGACCCAGGGTCGTAACACCAGCCAACAGCAGGGCTACTGGAATCGCCTGTCGGATCAGTGGATACGCGAACAGAAACCCACTTATGTGCATGTGAACAGCAAACCCGGTCACCCCTTGATACAGGTGGCACCCGACGCCTGGGTACAGGTGGATCTCATGGCACACCCCACACATCTAGCACAGTGGGGTCGCTATCGGGTGACACCCGAGCGTGGAACCAAAGGGCTGCTGTATGGAAATCTAATCTCGGTACTGGGCGAGCTGCTGGACCTCAGCATACAGCATGCAGGTGTGCAGTACAAGGAACGGGACGGTCAGCGCATGCCTTTCTCACGCACCATGAAGAACTACGAGCTGCGCACCGTGAGCACCGACATCAGCAATTTCGTGCGCGACATCTTTGATCACGAATATGAGCTGACCACGGGGCGGCCGGCCAAAACAGCAAAGATCGATCCCTTGTTGGCAGACAACCCCGGCGTGGACACCGAGGATCCCAACATCCCGCGCTTGGCTCGTGCCATCCAGGGTCTGGCTCGCAGTTTTGAACTGAATGGCATGTATGGTCAAGGCAGTCTCAGTCAGTATCAGTCACCCCAGCAGTTCCTGCAGGTGTTCCTGGATCGCTATACAGCCAAGAGCGCAGAAGCAGCCGGTGCTGCCAAGTTTGGCAAGGCCGCAACGCCTGATGCACGAGCCCGTGCCGAACGAGATAAACAGGCTATCGCACAGGGAACCCAGCGCGTGGTAGATCTCCTGCGCGAAGCTTCGGGCTATATTCCCACACGAAAGCAAGCGCGTGATCCCAGATTCTCTATGGCACTCACACAGGATGTGCAGCCCGGTGAAACTGGTCGCCAGGCCAACCGGCTGTCTCTCAAGACCGACAGCCAGGGACGACCCGAACTGCTGATGAAAGGTCTCCGGAACGCTCTGGAACAGTTCAAGGTCACGGGCCAATATCTGCGCGAGAGCGAGCAGATTGACGAGATCCGCATGAGCCCCAGTAGTCTGCGTGCTGCTGCGGCCAAGACCGGCGCTCTAGCCGGTATGGAATTTGAAATGATAATTCCTGACGTGGGCAGTCCGGAACCGGATCAAGAACACGACTACGATATGGATCGACGCATCCGTGGTCTTTCAGACATCCGGGAATTCTTCTATGATTCCGAGTACAACACCCGCCGTGATGTGGAACGCCTGACCGAGAGCATCTGGGAAGACTACATGGACAGCCAGTGGCTCGACGAACGCAAAGAGGAAGAATGGCGCAATGACGCCCCGGGCGTGATCCAGAACTGGGTGGAGAACAACGAACGAGACAGCCTGACCACTCAGGCCGAAAAAGAGGTGCTGGCCCAGGATCCGGACCGCGCTGACTGGAATCGGGATAATCCCGACTTCCGAACTCAACTGAAATACCGTGTGGATGAACTGATCGACGCCCGAGCCGAAGAAATTCAAGCCAACATGGGGTCGGCATACGACGAGGCGTTTGAACAGTGGGAAAACGAAGATTGGCAACCACAGTGGAACGACGACGATATGTTCACTGATTGGCTGAGCGAGCAAGGTATAGAAACCATGAGTGATATCATAGGCAACTATGATATCACATGGCCCTATTGGCGAGACACTGAAGATTCTGAACTCAACATCCAATCGGTGGCCGATGATTTTGCAGGAGCTATCGATCGTCCTGTGCGTGCCAGCGGCGGTTATCACGACCTGCGCCGAGACAGCACCAGCTACATCGTGGAACCTGATAGCAGTCTCGACCCCGATTCCAGCGATGATGCCGGCCTGGAGTTCGTGAGTCCACCTCTGCCCATAGACGAACTTTTGAGCGATCTCAAAAAGGTCAAGACCTGGGCCGACGGCCGCGGTGCCTACACCAACAAGAGCACAGGGCTGCACATCAATGTGAGCGTGCCCGACCTGGATACCAGCGAACTGGACTATGTGAAGCTGGCCCTGCTGCTGGGCGACGAGTATGTGCTTGGTCAGTTTGGTCGCTTGGCCAACACTTACGCAAAGAGCGCCATGGGCAAGATACGCGATCGTGCGTCTCAGCGCCCCGAAGACGTGCAACACTACATGGATCTCATGCGGCAGGGTCTGGCCCGAGAAGCCAGTCGCATGGTACATGCGCCGCGCACCGACAAGTACACCAGCATCAACGTCAAGGAGGGCTATGTGGAATTCCGCAGCCCCGGTGGTGACTGGCTGGATGAAGATCTCAGCAAGATCGAAAACACCCTGCTGCGATTCGTGGTGGCCTTGAGCGCGGCCGCAGATCCCCAAAAGGATCGCAAAGAGTATCTCAAGAAACTGTATCAGGTGCTGGCACCCCGGAGCGAAAGCGATCCTGTGGCCATATTCGCACGTTACAGCGCCGGCGAACTGCCCCAGAGCGCACTCAAGAGCTTTATCCGCCAGCTACAGCTACAGCGCCAGGTGAAAAAGCAAGCCGGCGGCGGCGAGAAATATTGGTGGGAGGTCATGCTCAATGGCGCGGGCCAGGACGGTCCGGGCATGGAAGTAGTGGCCACTTCGGAGCAGGAAGCTCTGGCCATTGCCGCCAAGGCGTGGGAAACCACTGCGGCACAGATGACCAGGGCCACGGCACGACCCATTAGACCTGCCGATGCCGCTGTGGGTCAGGCCGGTCCGCGGCGCGGTCAAACACAGGCTGCTACACAGAATGTGGTCAACCCACTGTGGCAGGATGCCGAACAGGTCCGCCAACCACAATCCACTCCTGCCGGTGGCACCTGGACCGGACGCTGGTTGATCAAAGACCAGGATGGCCGCATCCTACACAGCTTCAGTGGCATAGGCAATGTCCAAGCAGATGCCAATCGGCACGCTCTAGAATGGTTGCGACGCAATGGTGATCCCATGGTGAGCGCGGTCGTGGTACCCGAAATGACATAAGGAGAACAGCATGGCAGCAGCCAAAACACAAACACAAAAAGGCACCCAACGGGTGCGCAAACTGGATGGCCAAGTGATACGTTCAGTACTGTACAACGGACGGGCAGCAGGTCATGGCCGGTATTTTGCAGCCGAACTCAATGGCCAACTGCTGTTGGACGACACCGGACGACCCTTGCAGTATCGTGAAGTGGGCGAGCTGGTATGAGGTTTCTAACCGCTGTTGTTCTGACCTTGGCACTGGGCGGGTGTGCGCTATTTCCCAGCGTGTTTGATGCCCAGGAACATGCTCGTCTGGTCACTATCAGTCAGTTGAGCGCGGACAACAAGGTTTGTGCCAATCCCAACCTTGCTGCCTCGGTAAGTCTGGAGATCGTGCGTGAAGCTGACTGGCTCTATCGCTATGGCAGCAGCCTACGTGATAACCAGAACATGATTAGCATGGAGCAGAATCTCCTGGCCATCAGCCGTGAACTGCAGGAACGCTATGTTCGAGGAGATGTCAGCGTAGTTTATTGCCGACTCAAACTGGATAACATACACAGCGCCGCCGGTCGCATCATGGCCGTGAGCGCCCGGAGACCCCGACTATGATGAACCTTGATCAAGTGTTAGACAACTTTGCCAGCCAAGACACCGAGCTGGGCAACCGTGTACGTCAGGCCCACGAATACCGCCGCCTGGCCTCAGCAGGTGACATCACTCCAGAAGAGTATGACAGCCTGTTACGAGACCTACAGCGACTGGAGAGCATACAGTTGAGTGCAGCCGAACTGGATCAAAAGATCGCGTTCAACGAAGTCATGCAGGCCTTGAGAAATATACCGTTACCTTGATACCTGAGTAGAGTCTAAATACATCGTCGCCCAAGGAGCTAGACGATGTCAACTATAACAAAAATTATCCTGGCGGCAGTGACAGCCGCCTTCGCTGTGTGCGTTCATGCACAAGCTATCGTCACAGAATCTACTACCAACAGTGCAAGCCGCAGTGTGACCGAAAGCACCAGCACGGTGAAATCACCACCACCCACGGCCGTGGCACCCACGATCACATCAATCAACAACGATCTCTGTACCGTGGGAGCATCAGGTGCAGTGCAGACCCAGATCCTGGGCATGAGCTTTGGTGCCACCACACGAGACATGAACTGCGAACGCATCAAACTGAGCAAGAATCTATTTGACATGGGCATGAAGGTGGCAGCCGTGAGCCTCATGTGCCAAGACGAACGTGTGTTTACCGCCATGTTGAACGCGGGCACACCCTGCCCCATAGATGGCAAGATCGGCGAAGATGCCCGAGTGGCCTGGGAACGGCAACCTCAACGCCGCCCCCAAGACGTCAAGAGCAATCGATAATGCGTGCGTGGTTGGCGGCCTTGACTCTAGCAGTGTCTTCGCTGTGTCAGGCACAGCTGGTCACAGTGCCTATCCCCGGCGCGCCCGGACTGTCAGTCACAGTGGCCACGGGCACAGCAGCCCAACCCTTGGTGCAACTGGCCAATCAGCCGGGTGCAGTCAACGTGACCATGGCCGATGATGACAATCGGGCAGTACCTTTGCCATTTGTTTTTCCCTACTGGGGACAACAGTTTGGGCAGAGCTGGATGCACAGCAATGGTGTGGTCAGCTTCCAAAATCCCAATATCACCGGAAACTTCTGCTGTACCGGTCAGAATCTTGCCGAAACTCAAAACTCCAGCTTGAACTATGCTATAATGCCCTTGTGGACCGATCTCATAGCTGTGGATGGCAGTCACTGGTATCGTGGCACTGCTAACAGCATGACATATGGTTGGTATGGAGTCAATCAGTTTGGCACAGGTAATCGCAGCAGTTTTGAAGTTCACATTGACCAACAGGGGCTGGTTGACATGCGTCTGCAGGGTGTCATGATCACAGCATCGCCCGTGACCATTGGCATGACCGGCAACCTGGCCCAGGGTGAATTTGTGCAACATTTTTACGGCAGCAATTTCTCCACACAAGGCCTGCATATTGCAGCTCTGCAGGGCACCACTTATGTGGATCCTTGTCTGGCCAATCCCTTGAGCTCACCCACTTGTCAGGGCTATGCTGCGGCATTCTTGAGCCAGCAATGCACAATTACTCCTCTATACGATAACTCATGCCCCGGTTATGCACAGGCCTATTTCACTCAGCAGTGTACCTTGAATCAACTGTGGGACAAGAGCTGTCCGGGATATGGTGCTGCCTATTTTGAACAACAGTGCAGCCTGGATGGGCTATACGATCGCAAATGCCCCAACTTTGCCACGGCCTATGCCACCAGCCAGGTCCTGGCCACTAACACCAGCGGCACTGACAGCGCAACCACTGCGGTCACAAACACAGCACCCACCACCGTGACAAGCAGCACCACTACCACTACCAGCTCGGCGCCCAGCGCCAGTCCCGCGGACGTGAACGCCACTGTGAGCCTGGTGCCCACTGTATCCGCAGTGAGTGGACCTACCGGTGTGTCAGCTGCCATCGCGGCCACAGCAACCGCGCCGGCCACGCCCGCAACTGCACCCGCACAGCCCCAGACACGAGCTCAACAGTTAGCACAGGCTCGGGTGGCCGCACAGCGCCAGGCCTTGGCCAGCCAGGGTCGGGCCGCACAAGATGCCATAAAAGGTGCTACCAGTCTAGAACAGCAGCAGGCCGCACAGGATGGCGTCTTGGCGGCCATGTCATTCAATCCCGCTTTCGCCAACTACGAAAACTGGGTGCTGCGTGATGCCAAGTTTTATGCACCGCGGGTGATCTACCCCAATCAGACCAACGTGGACAACCGCCGTGCCCTAAGCGGGCTAGTGGGACCCAGTGATCGACGACACCAACAGATGATAGAGGCGCAATACCCATGAAAAACTGCATTATACTAGCGTTATTGCTCGCAGTGACACCGGTGCAGGCCGCCTGCGTGCGCCCCAGTGCCGTGACCGCTGCTGTGTTAGACACAGTTACCACGGTCGCGGCCCTGCACCAGGGTGGTTATGAGCGCAATCCCATAGGTTTCGCTAACACCATTCTGGGCAAAGGCATCTATTTTGCTGGCAGTCACCTTTTGCTCACGGCCGAGCAACGACAAGAAGTTGATGTTTTGGCCAGCGCGGTGTGGACCGGGGCATCCATCAACAATATTCTAATAGCACTAGGCGCCAGCAATCCTATCAGTGCCACCATAGGATTGGTGTCTATGATACTGCTGGGCCTGGAAAAATGCCCCCAGAACAATGAAAACAAGGAGCCAAACAATGACACAAGAAATAACTGATGTAAACAAGAAAATAGACCAGGCCGAAGCCGCGGTCAAGAAGTATGCCAGCCGGGACACAGTGATCAGCATAGGCGGCTATGAATTCACCCCGGCCAAACTCATGGTGGCGGCCACCATTATTTCCAGCACTCTGGGCGGACTTTATGGTGCGTTCGAAGTGTACAAGGATTACATGGGCATGAAAAAGAAAATAGCAGAATATGTCAGCCCCGATCTCACGGAAATTTACAAAAAGCTGGAACTGGTAGAGCAGAGCAGCAGCAAAGGCACGCAATATACCCAGGATATCAAGAACGATCTCAAGGCCGATATCCGCAGATTGGAAGGGGTGGTAGAATCTGTGGAACGTGCCAACAAACAGACCGCCCGCGAAATTGCCCAGTCCCAACGCGAAATGGAAAAGGCCATGAGCCAGGCACAGAAAGAAATGGAACGCGATCTGCGCGCCATACGCCAAGAAACCGACGACAAAATACGCCGAAGCCTGGACAATCCCTTGGCCAAATAGCCTTGCCCAAAGTCTGCTGTGATTGATAAGTACATGCATGAAAAACACAATCACAGCGACCCTGGCGGCTTTGCTTTTGGCAGCATGTGGTGATCAATACCGCTATCCCTGCCAAAATCCCGACAACTGGGACAAGCCCCTATGCCAGAAACCTCAGTGTGACGTGAATCGCACCTGCCCCGAGCACATCTTCAAGGGTTCAGACCCTGCCAAGATGCTGCCGCCGGGCGCACCCATACCCGAGTCTCTACGCGCATTGACCCAGCAGGGATCGCCACTGGCGTCGCCTGCTCAGCCTCCACGACCATTTTTGTCATCACCACCAGGACCATGCAAATGAAATCTCTAGATACCCTTGATCAAAAACCAGCCGCTGCTGCGCGGCTCTACACCGAAGAAGAACTCATGATACGACTCAAGGTGTTCATAGGCGGCTGCCTAGCACTCACGCTAGTTGGCATCGTGTTCACTGTGCTGTACAGTATCATGTTCGTGACACAGCCGCTAAACGCGATCAGTCCCGTAGACAACAAGTTTTTCGAACTGATCATACCTATCGCTACATTTCTCACAGGAACCTTGAGCGGTATCATGCTGGCAGGCACAGGCAAGGATGCGTTCATGACCGGTGCTGCGCAGGGTGCCAAAGCGGCCAATGTGACCAACGCCGCTACAGCACCTGTGGCGCCTGCCAAAGCCATGCCGTTGCCCGACTTGGGTGCTGGATCAGCACCTCCTGTTCAGGGTTTTGCCCCGGCCCCGTTTGCGCCAGCACCACCCGCACCGCCACCACCTCCTGCTCCATTCGTACCAGCACCTCCGGCTCCACCCGCACCACCCCCACCGCCTGTACTGTGATTGATCATGAGAGCAGAAGAAATACAAAACAGACCGCATCTATATCTGGACATGGATGGTGTGCAGGCCGATTTCTTTACCCAATGGGCACGGTTGCATGGTCAACGCAGCTACAAGGACATTGGTGATCGAGCAGCTCGCGAGGCCAGCATAGGCGAATTGAACCAACGTGGTGCCAAATTCGTGCACGAATTCTTCCGCACCCTACCCGTTCTACAGGGCGGTCTGGAATTGGTCAGCTGGCTCCGACGCAATCGCATTGCTTTCACGGTGCTCAGTGCGCCCTTGCGCGGCAACGAAGCGGCCAGTATCGCGGGCAAACGTGAATGGCTAGACAAATACAATCCAGGCACATCTGGATCGGCCATCTTTACCGGGGAAAAATATCAATTTGCCCTGCGAGGCGGTCGGCCCAATGTGTTGGTAGACGATTTCAAAAAATACGTGAACGCCTGGCGCGAAGCGGGCGGCATTGGCATCCTATATCGTGACAATCAAGTGCACTCGGTGATCGAGCAGCTGAGCCGTATCTACAAAGTGGGCGATAAGCAGTCATGATAGTGGATGATCTGTTCCGGAAGTCGGACCCGCGAGTCCAGAACTGGATCGATCAGGTGTATCGACTCTATCCCATGACCTGGCAAAACAATCATGTCATGACCTGGGGAGAAGGCCCGGATCAAGAGCTGGCCATGTTTGAATTGGTGCCCAATCCTTCACGCCCCGGTGCCGTGGAAGTGAAATGGTTCCAGGCCTATCCCCTGCGTCGGGGCGTGGGCAGCAGAGCCATGCGAGAACTGCAAAGACTGGCCCGGGACAACGGCATCACATTGACGCTGTATGCCTGGGACAAAGGACAGGTCAGCAGATCCAAGCTGATGAAGTTTTACAGGCAAATGGGTTTCGCTCCCACTGCCAAACGCTCGGCCTCTATGATTTGGCGGCCTGAAGGTCTAGAGGAAGGCTGGAGAGAAAAGACCGCAGCGGCCATGACCGCAGCCACATTGGCCTATGGTGGTCTGGACCAGTTGGATCGATCACAACGCACCACACAGCCCACTGCCCAGCAGTCCCAACCTGCGGCCAAACCCTTTGAACTCCGGTTTGATGATCAGAACCCAGTGCGTGATTATCTGGTACAGCAGGGACGCCGAGCCGGCATTCCCGAGCTGGAACTGGCGCATCTGGTAGCACAGGTGGCCCACGAAACTGGCAATTTCCGGCACCTGGAAGAACTGGGCAGCTCGCGCTATTTTGCACGCAAATACGACAAACAATACAATCCACGCAAGGCTCGAATCCTGGGCAATGTGTCCGCTGGTGACGGCGAACGATTCCGGGGTCGTGGCTTCGTGCATCTGACCGGACGCTACAACTACAAACGCGCAGGTGAAGCCCTGGGCATAGATCTCGTGAACCGTCCCCAACTGGCTGCTGATCCCCGCATCGCAGCAGACATTGCCATCTGGTTCTGGAAGAATCGGGTGCAACCCCGGGTACAGGATTTTCCCACGGCTACTGTGGCACAGGTCACTCGTCCCATCAACCCAGGCCTCAAGGGTCTTGAGGACAGAGAAGCACAGTTCCAGAAAATAG
>Ga0129333_10004219_pt1 | contig 13459 bp, 16 predicted proteins | sample CPB6_08_DNA_FD_94474 | JGI IMG/M metagenome (GOLD analysis project Ga0129333, IMG submission 94474) | Freshwater to marine salinity gradient microbial communities from Chesapeake Bay, USA - CPBay_Sum_0.6_0.8_DNA | ecosystem: Environmental > Aquatic > Marine > Coastal | place: USA: Chesapeake... | reverse complement strand
GTACTCCCCCGTCCTGCAGCGCCACATCGGCATCGCGCGGATCAAGCCGAAGTACGCCGAGCCCGGCGCTGAGGTCTTCATCGAGCAGACGGTCAACCATGAGTACATCAACGTGCGCGCGACAGTGACGACGCTGCCGTTCTATAACCCGGAGAGGAAGACGGCCTGACATGTCCGACACCCATGCCTACGACGCCATCGTCATCGGAGGCGGCCACAACGGCCTCACCAACGCCGCCTACCTCGCCAAGGCCGGCCAGCGAGTCCTCGTGCTCGAGCAGCAGAACATCGTCGGCGGAGCCGCGATCACGGAGGAACTGCGCCCGGGGTTCAACTTCACGACCTTCTCCTACGCCCTGAGCCTGCTGCGGCCGGAGATCATCCAGGAGCTCGATCTCGTGCGCTTCGGCTTCATGCCGCTCTACATGCGCTCGCACTTCGCGCCCATGGATAACGGCGACTACTTCCTCATCGGCCCTGACGCGGCGGTCAATCGACAGGAGATCGCCCGTCATTCCAAGGCGGACGTCGATGGCATGGAGCGCTTCGAGCACGACACGTCGCGCGTCAGGCAGTTCATCCGCCCGCTCTTCGACAGCATCCCGCCCAATCTCTTCAGCGATGATCCCGCCGACACCGAGCGCATGGCGTGGTTGGTCAAGCACCTGGGCAACGCCGACAAGAAGCTCCTGCACGACACCGTGCGCCTGCTCACCGGAAGCATCTCCGACTTCGTCGACGACTATCTCGAGTCCGACATCATCAAGGCAACGATCTGCTCAGCCGCGTGTGTCGGTATCAAACTCGGGCCGATGTCACCCGGCTCCGGCATCAATTGGCTCTACCTCGCCATGGGCGAGCACGATGGACTCGGCGGTTCATGGTCCTTCCACAAGGGCGGCAACGGCGGCTTCACCCAGGTGCTGGCTCGCGCAGCGACGGCGTACGGTGCCGACATCCGCCTTGACTCGCGCGTGTCCAGCCTCATCACCGAGGGCGGCGAGGTCCGTGGTGTCGTGCTCGACGACGGCACGGAGTTCCGCGCGCCCGTGGTGGTGAGCTCACTCGATCCGCGGCGTACCTTCCTCCAGATCGCCGACCCGCGCGAGCTGCCCGCCGACCTCGTCGAGACCATCCAGCGCTTCCGCTTCCAAGGCATCACGTCAAAGGTCAACTTCGCACTCGACGGAGTCCCGCACTATCCCGCGCTCGGTGATCGCACCGACCAGTACGGCGGCTTCATCAACATCGCTCCCACGGTGGAGTACATGGAGCGCGCCTACGATGCGGCGAAGTACGGCTGGTACAGCGAGCATCCCTACATCGACGCGTCGATCCAGTCCTTCATCGACCCGGACATGGCGCCCCCCGGCAAGCACGTGATGTCGTGCTACGTGATGTACACGCCATACAAGCTCAAGGACAGCACCTGGGAAGCTCAGGCGCAGAACATGGCTGACCGGGTGCAGGCCACGATGCAGCGGTTCTTCCCCAACTTCAATGACCTCGTGCTCCAGCGCGAGGTCGTCACGCCCGAGACGATCGAGTCCAGGACAGGTCTGTCAGAGGGCAATATCTACGCCGGGGAGTTCTTCCCGCACCAGATGTACTTCTTCCGTCCCGCGCCCGGCTACAGCGACTACCGCACGCCGATCCGCGGCTACTACCAGTGCGGCTCCGGCACGCATCCCGGCGGCTGCGTGATCGGTGCACCTGGCCGGTTCGCCAGCCAGCAGGTGCTCGCCGACACGAAGCGGTAGCCGTTACTGGTTCTGCTGCTGGTCGTTCTGGTTCTGGTTCTGGTTCTGGTTCTGGTTTTGGTTCTGGTCGTTCTGGTTCTGGTTCTGGTTTTGGTTTTGGTTCTGGTTCTGGTTCTGGTTCTGGTTCTGGGAACAGCCGGCCAGCGGCGCGATGATGAGTCCAGCGGCCATCAGGGCCGCGGCGATTCGCTGAGTCATGGCCGCATCATGCCCCATCGGGCAATCAGGGGGCGCGGATCTGGGGCTCGACCAGGTTGGCGTACCCGCGGCAGCCGTCAGGGGTCATGTGGATCCCTTCGGTGTAAAGCCAGTCGGGATGCAGCATGGAGATCGACTCCCAGTCGAAGATCCGCACGTTGTCGTAGCGGTCCGGCAAGGCGGCGATGGCGTCGTTCGTCGCCCGCTCGTAGGTATAGCGGGTCGGATCGTCAGGGAGCTGGATCGTCGACCACATGACGATGCGATCCGGCCCGAAGATCGACATGACCGAATCCAGTTCAGTATCTGAGGCTCCGCCGTTGGTCGCTACGAGCGTGCGCGAATCCATGCGATCCCCCGGAAGCGACAGGTGCACTGTCGCTCCCGACGCTATTCGCGCGCGTCCCGGTATCCGCTGTGCTCACGCGGTACGCAAGGAACCCCTAAGACGTATCGCAAGGACGCCTTAGGGCGCAGGGTCTTGACTACTCCTCGATGTCAGGCTCGGGTTCGGATTCCTCGAGATCCTCGCCGCCGTCGGACTGCTCGACTTGCTCGGTCTCCTCTCCCGTGGACGATGAGCAGGCGGTGACTGAAGGCACGATGAGGCCGAATCCGAGGACTGCTGCGGCCCCGAGGCGAGCACCTGCGAGCCAAGCCTTGGTCGTACTCATGCAGTGTCCCTTCCTCGGTTTTGACGGTGGTCGTCGCGGTGCGTGTGTAACCTCGCCGCGGCAATCGGAACACACCATCACCTTGTGGGGCGGCTCAGCGGTCCAGGGCGCGCAACACCAGGTCCGGGAAGTCAGTGATGATCGCCTCGACTCGGCAGTCGTCGACGAGGACACGCACGAGATCGTTCAGGCTCGGCGCGCAGTGGGGCAGATCATCGGCGCGCACAGTCCACGGAGTGACGTACAGCCCCGCGGCGTGAGCCTGCTCCGCCAGGTCATTGGCGGCCATGGGCTCATGGTGCGTCAGCAGCATGCGTACGTCAGGGCCGATCCCATCGGCCCACTCGCGGATGCGCGACATAGCGTCAGGCTCGAGCATCCAGTCATAGTCGTAGTTCTCCCAGGTGCCGTCAGGGAGGCGCTCATACGTCTCGTGGTCGTCCGTGTGACAGATCAACTGCGTGAGAGGCACGTCGACCCCGGCTGCGGGACCGACCTCGGAGCGAATCCGCTGAAGTGCGTGTGCGTCGAAGCTCATCACCCGACAGTGGTCCTCGCGCGTGCGGTAGCCGAAGCGCGCGAGCACGGCATACACAGCGGACGGAAGGTCCTTGCCCTCCTGCTCGTGGAACCAGGGTGACTTCAGCTCGCAGAAGACCCCGACATTGCGACCAGAGCTGTGCCGAAGGCCCTGGAGGAACTCCAGTTCCGACTCCAGGGTGTGGAAGTGGAAGCTCGACTGCCACACCGGGAAGCGCCGAGGGAAGACCGGCTCATCGCGCCCGTCAACGACCGTGAAGCGCTCCGTCACCGACAGGGTGAGGATCTCTTCGAGGTCGAAGTCAACGACGTAGAAGTGCCCGTCCTCGCGCTGACGGCCCGGGAATCGGCGCGCAACATCGCTGACGTTGTCCAGCCACAGATCGTGGTTGATGAGCAGGTGGTCGTCGCGGGTCATGACGACGTCGTGCTCGACGTAGTCTGCTCCCATGCCGGCCGCGAGGGCCTTGGCAGGGAGCGTGCCTTCGGGCAGGTAGGCGCTCGCACCACGATGGGCGACGACCAGTGGCTTCATGCGGCGCAGGCTAGCGCTGAACCAGCGCGGGCTACGAGCCCTTCTGCATCTCTCGCTGAATCTGATCCTCGGTGAGGGGCTTGTTCATCACGTTGTTGACGCCGTAGAAGATCCCCCCGACGAGGAAGCCGCCCATGACCCAGATCGGCCAGAAGTATCCCTGACCGGAGAGGGCCCAGATGACCACCATGAAGATGGAGACGACCACCGCGCCGACGACGTAGTTCAGGAAGCCTCGACGCTGGTGCAGTCGCTGGATCGCCTGCTGTCGGGTGCTCTCATCACTCATGGCCGCAGGCTACGCCTACTGTCAAGGTCTAGCCTGGAGCCATGGCCGGTCGCATCACCGTCTGTCCCTCATGCCAGACCAAGAACCGCGTCCCTGCGGCCGCGTCGGGCAGGCCACGGTGCGCCTCCTGCAAGCGCGATCTGCCGTGGATTGCCGATGCCACGGATGCCGACTTCGCGCAGGTCACCGCGACCAATGACCTCGTCTTGGTGGACCTGTGGGCCCCGTGGTGCGGCCCGTGTCGCATGGTCGCACCGGTGCTCGAGCGACTCGCCGACCGCTACGCCGGCAAGCTCAAGGTCGTCAAGGTGAACGTCGACGACAACCCTAGAATCTCGCGGAGTTTCGACGCGAGCTCCATCCCGACCCTGGTGTTCCTGCGCGACGGCAAGCCCGTCGATCGCGTCGTCGGCGCCCAGCCCGAGCCCGCGCTCGCGAGCACGATCGATCGCCTCCTGTAGGGACACCCGGGCGCGCCACACCTAGGATGATCCGGTGCGGCGCATAGGAATCACCTTCGCAGCAGCCCTGATCCTGGTTCCCTTCGTCGGTCACGCGAGCGCCGTGGCTTCACCCGAGGACAGCGGCGCCGCAACCACGATCGCGTCACCGGCAACCTCGGCCGTGAGCCCCGTGCCCCGCGCCTCCCTCACCTGGCGCTCTTGCGGATCGTCCCTGCCAAGCAAGGCGCGCTGCAGCACCCTGACCGTCCCTCGCGACTGGGGCAGCAACCGGGTGAAGGGCACCTATGGGATCTCAGTTGCGAGGATCCCCGCGGAGAAGCCCAGTGAGCGGATCGGCGTGATCACCTTCAATCCGGGCGGACCTGGATCCGCGGCGGTGTCCAACATCACCTGGATCCAGGGCATGCTTCCGCAGCGGGTGCGCGACCGGTTCGACATCGTTGCCTGGGACCCTCGGGGTGTCGGTGGCTCTCAGCCCTACATCTCCGGCTGCTCCATAAAGGACGTCTATCCGCGAGCCACGGGAACGGTCAACTGGGAGAAGTGGGCCGCGCGCTACTTCGCCGCCAACGCCGAGGCGGCGGCAGCGTGCTACCAGGCCAACAAGCAGCACGCGCCGTACGTCGGCACCTGGCAGCTCGTGCACGACCTCGACGCACTGCGTGCAGCCCTGGGCGAGGAGCAACTCACCTTCTGGGGCATGAGCTACGGGTCGACCGTGGGGCGCGCCTACGCGCAGTACTTCCCCGACCGAGTGCGAGCCCTCTTGCTCGACGGCGTCATCTCACCCGTGTCGACCATCGAGCTGTGGGCCCGCGAGCACACGTGGGATGACCCCCTGGCCATCGAGACGATGCTCGAAGCGCTGGGTCCGTCCTACCAGGCGAAGTACGCCCGGGTCATGGACTCGCTCCAGACCCGCACGCTGCGCTCGAGCAACGGCAACACGGTCACTCGCTGGTCGGTGGGCCGCGACATCATCAGCTGGGCGTCGTACCAGTCGACATGGAGCTCGGTAGCGAATCTGCTCAACTGGGTGGACGCTGGACTGCGTTCGCGCAATGCCCAGACTCGGCAGCGCTCGATCGATGCCGCCGCCGACATGCTGTCGGAGTCGAGCGCACTGGACCCCAAAGGCTGGCTCGAACCGCAGTGGACGTACGTCAACTGCTCGGACATGCCTGATCGACCCACGCCCGCGCGCCTCGCCGAGATCGCCCGCGAGGGCGAGGCGGCTGGCGGCGTGCACATCGGCCAGTCGGCGCTGCGCGAGGGGGTCCAGTGCGCGGGACTGCCCCGCTTCGGTCGCCCGATCCCGCAGATCCTCAGCCCCATCTCGCTCACGACGCCGCCCCTCGTGGCCAATGCGCGCGCGGACAACCGCACTCCCTGGACCGCGGCCCTCGAGATGTCGCGGGCTTTCACCGGCACGCGCACCGTCCAGTACGGCGGCACCCATCACATCGTCTTCGGTCGCACGACCTCCTGCGTCAACAAGCCCATCACCCGTTATCTCGTCGGCACGCGCATCCCGCGCCGCGACGTCGTCTGCCCCCTGCGCTACTAGCCGAGTAGCCTCGCTCCGTGACCGCACCGGCGACACTGCCCCAGGCAGTACGCCGCGCTGCGCAGGCGTGGCCCGACCGCACGGCGTGGATCTTCGACCTCCGCGACGGCGCCGAGCCTCAGTGCAGCGCCACGCTGACCTTCGCGGAGGTCGCCGAGCGCGTCGACCGAACAGCTCGGCACTTGCGCGACCGTGGCATCCGCTCGGGGGATCGAGTCGCCCTCCTGCTGCACAACAGGCCCGAGGTGCCTCTCACCTGGCTCGCGCTCGCGCAACTCGGGGCGACCGCGGTGCCCCTCGGCGTCAAGCTGCGTCGTGATGACGCCGGCTGGATCCTCGCGAAGTCGCGCGCCAAGGCCATCGTCACATCGGCTGATCTGGCCACTGCCATCGCACCCGTGGACGTCCCCGTTATCGACGTCGCAGCCCTCAGCGCTCCCGCATCCACATCTGACGCACTGCCCGATGTGCACGATCCCGATGACATCGTCAATGTGCAGTTCACGTCAGGCACAACCGGGGCGCCCAAGGGCTGCCTGCTCTCCCATCGCTACTGGCTCCACCTTGCACAGAGCATCGTCGACGGATTCCCTCGCCTAGGCACGGAGGACCGGATGCTCACCGCCCAGGCGATGTCCTACATGGATCCACAGTGGAATATCGCCGCGTCCCTGGTGAGCGGCGCCTCGCTTGTCGTCCTCGACGGCTTCCACCCGTCAACATTCTGGGATCGCGTGCGCGAGCACGACGTGACGTACTTCTATTGCCTAGCGGCCATGCCCGTGCTCATGCTCACCACACCACCCGATGCACGCGACCGCGACCATCGCGTGCGCGTGATCCAGTGCTCAGCCATCCCGCCTGCGCGCCATGCTGAACTCGAGCAGCGGTGGGGCACGCCGTGGTTCGAGGTCTTCGGCATGACCGAGACCGGTGGCGATATCCACGTCACCGACATCGAGCACGACGATCTGGTGGGCTCCGGCAGCATCGGCGTGGCCAAGCCCGGTCGCGAGGCACGCATTGTTGACGCCGAGGGCACCGACGTCGAGCCCGGCGAGACGGGTGAACTCGTGCTCCGCGGGCCCGGGATGATGTCGGGCTACGACGACGAGCCCGAGGCCACTGCCGCGGTCTTCCGCGGCGGGTGGTTGCACACCGGCGATCTCGCACGACGCGACGATCGTGGCGTCATCACCCTGGTGGGTCGTCTCAAGGATGTGGTGAGACGTGCCGGTGAGAACGTCGCTGCCCGCGAGGTCGAGGACACCCTCCTCGCCCATCCCGCGGTGCGCATGGCGGCAGTTGTCGGCGTCCCCGATGAGATCCGTGGGGAGGAGATCAAGGCCTACGTCGTCCTCACCGATGATCGCGACGCCGAGGCGGCGGCCGCCGACCTCGCGCCCTTCTGCGCCGAGCGCATCGCGCGCTTCAAGGTGCCGCGCTACTGGGAGGTGCGAGACGATCTGCCTCGCACGCCCTCCGAGCGAGTCGCCAAACCGGAACTCATCGCCGGACCCACATGGGATGCGGATACAGGAGGGTGGCTGCGATGACCATCGCGCTGCGCACGTTCCGGCCCGGCGACGACGCTGCCGCTCGAGCGATCTACGAGGCGTCGTTCCCCGCGAGCCTGCGCGCCCCCTGGGCGGACCTGACTCACCACCGCGATGACGAGGAACTGCTCGTGCTCGTGGAGGAGGATCGCACCGTCCTCGGTACGGCGCTCATTCGCAGGCTCGGTCCGACCGACCTGGCATTCGTCCGCTACCTCGCGGTCGATCCAGAGCGGCGGAGCCAGGGACTCGGAGCGCTCCTCGTCGCTGAATTGCGTGGCCGGCTGGTCGACAAGGGGATCACCGCCTTCCTGCTCGATGTCGAGGCGCCCCTCGGAGCCCACGCCGAGGACGATCGTCGGCGCATTTCGTTTTACGAGCGGTGCGGCCTCTCCCTGCTCGACGTACCCGGATATGCGCCGCCGGAGCATGGCGAGACCGGCGAGATTGTTCCCCTCTTGCTCATGGGCGAGGTGCTCGACGACGGGGGTCCACTGGTCGGGGAGCGATTGGCTGAGGCAGTGCGGGCAGTGCTGCTCTATCGCTACGGCGTAGCCGACTAGGCAGATCGGCAGACGACACCTCGGGCGCGAGGCTCATCGGTCACGGTGATGACGCACGTGCTGTCCTCACCCTTCATGGTGAGCTTCACCTTGGGACCGTCGGACTCCACGCGCGTCGTGATGTCGGCCGTCGAGGCGAGTTGGCGCATGAGTGGACTCAGCGCGATGGTGATGAGCTGGTCGGCGAAGGTGTCGACCGAATCGATCTTGAGCTGCTCGAGGACCGCGTCGGCCAAGCGATCGGTGGCCATACCCTCCGCGGACGGCCTCGACGGACTGGCGGTCGGAGTGGGGGCAGGAGCGGCTTCAGGGGTGACGGACGGCTCCGTGGCTGCAGTGGTCGGGTCCTGGGGCTTCATGGGAGCCGAACCCGACTCCGCGGCAGGCGCGGCCGAGCAGGCGGCGAGGAGCAGCGGGGCGGCGAGGGCGACGGCGACGGCGGAGCGCATCCCACGACGGTAGGGCCCGAGGGCGCCCCGATGCCTGCTGAGCGAGCCCCCGACTAGGCTCGGATCGAGGATTCACGAGGAGGATTCATGGCCACGCATCAGGCAGCCAAGCCGCACTTGGTCTCGGCAATCATCACCGGCTGGGTGCTGGTCGCCCTCGTGTGGCTGATCTTCGGCTTCCTCTCGCAAAACTCCCTCATCTACGTCCCCATGCTGGTCGCCTACGCGGTCTGGACCGTGGTGTCACTCATCATCTTTGGACGCGGACTCGATCGAGAAATGGCGGCAGACGCCTCCCACGCAGATCACTAGCCGATCGCAGACTCACCGAACGCCCCGGCTATCAAGGATTACGCCGCGGCAGCGGACTTGCGTCGCGACAGGCGCTGCCGTATCGCGAAGTAAGCGACCGCGATCCACCCGAGCACCATCTGCGGTAAGAAGCAAAACGCACGCCAGATCACGTCGGCCGCGACCGCCTGCTCGAAGGTCGCGCCGAAGGCGACGAGCATTCCAATGAGAGCGGCATCCACCGTGCCAGCGCCACCCGGCGCCAGTGGCACGGTGGTGAGCAGCAGGGCCACCGAGAAGGCCGCGAAGACCTCGAGCACCGTGACCGCATCGGCCTCGACGCCGCGCAGGGCCGCGAGTACGACGAACATCGGCGTCAATTGGGCCAGGACATTGGTGATGGTGATCGGTACCCACCGCTTGCCCACCATCTCGGCGGCGGTGTCATTGAAGCCGACGACGCTGTCCACCACGTTGGGGGGCGTGCGCTTGATGAGTCTGAACACTCGGCCGAGGACACCCTGCACGAAATCACCCACGCGCTGCGCATTGGTTCGGCTGCGCAGCACGAACGCGATGGCGACCATGGAAACCAGGCACACGACACCCGCGATGATGATGATGATGTCGATCGTCGCGCACGGCAGCGCACCGCACTCGTTGCCGGTGAGGGTCCGGCGTTCGAACACCCACAGCAGGATGAGGGCGACGCCCGGGGCGCCGAATGTCATGAGGTAGGTCCAGATGGCGTCTGCAGCAACTGCGGCCGCGGCCAGCTTCTGCTCGACGCGGTAGCGCGCGAGGATCGCGTACTGAGTCGCCACCGCGATAGGGCCGCCTCCGAAGGGGATCGTGGTCGAGATCGCGAAGCCGCCCTGCCGGTCGACGAAGGCTGGCTCGTAGCCGAGATGGGGAATCGCCGCCATCGCCGTGAGCGGATAGACCCCGATGGCAATGAGGGCGGCGCCAATGGCAGCCAGGGTCCATCCCACCGGCATGGAGAAGGCCGCCTGCACGCCCTTCTCAAAGCCGCCGAAGTTGCTGGCCATGTAGTCGAAAATGAAGTACGCCAGGGCGATACCCAGGACGGTGAGGACCACCTTGGGCAGCCACGACTTCCAGCCACTTCCCCGGACTGCCTCGATCGCCGCCTCAGGTGCGGCATCGGGGGATGCGGAATCGGCCACCCGTGGAGCCTGCCGCCTGACGGACCCGATGTCCAGCGCGACAGTCCCTCTCCCCGACTCCCCTAGGCTGCCAGCATGGCCACGAAGAAGCCCCCGCAGTCACGCAGCGCGACGTCCAGCGTCATCGACACGCGCTACTACCGCGACAACCTGGCCGCCTGGGACGAGCGCGCTCCGGCGCACGCCCGCGCCGAGGGATACGGCGTCGAGCGTTTCCATGCCGATCTGACATATCTGAGCGACGTCGTCGCCTTCGACATCCCCCTGCTCGGTGACGTGACCGGGCTCGAGGGGGTGCACCTGCAGTGCCATATCGGCACTGACACGGTGTCGCTCGCGCGCCGTGGTGCTCGCATGACCGGCCTGGACTTCTCCGGTGAATCCCTCGCCCAAGCCCGCGCACTGTCCGATGCGACCGACGCCGACGTGGACTTCGTCCAGTCGGATGTCTACGCCGCCGTCGAGGCCCTCGGGCGCGAGCGCTTCGACTTCGTCTTCACCGGCATCGGAGCCTTGTGCTGGCTTCCCGATGTCCGCCGGTGGGCCGAGGTCGTGCATGGCCTCCTCAAGCCGGGCGGATTCATCTTCATCCGGGAAGGCCACCCGATGCTGTGGGCCATGGACGAGTCTGTGGATGACGAGTTGGTCGCCGGCTACCCCTACTTCGAGGTGGACGCGCCTGTCACCGACGAGCATGACGGCAGCTATCTGCCGGTGGATACGACCTTCCGAGCGGACGTCTCGCACTCGTGGAATCACGGACTCGGCGAAACCGTCATGGCGCTCCTCGACACGGGAATGGCACTCGATCTGCTCGCCGAGCACGACAGTTGTCCGTGGGAGGCCCTGCCAGGCAAGATGCGCGAGGACTCCGACGGCGAGTGGCGCTTGCTCGAGCGACCCGAGCGGCTACCCCTCACCTACACGCTGCGGGCCCACCGAATCGATTGACTTCGGTAGGCCCGCGGACGCGTGGGTGAAGGCGAACTTAGTTCGTGTCGCCGATGCATCCTGTCATCATCGCGATGACCTTCTCTTGGAGCTCAGGTGTGATGTCGGCGTCCGTCTCCCCATCGCGCAACGCGGTGAGTTCCTCGGTCGAGTAGCCGGAGAGCTCCTGGCGGATGCAGTCGGTCGCCCCCTCGGGCATGCCCTCGCTGCCGATTTCGGACATGAGTTCATCGACGAGCGCAGAGTTGTCATTGGAGGAGCTACCGCCCCCGCATGCGGTGAGGGTGAGAAGCGCCGCCGCGGCAGCGGCCGTGGCGATCGTGGCGAAGCGAGAGCGACCCATAGGGACCCCTTCAGATAGGCGTGCCCTAGACACGCGTCCACTCGGTCGGTGGAGTTAGCCCAGACGCTAGCACCGCCATACATACTCCAAGAGTGGATCGGCGGCGCGTCGCACACGAGGCCCTGCAGGTCTGCGTACGGCTGCAACGTGCCAATGTCCAGTGGATCGCGGGACTGCGCACGGGAATTCTCATCACGATCGCGGTGGGCCGTCGACATCGCTGTGATGGATGCGCTGTACTTCGCACTGGGTGGCCTGGTGACCATCGCCGTCAGCCGGCTGGGCTGGGCAATCTGCGGTAGAGCACATTCATCGCCGGAACGCCGAGACCGCTTGCCATGTCGTAGCCGGACGTCGCGACGCAGCATCCGACGAGTTGCACACCGTTGTTGCCGACCGTGATGTCGTAGTACGGCGACTTCGTCGCCGACGCAGCCCCGTAGAGCCAGGCATTGGCGAAGCCGATGCTCGGATACCCGGCCTCGCGCTGCTTGGCCGTCATCGCGGCGAGATTGGCTCCGACGAACGGCGCTCCGCCGCTCGTGCCGCCGAGGGAGTAGACCCCGTCGCCGTACACGATCGGCCACCCGGGCTTGACCGCGCCGAGCACCGCCACGTCGGGCACGGTGCGAGGGCCGACCGGGGTGGAGCCGGCCTGCCACCACGGCCGCGAGAACACCGCACTGGGCCCCCCCGCACCCGCCAGCGCAGGGACCTGGCCACCGAGGTACGGGCGGTCGTTCCACACCTGCTCCTTGCGCCGGGTGTTGTCGGCCTTGAGCGCGAGCCGGGTACCTCCGACTGCAGTCACCCACGGCGATGTGGCCGGATACCAGAGGGTCGGCTCGCCGAGGGCCTCGGCAACCTCTGCGCCGCACATGGATGTGCCGTAGTCCCCGGTCGCGACCACGACGGTCGTGCCGACGATCGCCGCCATGCGCAGCAGGTCCTCGTTCAGCGCGATAAGTGCGCGTGACTCGTCCCTGACGGCGGGCTCGCAGATCCCGTAGGAAATCGAGACCGCGTCGGGCACCGCAGCACCGTGCAGCATGCGTGCAAAGGCGTCCGTGAACGACGGAGCGTTGCTCGGGACCTCCAGGAGGCTGATCGACTCCGCGCCGCTCAGCACCGACGAGGCCGTGATGAGATCGAGGTGCGTCTCCATCGTGGCGCTGACGTAGGGCTCCGGCATTCCGGTGCCGAGCGTGACATCGATGCGGGGCTGCGAGTAGTCGAAGCACTCAGCGGCCGCCTCGATGTCAGCAGGGATGAAGCCTCCGCTGAGGGACACGATCGTCATGCGCGCGCCCTCGCCCCTCAGGCCCTTGCGGGCCAGCGCAGCCGTGCCGTAGGCGGTCTGGATCTGACCCGGCGCGTACACCGCGCGATCAGCCAGTGCCGGCGCATCGCACGTGCCCGCGGGCAGCGTGCCGCGGTTGCGCGGCCAGGCCTTTGGCTGGCCCGGGTCGACAAGCGTCCCTTGAAGTTCAGCCAGTTGTGTCGGACTGATGCCGGGGGTATCGACGCTCGGCTCGTACTCGGCATACTGCGACAGCAGTTCGACGACCACTGACCTCAGGGCCCTGGGCGGACTCTTGGCGTCGATCGTGTACGTCGTGTACGGATCGGCCGCCGTCGCACGCGTGATGACGATCTCGGAGTCGTACAAGCGCTCCCACGTTGCCACCTTCGCCGTGAGTCTCGCGAGGATGCGGCCTTCGTCGATTTCCACGCTGATGCCGAGTGGCTCGGCTACGGCGCGCAGGCGCTTGATGGCGCTGGTCTTCGCGCCGTACGCCTTGGCCGCAGCGGCGAGCGTCGGGTGGTCGCGGTACTCCAACTCCCCCGGTGTCGAGCGCTTGACGGCCTCTGCCTGCAGGACGGCACTGTCCCGAGGCAGTCCGGCAAAGAAGGTGATCTCCTTGTTGGCATCGCGAGCGGCGATCGCGGCGGCCTGCGTGTCGGCCGTGGGAGTGACCGCTGATGCCCCAGGCGCCACGAGGGACGCGGCCACGAGGGCTCCTGACACAAGCACGAGGACAGGCCTAAGACGCATGGCCTCGACCATAGCCCGGATCGCTAGCGGACGTAG
>Ga0129333_10004218_pt1 | contig 13459 bp, 7 predicted proteins | sample CPB6_08_DNA_FD_94474 | JGI IMG/M metagenome (GOLD analysis project Ga0129333, IMG submission 94474) | Freshwater to marine salinity gradient microbial communities from Chesapeake Bay, USA - CPBay_Sum_0.6_0.8_DNA | ecosystem: Environmental > Aquatic > Marine > Coastal | place: USA: Chesapeake Bay... | reverse complement strand
TTTCACGTGCGTGGGGTCGGCCAGCCAGCCGGAGTAGTTGGAGAAGCGGGCGCCGTGGAAGAAGGCACCGCTCAGCCAGATGAAGATGACGGCCAGGTGACCGAAGTGAGCCGAGAAGATCTTGCGGCTGACTTCCTCGAGGTCACTGGTGTGGCTGTCGAAGTCGTGAGCGTTGGCGTGGAGGTTCCAAACCCAGGTGGTGGTTTTGGGACCTTTGGCCAGGCTGCGGTCGAAATGCCCGGGCTTGCCGAACAGTTCGAAGGTGGCCGGATTGTTCACCCGGTCGACCTGGGCCTTGGCCTTCCCACGCTCTGGTGGGCTGATGGTCATCGAGACGTTCCTCGAGGGACGGGGTCGAGGTGGAGGTCCACCCTGCTGACTGCCGCTGCGCCGACCGGAGCCGGCGGCAACCGCAACCAGTTGGAGCCACGAAGGACAGACGAAGCCTGAGCACCGCCGCCCTCATGGGCACCAGCCAGTGGAGGCGGGCACCTCAGCCGAAGCCGAGAACGCCCGCCCTGACTGGAGCTTGGGCCCCAGAAAGGGGACCGCTGGCGGAAGTATAAAAGCGGATTCCGAGCCCCTCGGCCCGGCAGTTACAAAGGTTCAATCCGAAGCCTTGCCAGTCAGGGACTGAGCTCTGAGGCCGCGTTGTTGACATCAAGAAAAGGCCGATTAGGCAGATTCTCTTGCAGTCAGACGACAATTTTCAGGGCATAGATCAAAATGATTTAGCAAGGCTCCGCTGCCGCACTGACCGCCACGCTGCAGAATGCAGACAACGATTGCTCCGTTGAGGAGTTCATTCAGGAGGCATCGGCATGCAGGCGGCGCCGTTGCGGGCTCTGATCGCCCTGGTGCTCGCAGCCCTCACGCTGCTCAGCACCGGCTGTGCGGCACAACAGTGGCGAGGCGGCACTCGCAGCCCCCTGCCCACCGCCCAGTCAACGAAACCAGGCGGCTCTTCCCTGCAGGAAGTGGCCCCACCCGCTGCCGTCGCTGAGCTGACCAAGCGGCTGGCCGATCGCGATCCTCAGGTGGAAATCCTTGCCCCGGCCGACGAAGCCCTTCTGCCCGAGGGTCCCTGGACCCTGCAGCTGCGGGTCCGCGACTGGCCGATGGTGGCGGCGCCTGAGCCGGATCTGGGACCGCACCTGGTGATCCAACTCGATCAGCAGCCAGCGCGGCACATCAGCGCGGAAGGAGACACGGTCGCCATCAGCATGGAGGCCCTCCAGCCCGGCAGCCACCGCCTCACCGTCTACGCGGTGCGCCCCTGGGGAGAAGCCGTGAAATCTCCAGGGGCTGTTCGCCAGATCCGGCTGCATCGCACAGCCCGCAACGTCACGGAGCTGCCAGCCCGTGGCTCCGCTCAACTGATCGTCGCCAGCCCCGATGCTCAGCCGGGCGAGGAACCTGTCTTGATCGACTGGCTGCTGCTGGACGCACCTCTGCAGCACCTGCGCGACGACGATGACCGCTGGCGCCTGCGGGTCAGCGTCAACGGCGACAGCGTTCTGGTGGATCGGCAGACGCCGCTGTGGTTGAAGGGCTTCCAGCGCGGCAGCAATGCCGTGCAGCTGGAACTGCTCGACGGCCGCGGCGAACCTCTGAACCCACCGTTCAACAGCATCGTGCGTGAGGTGGTGATCGGCGTCGGCCCACGCCCCGCCTGGCGGCAGGGGAACCTGAGTGCCAATGCCCTGGCATGGCTCAGCGGCGAACCACCAGCGCCAAGCGCTGCTTCGCAGGAGTCCGAGCCCCCAGACGGCGTCCAGGAACGGGAGTCCGGCGCTCAGCGCGGCAGCACCGCTGCAACAGCGTCCCCTGCGGCAGAGCCAGACGCAGCGGCGCCCGCGCTGGAGATCCAGAACGCTGCCGCCAGCGCAGCGCCCGACCGTGCCGACACCGCAGCCCCCACCAGCGTCGAAACCAACAGCCGCGAATCAGCAAGCCTCGAATCCGCAAGCCCGGTCCAGTCGATGGTGCCGGCGGACAAGGACGCTGACGACAGCGCAGCTGATGACGCGGAGTCGGCTGACGCCACTGAGATCAGCCCTGGGCCAGGCGATGCGCATGCAACCGCCGACGGCGATGGCACCCCAGGCCTGCCGACGGAACATTCATCCACAGAAGCGAAGCTGGCCCCCCTGGCGCAACCAGATGCAACAGCAGCGACAGCAGCCAGCCCAGAGGATGAAACCGCAACCAGCTCGACAGCCCCCCCAGCTGCAGACAGCGCAGCGACTGCCCGCCACCCCGCCAGCAGCCTGAACGGATCGGCCCGTGATCAGGTGAACGCCGATGGCTCCCTGCTGCAACCGCAGCGGCGCGGCCCGCTGGCCGGGCTGCGGGAGAAGCTGGGGGGATGACCCAACCGCTGCGCTGGGGCTTCGGCCTCAGCCCCGACTCCCTACCCGTGCTGCAGCGCCTGCTCAGCAACGGGCTGATCGATCGCATCGCCCTGCCTCCCTCAGAGCAGCACTGGCCCGCGGGTTCTGTAGCTGCATTCCTCAGCGAGGAATGGGGGCGCAGCAGCGCCTTTGTGGCCGTAGGCGCCTGCGGCGCCATCACCCGCTTGATCGCGCCGCATCTGAGCGACAAAGATCGCGATCCGGCGGTGGTGGTACTCGATCCAGCCGGCCGCTTCGTCGTGCCGGTGCTGGGGGGGCACGGCGCCGGCGGCGAGGCGCTGGCTCAGGCCATCGCCGCCAGCCTGGCGGGGGAGGCCGTGCTCACCGGCAGCAGCCAACACCGCGGCCAGCTGGCTCTCGACGCCTTCGGCAGAGCCTGGGGTTGGCGGCGCGGCAACGGCGACTGGGACGGGCTGATCAAAGCCACCCAACGGGGTGCAGCCCCCCTCTGCGAGCACTATCAAGGACAGAGCCTCTGGCAGAAGCTCGACGGTCTGCAGGCACTGCTCAACAGCTCCGCTGGTGCTGACAGCGACGCGGCGCACCGGCTCGTGGTGGATAGCCGCTGCGGCGACGGCTGCCGCTGGCACCCGCCCGTGCTCTGGCTGGGCATCGGCTGCGAGCGCGGCACCAGTCTGAGCCTGCTGGAGCGAGCGGTGGCAGAAACACTGCAACGGCAGGGCCTGGCCGCTGAGGCGGTGGCAGGCCTGGCCAGCGCAACCCGCAAGGCCGATGAGCCAGCCCTGCTGCAACTGGCGGAGCGCCATGGCTGGCCGCTGCGCTGCTTCAGCAGCGCAGCGCTGGCCGCGGTGACGGTGCCCAACCCATCGACGGTGGTGCTGGCGGAACTGGGTACAGCCAGCGTGGCCGAAGCGGCAGCCCTGCGGGCCTCAGGGCCAGGCAGCCGGCTGTTGCAGGAGAAACACATCGAGCGAGCTGGCGCGGGAGAGCGTGGGGCCGCCACCATCGCCATCGGCGCCGCGGCCAGCCAGTGGGCGCCACAGCGGGGCCAGCTGCACCTGGTGGGCAGCGGCCCCGGCCGCCTCGATCTGCTCACCGCCGATGCCCGCCGCGCCCTGAGCGAGAGCTGCGTGTGGGTGGGCTACGGCCTCTACCTCGATCTGCTGGAACCGCTGCGACGGCCCGATCAACTGCGGCGCGACGGCCAGCTCACCCAGGAGCGGCAACGCTGCCAGGAAGCGCTCGCCCTGGCCTGTCAGGGACTGACCGTGGCGCTGATCTCCTCGGGCGAGAGCGGGATCTACGGCATGGCGGGGCTGGCCCTGGAGCAGTGGCAGGCGCTGGCGGAAGGAGACCGCCCCGGCTTCAGCGTGCATCCGGGCATCTCAGCGCTGCAGCTGGCCGCCGCCCGCGCCGGGGCACCGCTGATGCACGACTTCTGCACCATCAGCCTCAGCGATCGACTCACCCCCTGGGATGTGATCGAGCGGCGCCTGTGCGCCGCCGCGGCCGGGGATTTCGTGGTGGCGCTCTACAACCCGCGCTCACGCGGTCGCGATTGGCAGCTCGGCCGCGCCCGCGAGCTGCTGCTGGCAGGACGGCCAGGCCACACGCCGGTGGTGCTTGCCCGCCAACTGGGTCGCGTGGATGAAGCGGTGAGCCTCAGCACCCTGGCAGACCTGCCGATCGAGCAGGTGGACATGCTGACCCTGGTCCTGGTGGGCAACAGCACCAGCAGGGTCAGCGGCGGGCGGATGGTGACACCCAGGGGGTACCCCGGGGCAGAGCTGAGCTGAAAATCGGGATGACAGGATTCGAACCTGCGGCCCCTTCGTCCCGAACGAAGTGCGCTACCAAGCTGCGCTACATCCCGATGGCCGGAGTGTAGAGGATGACGGTCCGGGGCCCTGACCACGCAGCGCCTCCACTGATACGCCATGGGAACGGCAGGCCCTGAACGGGGCCGCGGAGTGGGGCTGGCCATCGGCAGCAGGGGACGCCAGCCGGATTCCTAGAGTTCCGCACGGCTCTCCATCACCCCACACCGCCTTGCTCAAGCCCGACTGGCTGCGCGTCAAAGCCCCCCAGCGGGAGCGCATCGGTGCCGTGGCCGACCTGCTGCTCGACCTCAAGCTGAACACGGTCTGCCAGGAGGCCAGCTGCCCGAACATCGGCGAATGCTTTGCCGGTGGCACCGCCACCTTCCTGATCATGGGGCCGGGCTGCACCCGCGCCTGTCCCTACTGCGACATCGACTTCGACAAAAGCGTGCGCGCTCTCGACCCCACAGAGCCAGAACGGCTGGGGGAGGCGGTGGCGCGGCTGGGTCTGCGGCACGTGGTGATCACCTCCGTGAACCGCGACGATCTGGCCGATGGCGGCGCCAGCCAGTTCGTGGCCTGTATCGAGCAGGTGCGCCAGCGCTCACCCCTGACAACAATCGAGCTGCTGATTCCCGATTTCTGCGGCGACTGGTCTGCCCTGGCGACCGTAATGGCCGCCAGCCCGGATGTGGTCAACCACAACATCGAAACGGTCCCTCGGCTTTACAAGCGGGCCCGCCCCCAGGGGATCTACGAACGCTCGCTGGAGCTGCTGCAGCGGGTACGTGATGGCTGGCCACGCGCTTACAGCAAATCGGGCTTGATGGTTGGGCTCGGCGAGAGCGACGCCGAAGTGCTGGATGTGATGGCCGATCTGCGCCGCCACCGGGTCGACATCGTGACCATCGGCCAATACCTCTCGCCGGGACCGAAACACCTGCCGGTGGACCGATTCGTGACGCCGGAGCAGTTTGAGGGCTACCGGCGTCATGGCGAGGAGCAGCTCGGCTTCCTGCAGGTGGTGAGCACACCGCTCACCCGCAGCAGCTATCACGCCGGTGAGGTGCAGCGGCTGATGCAGCAGCACCCCCGCTGAACGGCCTGCTGAGATCACAGGCTTCAGGGCTCGAGGATGAATTCGGCCTCCAGCGCCCGAACATCCGCACTGGCCTGAGCGGCAGTCGCGGGGGCATCGGCCGACCCCTGACTCACCGCACTCTCAAGAGCCTCGATCCGTCGATTCACCAGGCTCACGGGAGCATCGAGGCGAGCGCAGTGGTGCAGAAACGCCACCGCCATCTGGCGGGCGAACAGCTGCTGCATCTGCTGGGCGAATTCCGGAGGCATGGCCTGCGTTGCGGATGGCCAGACCCTATGGACGCCGGGGCGCAGGCTCCATGAGGGGAACCGAACTGCGGTGTGGGGCAGGCCGCCCCTGGGGGCGGGGCTCCGAACCACCGCGGCGGGGAGCCGAACCGGCCGCACAACATTCCCCTGAGCAGGCAGTTTTCAAGGCGTGGGCCAGGAGAAGACAAGACACGCACAAACCCACTGCGGAAGTTTGATACTCCGCCTGCACCCTTGCCATCGTCGAGAGAGGCAAGAGCCCTAGAGAAGTTAACACTCCCTGATGCGAATAATCATCAAGCCAGCCAATCCAGCCCAGCCAATCCCTGCCTGCCCTTGACCTGCACTCTTGCGAAACTAACGCAGATTCAGAGCGCTCAGAAAATCTCATCCTGCTCGAATCTCACGCTGCCGTTCCCACAGATTTCAATTCCACGCCTCAGGAGTGGCAAGCCTGTTCCAGCAAGCCGGGCGAACTTCCCGGCAGGTTCTTCTACTCCATGCCTGGACCTTGTCATAATTAACAGCAGGCCAGGGGCGCCCGGTGGAGCATTAAGAACAAAGAGGGGAATAACATGATCGTGCTTGATTCCCCTCCCGGCAGCGAGATTCGATCGAGAAAAGTGGTGCCAAGATCGGCATCAGTCAGGCTGAGAGAAACTGGGGAACCACCAGCTCAGGCGACAACAACTTCGCGCTCGGCCAGGCCAACATTGGCCTTCTCGCTCGGAGGCACCAGCACCTTGAAGCGACTCTTCCAGCCAGACCAATCGGCCAGGATTGCCGCGGCCTTGCTGCTGGCGGTGACCTCCAGATGGGTCTCAAGCAGCGGCCTGAGCAGGGCCTCCTGCTCAGGGGTGCTCAGGGAGCAGATCGTCACGATCTCAGGGTTGACCCGCTCATTCAATCCGCCGGTCTCATCGAGGATGAAGGCCACACCACCGGTCATGCCAGCGCCGACGTTGCGGCCGGTGCTACCGAGCACCACCACCACGCCGCCGGTCATGTATTCGCAACAGTGGTCGCCGGCGCCCTCCACCACGGTGCGAGCACCGCTGTTGCGCACGGCGAAGCGCTCACCAGCACGCCCCAGAGCGAACAGCTCACCGCCAGTAGCGCCGTAGAGGCAGGTGTTGCCCAGGATCACCTGGCTGCCGGGGTCGTTGCCGCCGGCGGGGGGCACCACGCTGATGCGGCCGCCGTTGAGGCCCTTGCCCACGTAGTCGTTGGCCTCGCCCACCAGGCGCACGTTCATGCCCTGCACGCCGAAGGCACCGAAGCTCTGACCAGCGGCACCGGTGAAGGTGAGATCCAGCTGGCCGGTGAAGCCCTTGTTGCCGTGGCGGGCCGCGATCTCACCGCCGAGGCGAGCGCCGACGCTGCGGTCGGTGTTGATGATCGCCACCGTGCGGGCCACGCGGCCGTGGCCCTCGATGGCGGCCATCAGCTCGGCATCGGCCAGCAACTGGTCTTCCAGGATCACGCCGTTGCCATGGGCTTCGGCGTCGTGGCGCAGCCAACTGCGGTCGGCGGCGGTGTCGATCGGGGCAATCAGGCAGGTGAGATCAAGAGCACTGGTCTTGGCCAGCTTGACGGCCCGGGGTTGCAGAAGCTCGGTGCGGCCGATCAGATCCTCAAGACGGGCCACGCCGAGCACACTCAGCAGCTGCCGCACCTCTTCGGCTACGAACAGGAAGAAGTTGACCACGTGCTCGGGGATGCCGGTGAAGCGCTTGCGCAGCGCCTCCTTCTGGGTGGCCACGCCCACCGGGCAGTTGTTGGTGTGGCAGACGCGGGCCATGATGCAGCCCTCAGCAATCATCGCGATCGAACCGAAGCCGTATTCCTCAGCACCGAGCAGGGCGGCGATGATCACATCCCAGCCAGTCTTGAGGCCACCGTCGGCGCGCAGGAGCACGCGATCGCGCAGGCCGTTCTCCAGCAGAGCGCGATGAACCTCGGTGAGACCCAGCTCCCAGGGACCGCCGGCGTGCTTGATCGAGCTCAGCGGCGAGGCGCCGGTGCCGCCATCGTGACCGGAAATCTGGATCACATCGGCGTTGGCCTTGGCCACACCGGCAGCAATGGTGCCGATACCGATCTCGGCCACGAGCTTCACGCTCACCTTGGCGGCGGGGTGCACCTGGTGCAGGTCGTGGATCAGTTGGGCGAGATCCTCGATGGAATAGATGTCGTGGTGAGGGGGCGGTGAAATCAGAGCCACACCGGCCTTGCTGTTGCGCAGCCAGGCGATGTAAGGATCGACCTTCGGCCCCGGCAGCTGACCGCCCTCGCCGGGCTTGGCACCCTGGGCCACCTTGATCTCCAGCTGCTGGCCACTGCGCAGGTATTCCGGGGTCACGCCGAAGCGGCCCGAGGCGATCTGCTTGATCGCGGAGCACGCGGTGTCGCCGTTGCGCAGACCCTTGATGGTGGGCAGGGTGGCGGAGCGACCCTGCCCATCCACATCGCTCAGAGGATGGAAACGGGCGGGGTCTTCGCCGCCTTCGCCGCTGTTGCTCTTGCCGCCGATGCGGTTCATGGCGATGGCCAGAACCTCATGGGCCTCACGCGAGAGGGCCCCGAGGCTCATGCCGCCGGTGCAGAAGCGGGCGCAGATGCTCTCCACGCTCTCCACCTGATCCAGGGGCAGCGGCACGGCTGCGGGCTTGAGCTCCAGCAGATCACGCAGAGCCGTGACAGGCCGGTTCTCCAGCAGAGTCTTGTAGGTGGAGAAGTGGTCATAGCCCGGGCCGGCCTCGACGGCGGCATGGAGGGCCTTGGCCATCTCGGGGCTGTTGAGGTGGTACTCACCACCGGTGCGGTACTGCACGAAACCCATGAACTCGAGCTTGGTGCGATTCAGCTCGGGGAACGCCTTGGCGTGGAAGCTCAGGGTCTCGCTGGCCAGCTCGCTCAGGCTCAGGCCAGCCACGCGGCTGGTGGTGCCCTTGAACGCCAGGGCGATCACATCGGCGCCGATGCCGATTGCCTCAAAGATCTGGGCACCGTGGTAGCTGGCCAGCAGCGAGATGCCGATCTTGGAGAGGATCTTGCGCAGACCGTCTTCGAGGGCCTTGCGCACATTGGCCTGCACCTGATCGGGGCTGAGGGCCGGCAGCTTGCCGCGCTGAATGTTGGTCTGCACCTTGGGCTGGGCCAACCAATGGCGCGCGGTCTCCCAGGTGAGCCAGGGGCACACCGCACTGGCGCCGAAGCCGATCAGACAGGCCAGATGGTGGGTGCTCCAGCACTGGGCGGTATCAACCACCAGTGAAGTCTGCAGCCGCAGACCAAGATTGAGCAGATGGTGGTGCACCGCACCCACGGCCAGCAGGGGCGGGATGTAGGTGTTGGCGGCGGCGATGCCGCGGTCGGAGAGCACCAGGATCTGGCTGCCGGCACGCACCGCCGCTTCGGCTTCGGCTTTGAGACGCTCCACAGCAACGCCCAGACCGGCAGGCCCCTCGACCACGGGCAGCAGTGTGGACAGGGTGGTGAGCGGCAGGCCATGACCACCAAGAGCCGCCAGCTCAGCCTCATTCAGGATCGGGCTGCCCAGATGCAGCACCGCCGCAGCAGCGGCCTCAGGACGCAGCGGCGAGCCGCGCTTGCCCAGATGCATCTCGAGGCTCATCACCAGCTTTTCGCGCAGCGGATCAATCGGCGGGTTGGTGACCTGGGCGAAGCGCTGCTTGAAGTAGTCGTAGAGCAGGTGCGGCTTGTCGGAGAGCACCGCCAGGGGAATGTCGTCGCCCATGCAGTAGGTGGGCTCCTTGGCCGCACCAGCCATGTCCTCGATCACGAGATCGAAGTCTTCGGCGGTGAACCCGAAGGCCGTTTGCTGCTGGAGCAGATCCAGATCGCCCAGCTGACGCTCCTGGGTCCATGGCTGGGGGGCCAGGCTGCGGCGGTTCTCGGCCAGCCACTGGCCGTAGGGATGGCGAGAAGCCACCTCCTGCTTCACCTCCCAGTTGCGCAGCAGACGACCGTTCTCCAGGTCGACCGCCAGCATCTGACCGGGACCGAGGCGGCCCTTCTCGATGATGCGACTCTCCTCGAGCTCCACCACACCGGTTTCGCTGCCCATCACCACGAAGCCGTCGTTGGTGATGCAGTAACGAGCCGGACGCAAGCCGTTGCGATCGAGGGTGGCGCCGACGCTGCGGCCATCGGCGAACACCAGCAGGGCCGGGCCATCCCAGGGCTCCTGGGTACAGGCGGAGTACTCGTAGAAGGCCTGGATCTCCGACTTGCCGATCAGCTCGGGCTGATCGCGGAAGGCCTCCGGCACCAGGGTGAGCAGGCTTTCGGTGATCGGCCGGCCGCTGCGCACCAGCAGCTCCAGGGTGGCATCGAGATTGGCCGAATCGCTGAAAGCCGGGTTCACCACCGGCTTGAGATCAGCGGCAGATTCACCCCAGACGGCATCGAGGTTGGCCTCGGAGGCGCGGGCCCAGTTGATGTTTCCGAGCAGGGTGTTGATCTCACCGTTGTGGCCCAGCATCCGCATCGGCTGGGCCAGGGGCCAGCGGGGCAGGGTGTTGGTGCTGAAGCGGCGGTGATACACCGCGAAGCTCACCGCGAAGCGCGCGTCGCGGAGGTCGCCGTAGAAGGCGGACAGCACCTCCGATCGCACCATTCCCTTGTAGACCAGGGTGCGGCTGCTGAGGGAGGCGAAGTAGAGGTCGGTCGGACCATCGCCCCAGGCGGCTCGAGCCCGGTCACCGCAACGACGGCGCAGGCGGAACAGCAGCGCTTCGAGCGCATCGCCCTGTTCATCGGCGCCGAGCAGCCACTGCTCAATCACCGGTGCGGTATCGCGAGCCAGCGGACCGAGCACCGCAGGATCCACCGGCACCGGACGCCAACCGAGGCTGCGCAGGCCGAGGCGCTCGGCCTCTTCGCTGCAGAAGGCCTGAGCCTGTTGCCGACGGACCGGATCCACCGGCAGGAAGACCATCCCCAGGCCGCGGGGCGCCTGGGCGGCTGCCGCGGCTTCAGGCCAGACGGCTTCGAGATAGGACCAGGGAATGCCGCACAGCACCCCTGCACCATCGCCGGAGTCGCTGTCACCGCCACAACCGCCACGGTGTTCCATGCAGTCGAGGCCGCGCAGCGCCTGCTGCAGCAGCCAATGACTGGCTTCGCCTTGCACGTGGGCCAGGAAACCGACGCCGCAGGCGTCCTTTTCACCGGCCACCGCCGCCGGCGCGGGGCTGTCGCAGTGGGGCCAAACAGGACGAGAGGACAGCGGCATAACCCGGCGACAACCTTTTTATGAGGAGCAGCAAAGACAGCGGCCTGGTCTGCCTGTGATGCACCGCCCGGACGATGTCGGGCGGAACGCCGCACCGTCGGGCGGGATGCCGCCCCATGAATTGGGCGCGACCGCGATGCGATACGCATCGCGTCTGCATCGGTTGTCCCTCGAAAGGAGGGGCCCGTGGGCGCAAGTCCCGATGGGCTGCAGGCCGTGCTGCGAACCTCCGATTGTAAAGACAAAGCCTGCCCCTCAAGGCTGCCAGCGTTGGCTGCCGCTGGAGAGGGTCGCTAGCGTTCGGCGATTGTTCAGGAACTCCTGCATGGCAGGCCTGCCGGCACTGCTGCCGCTCCTGTCCCTGGGGACAAGCTCAGCGTTGCTGGCGGTCAGCCTGCCCCCCACCGCGCCACCGCCGGTCCCACAGGCGGCGCCGGCGGGCATGCTCGCTCCTGCGGCGATTCACCCGCGCGGGCTGCCGCAGGATGGCAACGGCGACAGCGTGAGCATCAACGGCCTGCGGCAGCAGGCCGAGTGGCGCCTGCAGAACGGCGAACTCTGGCTGCCGCTTGAGGTGTTGGAGGACCAACTGGGGGTCACGCGCCGACAGTCCGTCGACGGGGGGCTGATTCTCGACTGGTTCGGCCAGCGTCTGGTGCTGCGCCGCGGTCAGGAGCGAAGCCTGGCCGATGAGGTGGCCGTGCCGGCGTCAGCACTGCTGCTGCCCCTGGGGATCGCCATGAGGGTGGAGGGCTCCAGCCTGGAGCTCACCTTGCCGACCAGACCTCTGCTGGCGATCCGCTCCCGCGACCTGGGGTCGGGTGGTCGGCGCATTGTGTTCGACCTGGCAGGCCCCAGCGCCCTGCGCAGCGGCGATGGCCAGCTGCAGCTGAACACCCGGCTCAATGCCGGGCAACGCGATCAGCTGGAGCAGCTGGGGCTGGCACCACGGCAGCAGGGCGACTGGCTGACGCTGCAGGCGGAGGGGCGGCGGCTCAGCCTTGCCTCTCCCTGGCGCCTGGTCCTCGACCTGCCGTCGACAGCTACCGCCAGCGCCAGCCAGCCAGCGGCGCCGGATCGCGACCCGCGCCTGGCGCCACTTCTGGCGCAAGGCCTGGCGATCGAACGGCAGGTGGTCGGCACGGGCGGGAACACGGTGCTGATCCACAGCGTCCGGCTCGATCCCACCAGTGTTCCTCTGGAGATGCGGCCGCTCAACCGCGCCGATGGCATGCAGGGTCTCAGCAACCTCAGCCAGCTGGCCCGGAGTGAGCAGGCGCTGATCGCGATCAACGGTGGCTACTTCAACCGGATCAACCGCCTGCCCCTGGGCGCCCTGCGTGACGACGGCACCTGGCTGTCGGGACCGATCCTCAACCGCGGCGCGATCGGCTGGCGAGGCGGCAGCCTGCCCAGCTTCGGCCGGCTCAGCCTGGAGGAGAGCGTGGTGGACAGCCAGGGGCAGCAATGGCCCGTCAGCAGCCTGAACAGTGGCTATCTGCAAAAGGGGCTGGCGCGCTACACCGCCGCCTGGGGACGCACGTACACAGCGATCAGCGGCCAGGAAGCAGCGGTTCTGGTGCGCGCGGGGCGGGTGATCCAGCGTTTCAGCAGTGGGGAGCTCGCGGGTGGCGTGCCACTGCGGCCCGGCGATGACCTGCTGGTGGCCCGCGGCGGCATGACGCTGCCCTGGCCGGCGGCTGAGGCGCTGCAACTGCGCAGCCGCCCCAACCATCCCCTCGGGTTGAACCCCTACGTGATCGGCGGCGGACCGTTGCTGCTGCAGGAGGGCCAACTGGTGCTCAACGGCAGTGCTGAGGGGTTCAGCGCCGGCTTCCTCAGCCAGGGGGCGCCGCGCACGGTGATCGCCAGTGATGGGCGGCAGCTATGGCTCCTGACGCTGCAGGGCGTGAACAATGCCGGACCCACCCTGCAGGAGACCGCCCTGCTGCTGCAGCGTCAGGGGCTGCGCGATGCCCTGAACCTCGACGGCGGCAGCTCCACCGGACTCGTGGTGGGCGAGGTGCACACGGTGAAGGGGCGTGGCGTGGCGGCCTCCGTGCACAACGGGCTGGGGCTCATACCGCGCAGCGAACTGCGGAGTCAGGTTGCAGGCCGGGATGATCTTCTGGCCGGTCCCTGACACACTGGCGCCGATCCGCCACCGCGCTCCCCCCATGCCCAAGGGCCACAGCCTGCGTCTGACCGCCGCTGCTGCTGCCGAACTGGGTCGCCAGGCGGCCGTGGCCGGCACCCCCGGGATGATGCACCTTGACCTGGTGGAAGGCAGCTGCGAACGCTGGGTGATCCGCATCCGGCCCGGCCACCTGGCCGGCGTGCCGGTGGCCCGAGCCGACGGCATCACCCTGTTTTCCCCCAGCGACCAGAGCGGGCGACTGAGCGGCCTGTTGCTGGACTACCGCGGCGACCTCAGCGGCGGCGGGTTCATGGTGCGGGCTGGTCGCGAGCTGCGCGTCTGCGCCTGCGGCGCCGCCTTCAGCCCCATCGGTGAACCGACAGGGGACGATGGACCGACGACAAAGTAATGTGGCGGATTGTCGTAACGGTCGGGCTTCCGACCAGCACCGGCGCTCGGCGAAAGCTCCCGCCCAGACCCCAGAAACCACCGGCCCTCGATGCCCACGATTCAGCAG